>JGI24024J18818_10000558_pt1 | contig 14370 bp, 12 predicted proteins | sample Cruoilmetagenom2_FD_18818 | JGI IMG/M metagenome (IMG submission 18818) | reverse complement strand
TCCTTAATGACTGTTGCTTCATTTCCGCCTTTGAAAACAAACGGCTATTTCATGTTTAAAAATATCATTCAACGTGGAAATAATGTAATGGTTAAGAGACGTATTGACCTTTCCCCTGTTACCTGATGTTATCCCCTCGGATGATGTTGCTTATGCATCTGATTCAGCCTCTCCCTGGCGACATGTGTATAAATCTGTGTTGTGGACAAATCAGAATGTCCCAGCAGCATCTGCACCACACGCAAATCTGCTCCGTGATTCAGCAGGTGTGTTGCGAAGGCGTGCCGCAGGGTATGCGGTGATAAATGTGTATGGATGCCGGCAGCCAGTGCGTACTTTTTTATTGCATACCAGAAGGCCTGCCGGGTCAGGGGCTTGCCCGCACGTCCGGAGAAAACAGCATCACTGCTGTTACTGGATATCAGTGCAGGCCGCGATTCTGTAAGGTATTGTTCAAGCCAGTCTACAGCGACTTCACCTATTGGCAGCACTCTCTCTTTGGATCCTTTACCCATCACACGCAAAACACCTGCCTGCAGGTTGATCTGCTGTATTGTTAAACCAACCAGCTCTGAAACTCGCAAACCCGTTGAATACAGTAACTCCAGCATAGTTCTGTCCCGTAATCCCCGCACTGTTCCTGTATCCGGTGCATGCAACAGTTTGGTAACTTGTTCTTCCGACAAACTGTCCGGCAGTGGTCGCCCTGTTCGTGGTGCATCTATGTCTCTGGTTGGGTCATCATCCCGGTGGCCATCCCTGATCCTGAGACGATAATAGCGATGCAGGGTGGATAACAGGCGTGCTGTACTGCGTGGACTTGCACCATTTTGTACTCTGGTCGCAAGATAAAGCTGTACTTCGTCCCTTTCTGCTGTCTCGATCTCCAGCTTTTTATTTTTATATAGCCAGTGTGCAAAGCTATTCAGATCAGTGCGGTAGGCGGAAAGTGTATTGTCACTCAAGCCGTCTTCCAGCCACAGGGAATCAATGAAAGCGTCAATAGTGCCATTACCGCCCTCGCTACTATCACTCACCTGCAGTGGCTTTCTGCTCATGTGCTAACAACCATTCTTTTATGACTAATGGTTCACCCGAGGTATGCCCCATAAAACCACCGCGTCCGGATGTGGATACCACACGATGGCAGGGAATAAATATCGGCACAGGGTTTCTACGGCAGGCATTACCTACCGCTCGCGGTGAGCTGCCAAGTTGCTTTGCAATGTCACCATATGTTCTTGTTTTTCCAGGGTTAATGGAAGACAGTATCTGCCAGACTTTTTTCTGGAATTCTGTACCGGCTAGTACAGTTTCTGGCTGTGAAACATCGTATGGATTGCTGAAATAGCCATCCAGTGTCGCCCTTAAATTTTTTGTTAAGTCCTTATTTTTTTTAGTTACGGCAATTTTTTCGGGTGGTTTTTTACCCAGGAAAACGAGTGTGGATAAATCCTGGCCAACAAACTTAACACCCAGAAACCCGACAGGCGAGCTAATGATTTCATCGTACTCTTGCACTTCATCCATGGCGTTGCTCCTAGATAATTAAGGCAAAGTATTTGTCGCCTGGGTTGGGCTTCGCAAGCTCAACCTACGCAAACCATCCAATTGTGTAAACTCTACACAAAAAAAAGCGGCCAGGCTATCCACCTGTCCGCTTTTGATCTATCTGAAAGAACAACACAGGCAGTGATGCGCCCTGTGCTGCTCTATTCTGACTAGATCTTTTCCTTGATCCTGGCTGCTTTACCTGTCAGGCCACGCATATAGTAAAGTTTTGCACGGCGTACATCACCACGGCGCACCACTGCTACTGAATCAATCTGTTTGCTGTGGGTCTGAAAGACACGTTCAACACCCTCGCCGTATGAGATCTTACGTACGGTGAAAGATGAATTGATGCCGCGGTTCTTCTTTGCAATGACAAATCCTTCGAAGGACTGCAGACGTTCGCGGTCGCCTTCCCTGACTTTTACCTTAACAATAACGGTATCACCCGGACCAAACTCAGGGATGTCGGTTTTTAGCTGTTCGGCTTCAATTGCCTGAATTAGATTACTCATTTTATCTCCTGCTTTCCTGTTCCTGCTTAAATTCACACTTAAATTCATTAAGTAACTTTATCTGTTCTTCATCAAGATCGGCCAACTCAAGTAGATCCGGTCGTCTCAACCATGTCTTTCCCAAAGACTGTTTCAGACGCCAGCGTCTGATAGCTTCATGGTTACCGGATAACAACACTTCAGGCACCTGTTGCCCTTTGTATGTTTCAGGCCGCGTATAATGCGGACAATCCAGCAATCCATCGACAAAGGAATCCGCCTCTGCAGAGCCTTCGTTACCCAATACCCCGGGCAACAGCCTGGCAACAGCATCAATCAAAACCATTGCCGGTAATTCACCACCGGTCAGCACAAAATCACCAATCGAAACTTCGTGATCAATGTGTTCACGTAAAAAACGTTCATCAATGCCTTCATATCGTCCGGACAGTAAAATCATGCCCGGCAATAAAGCAAAACCTTCCGCCATCCGGTGATTAAATGTCTGACCTTGCGGGCTCAGATAAATCACTTTACGGTCTTTTCCCTGCCGGTTGCGCTGATATAATATCGCATCCAGCGTTTTTTCCAACGGGCCGGTCTTCATCACCATGCCCGGGCCACCACCATAAGGTCTGTCATCGACAGTGCGATGGCGATCTTCGGTATAATCACGCGGGTTCCAGCAATCTACGCTGAGAAAACCCTTCTCTACCGCCCTGGAAGTGACCCCGTATTCAGTCAGTGCATCGAACATCCCCGGAAAAAGGGTGATCACATCGATTTTCATAACGCTTAAAAATCCGGATCCCAATCGACAACTATTTTTTTGTTTCCCAGGTCTACATCGATGACGGCAAATTTAGTGAAGGGAATTAAATGTTCCTTCTCTGTCTTTCCTGCGTTGCCATCTTTAACAACCATCACATCGTTGGCGCCTGTCTCAAAAAGCTCGGACACCCGCCCCAGATCCTGGCCCTGGATATTTTCTACCCTGAGACCGGTCAACTGTGACCAGTAGTATTCATCAATTCCTGCTGCCGGTAACGCCTGTTGCGGGATTGAAATCTCCGCACCAACCAGTTTCTTTGCGGTATCACAATCTGTCACGCCATCAAGGCTGGCTACCAGCCCTTTGCCCTGCACTCGCCCGTCGAGTACCTTTATTTCGACAACAGAACCATTGTGTTCCAGTGTCCACGGGCCGTATTTAAATATTTGTTCCCTGGGACGTGTCTCTGAAAATACCTTGACCCATCCCCTGACACCGAAAACCCCGACGATTTTACCCAGGGTTATAGTCATCTAAGAATGTGCTGTCAGGAAACCTCAGGCAGCCTGTTTCTTATACAGGCCGGCAACCGTGTCAGACATTTTGGCGCCTTTGCCGACCCAGTAATCAACACGCTCACGATCCAGACGCAGGGTCTCTTCGTTTTCTTTGGCACGTGGATTATAGAAACCAAGACGTTCAATATAACGTCCACGTGGAGCACGGCGCTGATCGGCCACTACGATTGAGTAGAAAGGCCTTTTCTTGGCTCCGCCACGGGTCATACGAATAACTACCATAATATTCCTCGAACTATTTCCGGACTATTGTTGAAGATCGCCAGGCAGGCAATCTATACAAAATTGTTAATCGAGCGATTTTACAGTGATTTTCAGGGCTTTGAAAGGGTTGCAGCCACTAATTCAACGATAAAAAGCCAAAAAATTGGGTGCGACTCCCCTCTTCGGGACAACTAAATGCCGTTTTACGATTTACGTATTAGGTTTTACGTAACACCTAATACATAAAACCTAAAACATTTACCGTCTAAATGGCATCCCAGGCATAGCGCCGCCCATCCCCTGCATCATTCCCTGCATGGCTCTTTTTCCTTTACCCATTTTTTTCATCATTTTCTGCATCTGGGTAAACTGTTTCAGCATGCGGTTAATTTCCTGCACCGATGTACCGGAGCCCGCAGCAATACGCTTCTTGCGTGATGCCCGAATTATGGCGGGATGCGCCCTTTCGTTCGGGGTCATTGAATTAATGATAGCGACCAGGTGTTTCTGCGGGTTGCCTTCAATCTGCTCCTTTACGTTGCTCGGCAAGTTGCCCATGCCGGGCAGTTTGTCCAGCATGCTGCCCATGCCGCCCATCTTTTCTATTTGCAGCAATTGCTCACGAAAGTCTTCCAGATCAAAGCCCTTGCCCTTTTTCAGTTTACGCGCAAGATTAGTCGCCTTGTCATGATCGATTTTCTGGTGTGCTTCTTCAACCAGGGTCATTACATCGCCCATGCCAAGGATGCGCGATGCCAGTCGGTCCGGGTGGAAGGCTTCCAGTGCATCCATTTTCTCGCCTATGCCAAGGAACTTGATCGGCTTACCCGTCACTTCACGTATTGATAATGCTGCACCGCCCCGTGCATCACCGTCGGTCTTGGTGAGAATAATACCTGTCAACGCCAGTGCTTCATTAAATGCCTTTGAGGTATTCACCGCATCCTGGCCGGTCATGCTGTCGGCGACGAACAGGGTCTCGACCGGGTCTATCGCTGCATGCACTGCCTTGATCTCGGTCATCATTTCTTCATCAACATGCAGACGACCGGCGGTATCAATGATGATGACATCACAGCCATTTTTCTTCGCCGCATCTATGGCATTGACGGCAATATCGACCGGATTTTCATCGGCATTAGATGGGAAAAAGACGGCATCAACCTGTGTGGCCAGTGTCTTCAATTGCTCTATCGCAGCAGGACGGTAGATATCGGCGCTGGTTACCATGACCTTTTTCTTCTCGCGCTGCTTCAGGAACAGGGATAGCTTTGCCACGGTAGTAGTTTTACCTGCACCCTGTAGTCCTGCAACCAGAATGACGACCGGTGGCCGGGCAGCCAGATTCAGCTGGTCATTTGATTCGCCCATCAGGTGAATCAATTCATCATTCACCACTTTGATCACCGCCTGACCAGGCGTCAGGCTGCCTATCACTTCCTGACCAATGGCCTTTTCCTGTACCCGGGCAACAAACGTCTTGACCACAGGTAACGCCACATCGGCTTCCAGCAATGCCATCCGTACTTCGCGCATGGCCTCCTGGATATTATCTTCCGTCAGTTTGCCCTGACCGCGTAATTTCTTGAATGTGCCCTGCAGGCGATCACCGAGATTTTCAAACATATTTATCTACCTTGTAATCCTTAATATTTCTAATTTTACTCTGACATCACCATCCAGGTCACGGTATAGATTTATTCCTGATTGATCTCTTTGCGTCTAAAGACAATCACTGATGACCCAGAGTTTATCTTCTTAACAGTGCCTCATTAGGGTATTATTAAGCGCTGTACTTACATTAATGTAAAACCATCCTCTGGAACTGTAAAAATAATGACTTTTACCGTGTTAATGGCCATTGTCGTCGTACTGTATGCTCTTGCCAGCCTGCTTGTCATACGCAGTCTGGTCAAACCTGCTACGACACTGGCCAGCCCGCAGAATCATATGCTGCTGCTGGCAATCATCTCGTCATTAGTCTTTCATGGCATTTTACTGAAACTGCAGATTTTCACTGATGGAGGGCTGAACCTTTCATTCGGTTACGCCATGTCGCTAGTGATGTGGGTCATTACCCTGCTATATCTGATGACCAGCCTGTTTCGCCCTGCTACCAACATTGGTGCTGTCATTCTGCCACTGGATGTCATCACTCTGATTATCGTCATTTTTCTGCCCAGCAACACGCTGATCGCCAGCGGCAGCCCTCTTTTGCATCTGCATATTGCCATTGCCGTGCTGGCATATAGCCTGCTGGCCCTGGCAGGTGTACAGGCTCTATTTGTCAACAGTCAGGAAAAGGCCCTGCACAAACATCAGGCCAGACAGATCAATTTACAGCTGCCGCCACTGGAAGCCATGGAGTCCTTATTATTTCAGCTACTCTGGGGCGGGTATATTCTGTTGTCGTTAACGCTGATCAGCGGCATTTTCTTCTCCGAGCAAATTTTTGGCAAAGCCCTGGTCATTAACCATCATATAGTCCTGTCTGCCAGTGCATGGCTGGTGTTCGGTATTTTCCTGTTTGGTCATTGGCGCTGGGGCTGGCGCGGACGCAACGCGGTACACTGGACAATCGGTGGACTCAGCCTGCTGATACTGGGGTATTTTGGCACAAAGTTCGTACTGGAATTTATGCTAGGCAGATAAACCCGCCTGGACCAGCAGTCTGATGAACACACGTATCCGCGAAATACCCTATAACTACACCTCTTTCTCAGATCACGAGATCGTTTCACGCTTTCTCGGCGAAGACATGTGGCACACTCTCAATGCGCTGCGAGATAAACGGCGTACAGGGCGTTCCGCCCGCATGCTTTTCGATGTGCTTGGCGACATGTGGGTAATCAACCGTAATCCCTACATACAGGATGATCTGATCGCGGACCAGAAGCGTTTCAGGTCCCTGGTAAACACCCTGAACGAACGGCTTGACCAGGTCATAAGTCGCGCACAGAAAAACCAGCAGGCACTGGAACTGGCCGATGCCGGGCGCAGAGCAGTCATTAAGTTCGAGGCAGAGCTGATTGACAGCAGGCAGTTACGACAAAAGGCCAGGCGACGACTGGAACGTGTAACCGCTAAGGACAATATACATTTCGACGGTCTGATGCGGGTCTCGCATGTAACAGACGCTTCGGACTGGCGGGTAGAGTATCCGTTCGTCATCATCACCCCTGATACGGAAGCGGAAGTCAGGGACATCGTTGGGGCCTGCATCGACCTCGGCCTGACCATCATCCCCAGGGGCGGCGGCACCGGCTATACCGGCAGCGCAGTGCCCTTGTACAGCAACACGGCCATCATCAATACCGAACGCCTACTCGACATCGGCAGGGTAGAAGACTGTTCCCTGGCAGGACTGGATAAAAAAGTCCCCGCGATCCATGTCCAGGCCGGTGTGGTCACCCGCCGGGTTGCCGATAAGGCTTACCAGGCTGGACTGGTGTTTGCCGTGGACCCCACCTCGCAGGATGCCTCCTGTATCGGCGGCAATATCGCCATGAATGCGGGTGGCAAGAAGGCCGTAATGTGGGGCACCACGCTGGATAACCTGATCTCATGGCGCATGGTGACGCCCGATGCGAAGTGGCTTGAAGTCGAACGGCTGGATCATAATCTCGGCAAAATTCATCTAATGGATAGCGTCCGCTTCAGTGTCCAGCGCTTTCAGAAAGATGGCCTGACCGCTGACGGTGAAGCAGAAATACTGGAAATCCCGGGCAGTGAGTTACGCCGCAACGGCCTTGGCAAAGATGTCACCAACAAGTTTCTCGGCGGCCTGCCGGGGATACAGAAAGAAGGCTGTGACGGCCTCATCACCTCGGCCCGCTTCATCCTGCATCGTCTGCCGGCCTACATACGCACACTTTGCCTTGAATTCTTCGGCAATGATCTGACAAAGTCGGTTTCGACCATCGTCGACATCATTGGGCTGGCTGAAAATAATGAAGGCATACTGCTGTCAGGTCTTGAGCATCTCGATGAACGATATGTGAAAGCCGTTGGCTATACCACCAAAGCAGCACGCGCAGAACTGCCGCGTATGATTCTGTTGGTTGATCTCAGCTGTGATGATGAGCAACAACTAGATCAGATTTGCCGCGACATCATCGAACTGGTAAAACAACGTGACGCCGAGGGCTTTATTGCCGCCAGCACCGAAGCCCGCCACAGCTTCTGGCTGGACCGCTCGCGTACCGCTGCCATCGCCGCTCACACCAATGCCTTCAAAATCAATGAAGACGTGGTCATCCCCCTGCCACGTCTGGCTGAATATACAAATGGCATTGAACGTATCAATATTATTCAGTCAACCAGAAACAAGCTGGCCATCATTGATGCCGTGGCTGACTACCTTGATACATCAGCAGCAGAGGACATCGACGATGCCGGCTTTGGCGATAGCGAAGAAAGCCAGGCAATTATTGCAGCCAAGCTGTCAGCCGCAACAGAACATCTCAAAGCCATTCAGTACTGCTGGGCATCGATCATTGCAGACCCTGACAAAGCGGCTGCAGAATTTCCACGACTGGCTGCGGCATTAGCTGATGACAGCGACAAAAAAAGCTCCGCCTTTGCCCTGCTGCAGTCCCGGCGGCTGCGCATCTCTTATCGAACAGAAGTTGAAAAACCGCTAAAGGAAATATTCAGCGGCAATGCCATGCAGACTGTTCGTGAACAGCTGGATAGCATCCATTCAAAAGTCCGTGCCAGTCGATTATTTGTAGCAACTCACATGCATGCCGGCGATGGCAATGTACATACCAATATCCCGGTACATTCAAACGATTATGAGATGCTGCATGAGGCCGATCGCATTGTTGATGAGGTCATGCAACTGGCAAAAGACCTGGGTGGCGTCATCTCCGGTGAACACGGCATCGGTCTGACAAAAATGCAGTACCTGGAGCAGCCTGCTATAGAAGCGTTTACGCTTTACAAACAACAAATTGATCCGGAACAACACTTTAACCGCGGTAAACTGCTGGCCGGCAGCGGGCTGCATGATGCCTATACACCCTCGCTCAGATTGCTCGAGCAGGAAGCACTGATTCTTGAAGCCAGTGCACTGGGTGAATTAAATAATGAGGTCAAAGATTGCCTGCGCTGCGGCAAGTGTAAACCGGTATGCACCACACATATCCCTGCGGCTAATTTGCTCTACTCACCACGTAACAAGATCCTGGCTTCCGGGCTGCTGGTCGAAGCCTTTCTTTATGAGGAACAGACCCGCCGCGGTATTTCTACCCGTCATTTTGATGAACTCAACGATTTAGCCGACCATTGCACCATCTGCCATCGCTGCCTGTCTCCCTGCCCGGTTGATATCGATTTCGGGGAAGTGTCTTCGTTGATCAAAAACATCCTCAAGGAGAAAGGAAAGAAACGCTTCAATGCCGGCAACTGGCTGGCCATGTCCTTCCTCAATGTAAGCAACCCGCGCAGCATACGATGGATGCGGCTGGGCATGATCAAGGCAGGTTATGCCGGTCAGCGATGGGTCAATCGGCTGGCCAGACACTTCCGGTTACTGCCGGAAAACAGACGCCCGACGTTGTCGCTTGGGCAACCCGAAATACGCAGCCAGATAGTCAATTTCGTTAAAAAACCCCTGCCCTCAGATACACCTGGGCCGACGCTGCGCGCACTACTGGACATAGAGCAATCCAACAGCATTCCGATCATACAGGACGCTGAGAAAATCACGGATGACAGTGAAACAGTATTCTATTTCCCGGGCTGTGGCTCCGAACGCCTGTTCAGCCAGATAGGCATGGCAACACTGGCCATGCTGTATGAGCAGGGTGTGCGAACAGTTTTGCCGCCCGGTTACCTGTGCTGTGGCTACCCGCAAACTGCCGGTGGTGACAACAAGCGTGGCACCCAGATGTCTACCGATAATCAGGTGCTGATGCACCGCATTGCCAATACCCTTAGCTACCTGGATATCCGTACAATCATCGTCTCCTGCGGCACCTGTCTTGATCAGTTATTAAAGTACCAGCTGCAGCAGATCTTCCCGGGCTGCAGAACAATGGATATTCATGAGTTCCTGATGGAAAAAGGCCTTACGCTTGAACCTTCTGATAAGAAATATCTCTATCACGAACCCTGTCATAACCCGATGAAACACCATGACTCGATTGATGTTGCCAGTAAATTACTGGGTGCCAGGGTTCTGTTATCAGACCGATGCTGCGGCGAATCAGGCACCTTCGCCATATCCAGACCCGATATCGCCACCCAGGTCCGATACCGCAAACAGGAAGAACTGTTCAATAACATAGAAACCCTGACTGGCAAAACCGGCAAAGCAAAAGATTTAAAGATACTCACCTCCTGCCCCTCCTGCCAGCAAGGCATGGCACGCTACGAAAAAAGCACAGGCCTGGGGACGGATTACATTGTCGTCGAACTGGCCGCCAGCCTGCTGGGTGAAAACTGGATGAACGAATCAGCAGAAAAAATCCGCAACGAAGGGATCGAACGGGTTTTATTATAGTTTTACGTATTACGTATTACGATTTACGTAAAACCTAAAACCACTGCTGTCCCACAAAAAGATTCTAATTCACCCTGGAGCGGATCACTCACAAAAAATCTGTTAGCCGCTTATCGAAGATTGTGGGAGGCCCGCCCTCGGGGCGAATTGTCAGGGAAATGCAAGGCCCTATCGCCGCGAGGGCGGGCCTCCCACAAATATCAAGTATTTCCGATATGCCGACACTGTTCAATTTCATTTACATGTCGAGAATGATAATTCCTTTCTCTTTCTAAATTCGGCAATGCTTTGAGGCGATATGTGGTGTTTTTTATGGGACAGCAGTAACCTACAACATAATACGTAACACGTTTCCTAAATGACAGACACAGCTTCAATCTGTAGAATAAACAGCCCATAAACAAATGAGACATCATTTCCTTGAGTGAAATACCTGTCTGGGTACTGTTTGCTATTCTGGTCGTACTCATTGCCTGCTCTGCTTTTTTTTCATCCTCTGAAACCGCTATGATGGCGCTTAACCGCTATCGTCTGAAGAATCTTGCTGACAAAGGGCATCGCAGTGCGAAGCTGGCAAGCCGCCTGCTTAATCAGCCTGATCGACTGCTCGGCGTCATTCTGTTAGGAAATAACCTGGTCAATCTTTCCGCCGCCTCGATCAGCACCATTGCCGCCCTGCGACTCTACGGCGAACCCGCCATTGCAGTCTTTACATTCATTCTTACCCTGGTGGTATTGATATTTGCCGAGGTTGCACCGAAGACGCTGGCAATGCGCCATCCTGAAAGAATTGCTTTTCCAGCTTCTTATGTACTCATTGTTCTGCTATGGGTGCTGTATCCTCTCGTCTGGATCATCAATATAGTCGCTAACCGTTTTTTACGGCTGTTCAATATCAAGCCACAACACAACCAGGATGCGCTGAATAAGGACGAGTTGCGTACCGTGGTGAGTGAAGCAGAAAGCCTGATCCCCAAGAGTCACCATGACATGCTAATGGGCATACTGGATCTTGAGCGAATCACCGTAGAAGATATCATGGTCCCACGTAGTGCCATCGAAGGCATAGACCTGGACGATGAATGGGACGAGATCCTTGAACAACTGGCTACCAGTCACCATACCCGTCTACCTGTGTTCAAGGGTAGCCTGGACAATGTCGTCGGTGTACTGCATTTACGCCGGGCGATACTTTCCACGCAGACTGATAATCTTGATCGGGAAAAACTGGTAAAATTACTGCGGCCTGCCTACTTTGTACCGGAAGATACACCGGTAATGCAGCAATTACTGATTATGCAAAAAGAAAGACGTCGCCTGGGGTTGGCGGTTGATGAATACGGTGACCTGCAGGGCATGATTACTATGGATGAGATTCTTGAGGAGATTATTGGTGAGTTTAATGCCCAGGCTCCCGGCGACCTGCAGGATGTACATAAACAAAGTGATGATTCCTACATGGTCAATGGCATGGCCTCTATTCGTGACCTGAACCGGAATTTGGGCTGGCAGCTGCCAGTCAACGGGCCTAAAACCCTGAACGGCCTTATTCTGGAACAGCTTGAAGACATTCCTCAAACCGGAACAACCATGCTGATAGACAATTATCCTGTTGAAGTGGTGCAGACCAAGGGCGCAGCAGTGAGGATGGTGCGAATCTATCCGCGTGTGAGTCCAGTGGATAAAGAAAGCAGCACAGTGGGCAGCATATGAAATGCTTCAGATTCTAGACATGAAATATCTATTCCCAAAAGGCGCTGATGGGATAGCATATCTGCAACTGCAGTTCCCGGAATAGACAATATGCGAAAAATTTTAATTCGAATCCTCTTAACTCTCTTTTTTGCGAATGCAGATATTCTGCACGCATATGAGTATGACCCGGACAACGGTGAGGAAATCAATGAGCTATGTGCTGGCTGCCACGGTGAATACGGGCAAGGCGGTAAAGATGGCGAGTACCCACGGCTTGCAGGACAATCGGCAGATTTTCTAGCGCAGCAGCTGCACCTGTTCAGAGACAGAAAACGCCCAAACATGGCAATGATTGAATACATTGATGAACGACAGATGCCGGATAATGATATACAGGACATCTCCCGCTTTCTTGCTGAAATCAAGCTGAAGACCAGACTTCCGCCAGTCGATACAGAAGCCCCCGACTTCGATGCCTATGCCCGTCTTCTTGAATCAAAAAAGCTTATGCAAGTTGCACGTGCAAAAGGTGATATAGAAAAGGGTGAAAAGATCTATCGCAAGGAATGCGCATCCTGTCATGGCAGGATGGCTGAAGGCGACCATAAAAAGGTAGTCCCCATGCTGTCAGGCCAATACACCCGTTATCTGTGGCGACAGGTAGAGAAATATCGCAAGAAAATCCGTATACACGACCCTTCTGACCCTGAAGAAGATGAACTGCTGAATGACTTCACTGATGAGGAATTACAGGACATATTTGCCTGGTTATCAATCATGGATGACTGAACAAAGTGCTGCTGCGAAAATAAATCACAGGCTCCTTAGGACAACACCTCTTTTATCTGTTCTGCGACACGGAAGGCGTTGGCGTAAATTGTCCAGGTATACGGCACACTGCCACCTGTAGGCATAAAACTGCCATCGGTGACATAAAGGTTTTCAACATCGTGGGCACGACAATCGGCATTAAGCACCGAGGTCTCTGGGTCATGCCCAAACCGGCATCCTCCGGCTACCAGGTTTGCCGGTGGTGCACCACTGATGCTTGAGCGAACATTTTTTGCTCCCATCCTGCTCAGCACCTTCATTGAGCGCTCATTGATATAGTTGCCCACTTCAATGTCATGTTGGTGATAACCAATGCGCACTTTTGCAACCGGCGACCCCCACTTGTCCTTAACCGACTCATCAAGGCTGACAAAGCAGTTATCGGTCGGTAGCCAGTCACAGAATATTTCATAGCGTAAGTTTTGACTGCTAGTGAAAATAGATTTAAGTTTTGTTTGCAATGCCCTGCCCCAGACCAGTTCATCACCATCCCATTTGGCATTCACCGCCTTACTCATCGCATTTGGATGACGTAACAGGAAATCAACCGTACCGCCTTTGACTCGCCCACCAAATAGCGGATCATCAATAAAGTACCAGTCCTGCAGCCCACGGTTCACAAAAGGCCCGCGGGTTTTCATCACCGCAGCAGATTCACTATCCATGTCAGCATAGTCAAAATCACCGGATCCTGCACCACCAGCTGAAAACAACAGGTTTTTACCCACCTGGCCCGTATTATTTGCCAGGCCGTCAGGGTGTTTGGGGCCTGTTGAGGACAGTAATAAACGACTGCTTTCTATCGCCTGGCAGGCGACCACGAAGAGCTTTGCCCTGATGCTTTTTTTCTGCTTATTGACATCATAGTAGTCTGCCGAAACTACCTTGCCAGTGTTATCACTGCTTAGTTTATACACCTTGCATAAGGGTTTTATTTCACAATTGCCGGTAGCGACGGCCTGATCAAGCAATGCGGCCCTTGAACTGCCCTTGGCACCCGACGAACAGCCATAACTGCCACAGAACCCTGAATATTCACAACTTCGGCGATTGCCTTTTGCGCGAGACAATATCGCCCGGGGCGTTGGCAGAGAGTATAAATCCAGGTCGTGACAGGCTTTATCAAACTGTCCGGATATCGGATGCTCCGTGGTTGCTGGATAAGGGAAATCTTTACTTGATCTGGGTTCAGCAAAAGGATGGTCAGTGAAATGACCCGATACACCCACTTCTGTTTCTACCAGGGTATAGTAAGGTTCCAGATCTTCATAGCTGATCGGCCAGTCGACGACATTCGCCCCTTTAATCGGGCCAAACTCAGACAGCAGGCGAAAATCCTCTGGTTTAAGACGATAGAAAAATCCACTCATCAGGTTAGATGAGCCCCCGACAAGATTACCGTTCCAGAAGTCCCAGCCGGAATCAGATGTCGACTCGGCTACCCAGCGTCCGTCGCTATCAGTATCCTCTATCATATGCTGTTCTTCAGAAAGCTTTGGCGTATAGACACTGCGGCGGCAACAGGCAAGCTCGTCTTTATAGAAATCCTGTTCGGTAAACCAGGGACCTTTTTCCAGTATAACAATTGAATAACCGGCCCTTGCCAGTGTCAGTGCTACCGGGCCGCCTCCTGCACCACTGCCTATGATGCAAACATCGTATTCTTTGTTCATGCGCGCCTTTGCAGAAGTTGATCCCAGGTCTTGTCAGTGGCGGGTGTCGGGTAACCCGGCTGAT
>JGI24024J18818_10000556_pt1 | contig 14390 bp, 12 predicted proteins | sample Cruoilmetagenom2_FD_18818 | JGI IMG/M metagenome (IMG submission 18818) | reverse complement strand
AGTCTGGTTGGTCCAAGACCTGAGCGAGTTGCATCCTTAGAGGCTTATACTGATGAAATTTCAAAAAGACTTAATATGAAACCAGGTATGACGGGATTAGCTCAAGTAAGTGGTAATATATATCTTTCGTTAGTTGATAGATACAAGTTTGATGTTTATTATGTAGAAAATTATAGCATGTTGCTTGATATACAGATAATCATTAGAACTGTTGGAGTTATTATACTAGGAGAAGACAGATACCTCGAAAAATGTTTAGTAGATATTAATCGAGCATTTAATGAAGTGGCTGCTACGCAAGAGGAGAATAAGCCAAAGTGAAAAAGATACTTATTACAGGAGCTAACAGTTATATAGGTACATCTTTTCAAAAATGGGTTTCGCAATATCCTGGTGAGTATTCTGTAGAAACAATTAGTGTAAGGGACGAACGATGGAAACGAGAGTCATTTGTAAAGTTTGATGTGGTATTCCATACCGCCGCCATCGTCCATGTTAAAGAAAATAACATATCTGAGTATTCAAAAATAAATAGAAATTTAACTGTAGAACTCGCTAAGAAAGCGAAACTAGAAGGTGTAAAGCAATTTATATTTTTAAGTACTATGGGTGTATATGGTACTGAGACGGGATTTATTACGAATGACACTGTCCCAACCCCAAAGACTCCTTATGCTCAGTCAAAATATGAAGCTGAACAGATTTTAATTGGGATGAATACTGATGATTTTAACGTAGCAATTCTGCGACCACCGATTGTATATGGCAAAGGTTGTCCAGGTAACTATACTAGATTAGCAAGTATGGCTTTAAAGTTACCAGTTTTTCCAAGTATAGATAATAAGCGTAGCATGATATATATTGATAACTTATCTGAATTTATAAGACTATTGATTAAACATGGTGTAGGTGGTATATATTTTCCACAAAATAAAGATTATGTCAATACGACTGAATTAGTTGCTCTTTTAGCAAAGGTTCATGACAAGGAAATAAAGTTTTCAAAAGCAATTAACTGGGCAATTATCAAAGGATTTAAAATTTCTGAAACATCAAGGAAGGTCTTTGGTACTTTCATTTATGATAAAGAAATGTGCGGTGGTCCAGGGACTTTGATGAATGATGAAATCATAGATTATGAGACGGTATATTTTGAAGAGTCAATTGAATGTACGGAAATATAAAATAAATTTCATTATAGGAAAAGAGAGTAACTATGAAAAAAATAGTAATATTATCAAATCATCATTCATATACGTATAATTTCCGTAAAGAAATAATTCAAGCATTAATAGATAAAGGACATAAAGTATGGATTGTTTTACCATATGGTGAAAAAGTAGAACAACTTAAGGAAATGGGCTGTAAGTTTATCGATGTACCTTTAGATAGACGGGGGAAAAATCCTTTTAAGGATTTAAATCTATTTTTCAAATATATAAAAATTCTAAATGATATTAAACCAGATATGGTTTTGACTTATACTATTAAACCTAATTTATACGGTGGTATTATTTGTAGCGCTTTAGGAATACCATATATTGCAAATATAACTGGGCTTAGTTCAGCGATTGAAGGAAAAAGAATGATGGAGAATATCGCATCTCTTTTTTATAAAATTGCTTTTAGAAAAATCACACGTATCTTTTGTCAAAACACAGAAAATATGCAGTATTTCATAGATAAAAATATTAATGCAAATAAATTGAAGCTTATTCCAGGTTCTGGAGTAAATCTAGAGTATTTTAATTTGCTTGAATATCCCCCAAATAACAAATTAGAATTTGTTTTCATATCAAGAATTATGAAAGAGAAGGGTATTGATCAATATTTAGAGACAGCCGAATATATTACTAATAAGTATTCCGATATAACATTTCACGTTCTAGGTTTTTGTGAGGAAGCATACGAAGATAGATTAAAAATAATGCAGGATAAAGGTATTATAAAATACCAAGGTATGCAAGATGATGTTAGAGAATTCCATAAAATTTCCCACTGTACTATACATCCCACTTATTATCCAGAAGGAATATCAAATGTTTTGCTTGAAAGTGCTGCTTGTGGAAGACCAATCATTACAACTGATAGAAGTGGATGTAAAGAAACTATTAACAATGGAGTAACAGGATTTATTATAAAGGAAAAAAATACTTTAGATTTGATTAATAAAGTTGAAAAATTTATTAAATTAACATATATGGAAAAAATAGAAATGGGTTTAAATGGAAGGGTTAAAGTGGAAAAGGAATTCGATCGACAAATAGTAGTCAATAATTATTTAGAAGAAATAGAGACTATTTTGAAATAGTTGAATTAAAAATGAATTATAGGACTGAGAATTTTGATAAGTAGATTTAAAAAAAACGACTTTTTAAAAAGTGTTGTCATATTAATGTCTGGAACTGCAATTGCTCAGATAATTACTATATTAATATCCCCGTTTTTAAGTAGATTATATCAACCTGAATTCTTTGGCATATTTGCAATTTATACTTCCATTATTAGTATATTAACAGTAATAGTGACAGGTAGATATGAATTGGCAATTGTTCTACCAAAGTCTGAGTCGGAAGCGAGAAATGTTTTTGCTCTATCGAATTTAATTGTAGTGTTTTTTTCTATCTTATCTTCAATTATTATTTACTTTTTTGGAGAGCGAATTTTGATACTTATGAATTCCCCTGAATTTATTCCTTGGTTATGGTGGCTACCCTTTAGTGTTTTCATAGCTGGTATTTTCCAAAATTTAAATTATTTACTTGTTAGAAAAAGTGAGTATGGAGTAGTATCAAAATCACAAATATCTAGGACGCTGGGAGTCTCGAGCGTACAATTAGTAAGCGGGTTAGGTAACAATACACCTGGAGGTTTAATTGGTGGTCAATTATTTGGACAATTTTTAGCGACATTATTTATGGGGTATAAATTAAATTCAGAAAAGGGTGAATTATTCAAAGGAATATCAATTCGAGAGATAAAAAAGATGGGTAAAAAATATAGTGATTTTCCTAAATATAGCGCATCTCAAGGCCTGTTTTTCTCAATTGGTCAAAATCTTCCTCCAGTATTATTGCTTTTTTTTTATGACTCTCAAGTGGTGGGTTTATTTGCACTTTCAATGCGCTTATTAAACTTACCAATAAATTTAATCGGTAACAATTTTAAACAAGTTTTCTTTCAAAAAGCCTCTCATTCATATAATGAAGGTAAAGATGTATATAAGTTATTAAAAAAAACTACAATTATTCTTTCCATGATTGCGACAATTCCATTATTAACAATAATTCTATGGGGACCAAATATCTTCTCAGTTTTCTTAGGAGAAAGTTGGTACGGATCTGGACAATTTGCTCAGATAATGACTCTTTGGATGTTCAGTGTATTTATTAGCAGACCAACTATGGCTGCTATTCAAATTTTTAGTATGCAGAGGTTCCTTCTAGTATATGAAATAATAGGAACAGTAGTTAAAATTATTTTCTTTATTATTACAGCTAATTACTTTAATGCATTTTATGCGATTTTAAGTTATAGCTTAGCAAATGTTTTGTTTTATTTAATTTTGATGGTATATGTTTTTATTAAAGTAAAGAAAAAAGAAGATTTAGAAGTTTTAAAAATTTATTAAAGATGTTGAAGAATTTTTAAAAGGAGAAAGAAATGCATATTCTATTTATTTTATTATCGTTACTAGGGTCATTCTACTTTCTTATAAAAAAAAGAACATTTGACTTTTTTTCTGTTGCATATTTTTCCTCCATTATATATTTTTTACCAGGTTATTTTGGATATACTTTAGTTTCCCCCACTTCCTTAAAAATGTACATTTTAGATGAAACTTATCTAATAATGATCTTTGTCCAAATGTCAATTTTGGTGGGTGGATGTTTCTTTGACACTTTAAGAAAAAAAACGGAAATTAAGACTACAATTAAAAATACAAATTTAACTTCTGAGATTGCTTTATTTATTTGTTTATTAGGTTTTATGTTGACAATAATTTCATCAGGAAGTAACTTATTTGATGCTAATAAAGGGGTAATGGTAGAAAGTCTCGGACGCTGGCATATGATTATGAGATTCGGTGCAGCCCTCGCAGTGGTAATTGCATTTGTAATGAAAAAGAAGCTTATTTTTATAATATCTTTATTAGTTATTTTATTTGATATATTTTTGGGTTTTAGAAGTATAGCGGCTATTGTAACTATTTCATTGATAACCTATTGGTTGACTAAACAAGGTTCTCAAAGACTTTTAATAAATCAAAGAAAATTTGTTAAATATACTTTGATTTTAGGATTATTCTTCTTCTCATATAAACAAGTATATTCAGCAATCAAAGGTGGAAATTGGGAATTGGTAAAAGAAAGAATCTCAGATCCACAATTTTATATTTATTCAATAATGAACTCTGAACCATTTACAACTCAAAGTATTTTAAATACTGTAGTAGCCAGCAATTTTCAGACAGGATTCGAAAACATGATAGGTCTAATATATCAATTCATTCTTTTTTCACCCTCATTAGGGGCGGAATTTATAACTTTCAATCAACAATTTCAGCCAGCGTTATTTCCTACCATTACATTTGGTCTGGCGAATAATATATGGGCTCAAATGTGGAGTGTTGGTGGTTGGACTCTTTTAATATTATTTTTAATTATTAACATACTTATTTTATCATTTGGATCGTATTTAATAAGAATGAATGATCCAAATTTAAAAGCTTTAATTCTTTTACTATTTAGCTATTGGTCATTTTATATTCATCGCAACGATATTATCTATCAAATAAATTTAGAAAAAAGAGTATTTCTATTTTGGTTTATTTGTATTCTTACTTCTGTAATAATTAACTCAATTGTAAAAAAAAGCATTAATAAATATTAACTAATAATATTTTAGAATGAATAGAATAAAGGGGATTTTCATGAAGAAAAAAATAGTTTTTGTGCTTCCTAGATTAGGCGGTGGTGGGGCACAAAGAGTGATAGCGACATTATTAAACAATTTAGATAAGGAGAAATATGAAATTTTCTTAGTTTTATTTGATAGTAAAGGTGATTATCAAGAGTATTTATCTTCATATGTAAAAGTAATTAATTTGAATACTAAACGCCTTAGGAATTCTATAATACCTTTATTCAGTACCTTATATGAGATTAAACCAGATATTTTGTTTTCTACAATGAGAGAAATAAGTATTTTACTCATTTCTTTTAAATGGTTATTACCTTCTAAAACAAGGTTAATCTGTAGAGAAATGAATACTCCTTCAGAATCAATTAAAAACTTTAAATATGCAAGTTTTTTCACATGGTTTTACAAAAACTATTATAAATATGCTGATTTAATTATTTGTCAATCTAAATATATGTTAAATGATTTGAAAGATAATTTTAATATACCGGAAAAGAAATTAATCCAAATATATAACCCTGTTGATTCTGAGTATATAATTAATAATTTTTTTGGAGAGTCAAAGTGCCCATTTAGTACAAAAAGTGAGAGGATAAATATCGTTGCAATTGGAAGACTAATTGATCAAAAAGGATTTGATCGTCTTATTGATTCTATTCCACAGTTACTTCTTAAGTATCCAGATGCAAATCTTTGGATTTTGGGTAAAGGTAATTTGAAAATCGAATTAGTCCAACAAGTGGAAAAGTTAAATTTAATGAAAAGTATTCATTTTGTTGAACACCAAAAAAATCCTTTTGAATGGCTAAGAAATGCGGATTTATTTGTACTTCCATCAAAGTATGAAGGATTACCGAATATCTTATTAGAGGCATTGTGTTGTGAATGTCCAGTGGTTTCTCTAAAACATCCTGGCGGTACTTATGAAATAATGGAATTAACAGGTCAAAAAAATAGATGGGTTGAATCTCTTGATTGGGAGGAAGATTGGTTTTTAAAACCTAGTCTTAAAATAATAGAATCAGTAAATCTTAATTTTGGGGTTAAAAAAATAATTCAAAAGTATGAAAATGTACTTTAAAAGGCGGTCAGTATGAAACGCATAAAGGTTATTCATTTAATCACAGGTTTAAACACTGGTGGTGCTGAAATGATGTTGTATAAGACTGTCAGTAAAGTAGATAAAAATCGATATAGCCAAATCGTTATATCGATGATTAAACCTGGACATATTGGGGAGTTAATAAAAAAAGAGAATATACCAGTAATTAGTTTGAATTTTAGTAAAGGAATATCAATAATTAGTGGATTTTTAAAATTAGTAAAAATATTACTTAAAGAAAAGCCTGAAATTATTCATTCTTATATGTTTCATGCAGATATACTAGGACGAGTTGCTGGGAAATTATGTGGAATAAAAATAATTATCTCTTCTTTGAGAAATGAGAATATTGGCGGAAGAAAAAGAGAGATTTTATTGAAATATACTAATAAAATTGCGGATATAGTTACTGCTGTATGCTATGCAGCTGCAGAAAAACAGATAGAGCGTGGCAGTATAACAAGAGATAAGCTAAAAGTTATATATAATGGAGTGGATCTTGAGTTATTCCAAAAATCGAGTGAACAAGAAATAATGGCCCTAAAAGAGGAGCTTAGCTTAAAAACAGTAGAAAATATAATATTAACAGTAGGAAGATTAGAGCCTCAAAAAAATCATGAATTATTGATTAATTCCTTTGGAAAGCTCTTAAATAAACACCCAAATTCTGTCTTGCTAATTGCCGGTGAAGGCAAATTGAGAATACCTTTGGAGAAACAAGTAAAAGATTTAGGCCTAACTCAAAATATCAGGCTTCTAGGAGTAAGAAAAGATATACCAAAATTATTATCTATGGCAGATGCTTTTGTTTTGGCTTCTAAATATGAAGGAATGCCTAATGTTGTTATAGAGGCTATGGCTTCTGCCATTCCTGTTATAGCTACCTCTGTTGGAGGTACTCCAGAAATAATAATTAATCAATCCCATGGGCTTCTTATAAAACCCGATGATGTTAATAGTTTAACAGTAGGCTTAGATAAAATATTAAACCTTAGTAAAGAAAAAAGAAAAGAAATTGGCGAAAACGGAAGAGTTCGGATTGAAAAATTTTTTACTATTGATAAAACAGTTAATGAAACAGAAAATTTATATGAGCATTTGTTAGAAATTAAAGAAATAGTATAAAAAATTAACACGATAATGTCTCTATTTACGAATATATTTTTCAGTTGAATAAGTAGTCAAAACAAGCAAGACTATGACCTACATTTGAAAAAAATAATTGAAATATACAGCCAATTCTGTGGAAAAGGGGTTAAACAATGAAAATAAAAGACGTCTTATTAAAACTCCAAATAAAGTATAGCCGTAATCCATTTAGAAGAGCAGAATTGTTAAAAAAAAGTGGGATTGACATGGGACAGAATTGTTGGATTGCTCCCAATGTTACCTTTGATAGTGAACCATATTTAATTAAAATTGGAAATTCAGTGAAGATTACCGATAGTGTACTTTTTGTAACACATGATGGTGGTGTTCATGTGTTGAGGGAGTTAGGGTTGGCACGTAACTCAGATAAATTCGGAAGAATTTTTATTGGAAATAATGTATTCATAGGTAAAAGATCTATTATAATGCCTGGAGTCAAAATTGGTGATAATTGTATAATAGGGGCAGGTAGTATCGTTACGAAAGATGTTGAAGATAATTCGATAGTTGTGGGAGTTCCAGCAAAAAGAATAAAAAGTATAGAAGAATACTACAATCAAAACAAAGATTCATTGGATTATACTAAAAATATGAGTAGAAGTGATAAAAAGAATTATTTAATTGAGAAATATAATTTATAAAATAATTTGTTTGCTTTCGATTACTGTAATGGGAGGATAATATATGTTGAAAATAGCAGTTGCAGGAACAGGCTATGTAGGATTGGTAGCAGGTGTTTGTTTTGCAGAAGTCGGTCATCAAGTAATGTGTGTTGATATTGACGAAAATAAAGTGAATGTCATGAAGTCAGGAACTTCACCAATTTATGAAAAAGGTTTAGAAGAATTGATGCAAAAGAATTATGTTAATGGAAGAATTGACTATACAACAGATTACCAATCTGCATATAAGGATGCGGATGCTATTTTTATTGGTGTTGGTACACCTGAACAATCTGATGGATCTGCAAATCTTTCATATATTGCAACTGTAGCAAGACAAATCGCTGAATCAATTGAAAAAGACTGTTTAGTCGTTGTTAAATCAACAGTTCCTGTTGGTACAAATGATAAAGTTGATCAATTCATTCATGATTTTTTAGTTAATGATGTAAGAGTGGAAGTTGCTTCTAATCCAGAGTTTTTGGCACAAGGATCTGCTGTTCAAGATACCCTTCACGCAGAAAGAATTATTATTGGTACTGAGAGTGAATGGGCAGAAAATTTGTTATCCAAAATTTATGAACCATTCGGTTTACCTATTGTGTCAGTTAACAGAAGATCAGCAGAAATGATTAAATATGCGTCAAACGATTTTTTAGCTTTAAAAATTTCCTACATGAATGATATTGCTAATCTTTGTGAACTGGTAGGGGCCAACATCCAAGATGTAGCAAAAGGGATGAGCTATGATGAACGTATTGGCAGTAAGTTCTTAAATGCAGGAATTGGTTTTGGTGGATCGTGCTTCCCTAAAGATACAAAGGCACTGGAGCACATTGCATCTCAGCATGGATACGAATTAAGAACTGTTAAAGCAGCTATTGATGTAAATAAAGATCAAAAAACGATGTTGTATAAAAAAGCCCGAAATAGACTCATAACTTTTAGCGGTCTTAAAGTAGCAGTTCTTGGTCTAACTTTCAAGCCGGGTACGGATGATTTAAGAGAAGCAGCATCTCTTGAGAATGTCCCATTGTTATTGGAGCAAGGTGCTGATATTTATGCATATGATCCAGTAGGGGCTGATAACTTTGCGAAAGTGTTCCCTGAAGGTCTAAATGGTAAGGGTAGTTTAACGTATGTTAATAATATAGAACATGCTTTAGATGGTGCAAATGTATGCTTCATCTTTACGGAATGGGGCGAAGTGAAAGCTGTAACCCCATCAACTTATAAAGAACTAATGAGAACTCCTTTAGTATACGATGGAAGAAATATCTATACTGTATCTGAAATGAAAGAAGTCGGAGTAGAATACCACTCAATTGGTAGGGAATCCGCAGAAAGAGTCAGTCCTAAGGAGTCGAAGGAAATTGAATTACAAAGCTCTAAACCCTAATAAAATTTATCTCATTACAGGAGCAGCAGGCTTTATTGGTTTTTTCTTATCACTAAGACTATTGAAACAAGGTTGTACTGTTATTGGTGTTGATAATATGAATGATTACTATGATGTGAAGCTTAAACACGCTCGATTAGAGCAACTCACACCATTTGAGAATTTTACTTTCATCAAAGGTGATATTTCAGACAAAATCATGATCACAAATATCTTTAAAGAGTACACACCGGAAATTGTAATAAATCTAGCTGCTCAAGCTGGAGTAAGATATTCAATTGAAAATCCTGATGTGTACATTAAAAGTAACATCATTGGTTTTTACAATATCCTTGAAGCATGCAGACATTATCCAGTTGACCATCTTGTGTATGCTTCATCGAGCTCTGTATATGGCTCAAACAAAAAGGTGCCTTTTGAAGAAACCGATTTTGTGGATAACCCTGTATCACTTTATGCTTCTACTAAAAAATCGAATGAATTAATGGCCCATACCTACAGCCATCTTTACAACATTCCCGCAACTGGTCTTCGCTTCTTTACTGTTTACGGACCAATGGGACGACCGGATATGGCCTACTTTGGATTTGCTGATAAGTATTTTGCAGGAGAGCCAATACAAGTCTTTAATAACGGTGACTTCGAAAATGATCTTTATCGGGACTTTACTTACATCGATGACATTGTAGAAGGCATCGAGAGATTGATAAGTAATCCTCCAACCGATTCCGTTCAACATAAAGTATATAATATCGGAAACAACAGTCCTGAGAAGCTGATGGTATTTATCGAAACCCTTGAAAAATGCTTAAGCAAAGCTACAGGTAAAGAAGTAGTCTTAGAAAAAAACTTCGAGCCGATAAAACCAGGAGACGTACCTGCAACTTATGCATCTACAGATTTATTGCAGAAAGCAGTTGGATTTAGACCTGAAACTTCGATAGAAGAAGGTTTGCAGCAATTTGTGGACTGGTATGTAGATTATTATGAGGTTAATTAACGATCTCAATTATTGATAAATTACTAATTTACTATAAATAAAGTGACTCTTGCTTTCTGTAACAATTGATTGCAGGGGTCTTTTATTTGTATATGTTGATTATAAGTTATCTAAATAAAGATTAAATGTTGTTTACATTGAATTGGAAACAATATTTTACTCTTTCCCTCACAATATATCTTCAAACGATATGGAACTTCAGGTACTATTACGGCATACATTGTGGGTTTTATGATAATTGAGATTTGGTTTAGTTTAACACTAAGGGTCTTAGAATCTATGTTTTTGTCTAGAGAAAATTTGGCAGCATCAATTATATCTGCTACATGTTTTATTTTCATTACTTTCAGTACGATGTACGGAGACTCCAGACATGCTGTGTTTTAGTCTATGTCAGAATTAATTGTTTTATATCTTGTTTCAATTCAGGGGTTCAAAACATTCACATAATAATTGATAACTATTTTAAATATTGAATCTAGTTTGATATATTTTCTTTTCTATTAAAGAAGAATACTTGAATGAGAGTCTAAAATAAGATGTAGTCACTGAAAAGTAATATGATGTTTTGTAAGAATTATTCGGTTTGCTGTTCAACATTAGCAACTATTTCAAAGGAGATGGATTATTTGGTGAAAAAAAATCATGCCATACACGGTTTAAGGGGTATGGCCTCGCTGATGGTTGTGTTATTTCATATTTATGGCATGGCTTATATTGGTGGATTTTTTAGGGAAAGGGATGCCGAAGGACTTTTTGGCATGTATTATAATTTGGGTCCAATGGGAGTCAATTTGTTTTTTATGATAAGCGGTTATTTGATTGTTGGAAGTTTAGTTAGACATGCAAACTTTAAGAAGTTTATGTTAAATAGGATAATAAGAATATATCCGGTGTTTTTAAGTTTGCACATAGTTTTATTTTTAATAGGGCCTATTATCAACTACGAAGGGCTAGGAGGAATAAGTAGAATAGAATATGTAACTCATTTTCTCACTAATTTATTCTTATTGCCAGGAATGTTTGATTTGCCGATTTTTCAGAAAAATGCTTGGTCTTTAAGTTACGAATTTACATTTTACATTATTTCTTCATTATTCATTGTCGCAACATTAAGAATAAAAAATTCAATATTAAAATACGGATCTCTTTTTATACTTTTGTCAGTTTCTTTTTGGATTGTATTTGTTCATCATACGGCAATTTTTTTCGTCTTGGGTGCGTTAGTATTTACTATTAAAAATAACTTAAAAGAGAAGTCATCATATAAAAAACACAATTTTCTAAATGGAATTTTTCTTCTTCTAGCTCTTTTTTACTTTTATGATTCAGACAATGCTCTATCTGTATTTCCGTTACTATTAAGTGTTCTTTTATTTTGGAGTATTATAAAAGGTGAAGGTTTGCTATCTAAAATATTGAATACTAAAATTTTCCAATACTTAGGAACAATAAGTTACAGCTTATATTTAATTCACCCCTTCGTGCTGTTTCCTTTTAAGATAGTGTTTAGCATGGAGAGAGTTAATTCATTTTTCCCCAATGAGTATGTAACCATAGCGGTTTTTGCGGGAGCAGGATTAACATTTTCAATTATTTTTTCACAGTTATCTTATTATCTAATAGAAGAGAAATTTACAGATCGACTAAAAAAACAGGGAAATTTAGAATCTGTAAAAACAAACGAAGACATTGAAGGAAAACCATTAATTTCATAATTTGGTACCTGTGCAAATAACGATATCAATATGGGAATGAGATATTTCTTATATTGTAAGTAGTTGGTTTTTGAAACGATATTTCAAACATAAATCGGGTATCTATTATGTTAAATAGATAGAAGGAAAAAGAAAAAAACCATTTTTTTCAGGGCATAGAAGAAGTTCCAATCACAGAACTTCCGATACGCCACCCTACCAAATAGGATGAGTTGAAAACAATGGTTACACTTTTATAAATCGGGTACCTGTGTAAAAAACTATTCAAATTATTCACTACAAACTACAATTGGATGGGTGAAATCCGAAAAGCTTTAGGGAAAAGATTTAAATGATAGATGTTGCATAAATGATCAAACTTGTAAATTTTCATAATTTAAGTGGTGCCATCCATAACAATTAAGTCGATAATTTTTAATAAACAATTTTGAAGTGCATCAATTTTTTGATCTATTTCTACAAAATTTGCAAAATCGGGTAGCTGTATAAAAAAACTATTCAAATTATTCACTACAATTGCATGAAGAATTTCTGGAAAGCTGCAGGGAATGGCTTTCAAATGATAGCTTCAGTATAAATTGTCAAACTAGTAAAAAGTCATAATTTAAGTGGTGCCACCAATGACAATTTAATCGATAATTTTTGATAAACAATTTTGAAGTGTATTATTTTTTTGCTGTAACGTTGACGATTTAATCAGAAATTGTAACAATATTCAGCATGAGGGACACCTTTTGTTTTTTGGGAAATCGTCGTGCTGCCACTCAAAACTATATAGAAAATCCAACAGTGATCGAAATTTTTTCTTCGGTCACTTTTTTTGTGAAGGTTTTACACTCTTTTATTGTTTCCGATAAAGGTTTTATCACTAGTCTTAAAATGACAGAAATTTCTTACATATATGGATAAAATAAATTAAAATGAAGAGAGAGTTGTTTGTGTAAATAGCACGAAGGAGAGTGAGGTTAAATGAAGTTTAATATTCATATCATCATGGGGTTTAATCAAGATTCAATTGGACCGGCAACTTATCTGCAACAAAGAAACGAAGTTGTTTATATTTGTGATGGTTACGTTAAAGGAGTACATAAGAACAAAGACTTCACTTTTGTCGATCAACAATTTGTCGATTCAATCGACCACACTTTATTTAAAGTATATGTCTATGAACCACCGTATAAAAAAGGAAAAGTTCTTCAAGGAACAAGATCGTTTATTATGGAGAAGAAGCAACTGTAACCGTCAAGTGAATAAAGACAGTCTACTGAACCAGTCGTGCCACGTTTTAGAACCACTTCGGACGAATTTCAGAACCAGTGAATTACATACGGAGAACCATCTAGGCTTAAAGGTAGTCCTCTGTATGTCATCCTTAGATTCCCAGTCGTTCTTTCATGGAGATTTTCAAATTTGGTAGAATCGAATCCCATACAAGACGGTGTTGGGTTCTATTATTGTGTTTACTTAAAATTCAACTTTGGTAGCTTGCTTCTATAAAGCTAGTATCAATTCTTTCGGAGCTAAACCAAACTCGAAACATTGTGCTCGTCAAAGGTGGAGAGAAGCGAAGCACGCATGCGAACGAAGGAATGTATAAGAAAGGAGCTAAGTGACCTGGTCACTTAGCTCCTTTCTTTCGTTTGTTAGATGATTGTGTCGAAGGTTATGTTCTTTAATGGCAAGATGTCTCTGTTCTCGGAACACAATTTCAGATGTTTTGGAAAGAGCCGAATCACTAGGTATTGTCTAACCTATTCAGGAAGCTATTGTTGTTTCCGACTCTTCCATTCATCCCGTTTCATAACCAACAGCAGAACTTGGTTAAGATAATCAAATATACCAATATCTTCTTTACAAACTTTTGACCTATGTATATAGTAATATTGTTGTGTATATTTTGAATATTTTGATTAATTTAACTACAGGGGTGTATGGAGTTTGAAGAGCAGAAATATATTCATCGCTTCCACTGCAGCTGTTATGGCTGTAAGTTCGGTAGCTGCGCCAATGGAAGCCTCTACAGGTCTGGCTTTCTTTACAGATGTAAAAAAAGAAAACGCACTTTATCCAGAGATTGCTGATCTGTTTGCACAGGGCAAGATCAATGGCTATAAAGACGGAACATTCCGTCCGAATGAATCGGTCACAAGAGGCCAGGCGGCTGTCATGATTGCAGCCATCTTGGAACTCGATACTTCCAGTCCAAAGAATGTGAACTTGAAAGATATCAAGAAAGAACAGTGGTATTTCGGTTCCATTTCGGCGATTGTTGAACATGGCATCATGGGCGGCTATAAGGATGGGACTTTCCGACCAGATCTTTTCCTGACAAGAGGAGAAGCTTCCCGTCTGATTAGCGAAGCCTTTTCATTGTCTACTGGTGGGGAAGCTACCCATTTCAAAGACGTAAAGAAAGACGCTTGGTACTATTCGTACA
>JGI24024J18818_10000555_pt1 | contig 14393 bp, 11 predicted proteins | sample Cruoilmetagenom2_FD_18818 | JGI IMG/M metagenome (IMG submission 18818) | reverse complement strand
ATTTAGAGGTCCCGTACCTAATGATCGTACCTAATTCAGGGGATCAATTGCTGACCAATGATGGCTGGGATTTCCTGCCATTGGTAGAGAAGTATGGTTATCGTCTGACCGCGCTGGAACCCAAATACCATGATCCCGTAATGCAGAAATATGCCTTGAACCCGGATCATTTTCATCTCTATAAATACAAACCTTAATTAATCACTGACCTCTGCTTGCTGGAAGATTAATTTCTTGCCAGCATTAGTTGTGATCTGCAGTACCTGACCCTGGATGGAGTAAGTCGCTGCCTGAGAGAAGAGGCTCATCAGCTGCTGTTCCTGCTGCATGATACCTTCTGGATCCATACAGGCCATCTCTGTCCAACCCAGACCTTCGATCTGGATTTGGTTCCCTTTAGTCTTATAACTTCCAAAATAATGGTTGCAGCTGGCGGAACCGTTCACTTCCCCGGCTTCAAAAAAAGCGGTCATGCTAGAGCCGGAGATTAGGGAATCCCCGTTGTAGTTGACCAAAGTCCAGGCAGTTTCGCTCAAGCCACCGCTCTTATCTANGGGTAAGCCCCCACAGCTTCCGAGAAAGAGAGCAATCAAAAACAATACGATAAGCAAATAATTTTTCATAGNATCTCCTGATTTCATTACACCATAAAGACGTTGATGATGTAAGAAAAGTTCCCGAGATTTGATTATGATTGATATGATGATGGCACAGTAAGGTATTTTGATTTGGCTCAACAAGCATTTTATATCAAAGCTATAATTGAAGCAGCCAGCAAATTATAGGGAAGGGAGAACAGATGCGGGGAAGAAGATGTTTAAAATGGGGTATGGGAGTAGTCATTGGCCTGTTTCTACTTCTCGGCGGCTTAGTATTTTTCAATGGTGTTGAAAACAGGGAACTGGATCAATTGGCCAGGACCGAGGCCGGGGGATCGTTTATTGAATTGGACCAGGGTGTGGTCCATTATTATTTAGATGGCCCGGACGATGCTCCCCTGGTGGTTTTGATCCATGGCTTTTCAGTCCCTTCCTATGTTTGGGAACCAACAGCTGCATACTTGAATATAAACGGTTATCGCACGCTGCGTTATGATCTTTATGGGCGGGGGTATTCTGACCGTCCAGATCTGATATACGATATAACGTTATTTGAAGACCAGCTGGCGGCGTTGATAGACCGCTTGCAGCTGAATGGGCCTGTGACTGTTGTGGGGTTGTCTATGGGTGGACCGGTTGCCGCCCGGTATGCACATCAACACTCGGATCAAGTTAATGGTGTGATCTTCATATCCCCGGTGGTTACTCAAGTTACAAATGGGGTTATTTTTCCCTTAAATTTGCCAGGCATTGGGGAGTATGTTATGTCTGCAGTAATGGAACCAATTATTCTGCCAAAATTGCAGCCAGATGATTTCGCTCACCCAGAAAACTTTCCCAATTGGGAAGCAAAATACCGGGTACAGATGCAATTCAAGGGGACAGGCAGGGCTTTACTATCCACAATCCGCGAATTGGTCAAGCTGAATCCAGAAGTGGAATACCAGGCTCTTCAAAGAACCGGCCTCCCGGTCAAGTTGATTTGGGGAGAGGGAGATCAGTCAATAGGTTTTGACCAAATCGAGGTTCTGCAGCAAATCCTGCCAGACTCAATGATCAGGATCGTGGAAGATGCCGGGCACCTGGTGCATTATGAAAGGTCTGACGAAGTGAATCCTGAACTGATCGATTATCTGGATCGGATCTCAAGATAATATTTGAGACTTCTTAAATAGATTTTGGATCTATACTGGATGGGTAGAACTGCTCCGTCCAGTTTTAGGGACGCATATCTTCCAAATGATTCCTTAATAATTAATAAATAAATCCTTAATCCCCCCAGGGTATTCTGTAGGTATTAATGGTAAATACAAGGAGTACAAAATGAAAACGAGAATGATTTTATTAGTTGGAGCCGTCCTGTTTCTCACCTCATGTGCAGCGGCGCCTCTGACTTCGTCAAGCAGTGATCAAACCCAGCAGGGAATTGAAGACGCTAACCCAACTTTATCCCAGGGGCAGGGACCTGATGAAGGAATCCATCAAGAAACATTGGAAGCTTTGTCTGACGGCGACTTGACCGATCTGGAAATCCAGGGAATTCTCTTCATGCGAGAAGAGGAAAAATTGGCTCGGGATGTTTATTTGGCCCTGGCAGACACCTGGGGTATGAATATTTTCAGCAATATTGCCGGCAGCGAACAATCCCATATGGATTCTGTTTTGACCCTGATAGAGATATCCGGGGTTGAGGATCCTGTTGGAGATGCACCTCTCGGTGTATTTGCTAACCAGGATCTACAGACTTTGTATGATGATCTTATAGATCGAGGTAATCAGAGTTTGGAAGAAGCACTGCTGGTTGGCGGTGCTATCGAAGAAATAGATATCCTGGATCTGCAGGGCTACCTGGCACAGACAGAAGATGGAGCCGTGATCGAGGTTTACCAGAATTTGCTTAATGGTTCTATCAATCATCTACGGGCATTTGTGAGAACATATGAACGCCAGACCGGAGAGAGTTATCTGCCCCAATTCATGAGCCAGGAAGCATATGATGAGCTGATGGCAAGCGGTGCTATTCTCGGAAATGGCGGGGGTATGGGAATGAACGCAGCACCCCAGGGCAAAGGACAGGGACAGTCAAATTAAGGGAATATCAAGTCCTAAATAGCCTTGACATGAAAGTCAGGTTGAAATCTAAGCCCCCGAGAGGGGGCTTTTTCTTTGCAGTTACATTTTCCGCCAGACGAGCTAGAGCTTCCACGAATCATACATAAACTGCGCTCGAGGAAGAGTGCCAACTCTCCCGGAGATGATGCCCGCGCGAGCTGCAGCTAAGCCCACGATTCTAACAATCGTGCGAATTTACGATATATGTAATTTTGTGTCCTCTGTTTTCTGTCTCCGGTCTTCAGTCCTCCTCCGATTGACATTCAATCCTCGCTAAAGTACAATGTTGGGGCAAAAATAATGGGCCTGTAGCGCAGTTGGGAGCGCGCATCAATCGCACTGATGAGGTCGCGGGTTCGAACCCCGCCAGGTCCACTCCTGTTGACGAAGATGCAGTAAACGAGTAAAATATCACCTAATAGTTTCCGGGCCCATGGCGCAGTTGGGAGCGCGTCTCAATGGCATTGAGAAGGTCGTGAGTTCGAGCCTCACTGGGTCCACACAAAACGGCACTTCCTTTCGGAAGTGCCCAAATATTTATAAACCGGGAGTAGTAGATTATCTGCCAGAGAGGTGAGATCCGCAGCTGAAAATTTCACCAGAGGTGTTTGCAGAACACCAGACAAAATCGAACTCGCCTGGCACGCGATAATGCGTGGTTCTGCCCCTGAACTCAAGTAAGGGACAGCGGTCCTGCCCGATATAGCAGCCCCAAGTGGCGGCGTCCCGTGCCGCAATCAGGGTGGTACCACGGAGTTAGACCTTCGTCCCTGACAGGCGAAGGTTTTTGTTTTAAGTAATTAATCTGGTATTTGTTTTTCCAGGTTCTCATGAGAAGGAAGTGAACTATGGCAAAAGAATATAACCCAAAAGAGATTGAGTCCAAATGGCAAAAAAAATGGGAAGATGATGGCCTCTACCAGGCGAATATTGACGAATCCAGAAAGAAGTTCTACGCATTAACAATGCTTCCTTATCCCTCAGGTGATTTGCATACCGGTCACTGGTATGCCATAGCTCCCTCGGATGCACGGGCTCGATTTAAACGCATGCAGGGCTATAATGTCATGTTCCCAATCGGGTTCGATGCCTTTGGGCTGCCGGCTGAAAACGCCGCCATCGCCCGAGGAATTCACCCCAGGGAATGGACCTATAAAAACATCCAAAATATGCGTTCCCAGCTGAAGCGGATGGGTACTATGGTTGATTGGCGCCGAGAAATGATCTCCTCTGATCCAAAATATTACCGCTGGACCCAATGGTTTTTCATCCAACTCTTCAAACACGATCTGGCTTACAGGAAATATTCCCCTGTGGACTGGTGTCCCCAGTGCAATACCACACTGGCGCGAGAACAGGTCCATGGTGATGACCGCCACTGCGAACGCTGCAGTACCCCTGTGATCAAAAAAGACCTGGAACAATGGTTCTTTAAAACCACCAACTACGCCGATGAACTGATCGATTTTTCACAGATCGACTGGCCGGACCGAGTTAAAACCCTGCAAACGAACTGGGTGGGCCGCTCGGAAGGGGCTGATGTTGTCTTCAAAACCGAAGATGGCGATGATCTGACTGTGTTCACGACCCGGCCTGACACGTTATGGGGCGCCACTTTTATGGTTTTAGCCCCGGAACACCCCCTGGTTGATAAGGTCACGACAGATGAACAGAAAGAAGCTGTGGGAAAATACCGCGAGGACGCCATCCTGAAAACTGAGATCCAGCGCGCCTCAGTGGATAAGGAGAAAACGGGTGTGTTTACCGGTGGATACGCAATTAACCCGGTTAATGGAGTCCGCATTCCGATCTGGATCGCCGACTATGTAATGATGGGATATGGCTTTGGAGCTATTATGGCTGTTCCCGCCCATGATGAACGCGACTTTGCTTTTGCCCGCCAGTTTGAACTGGAGATCATCCCTGTCATCCAGCCTGAGGGAGAGAGCTTCGACGGTAAAACCATGCCAGAAGCTTATGTGGGACCCGGCCTGATGATCAACAGCGCTCAATTCAATGGCACTGCTGTGACTGACGACAAAGGGCGCAAGAATCCTGGCCTGGATAAGGTGATCGATTGGCTTGAAAAAGAAGGGTTGGGAAAAGAGGCGATCAGCTACAAATTACGCGACTGGTTGATCTCGCGCCAGCGCTATTGGGGTGCGCCGATCCCTATGATCTATTGTGAAGATTGCGGCTGGAACCCGGTCCCGGATGAAGATCTGCCGGTATTGCTGCCGGATGATGTTGAGTGGCTGCCAACGGGTGAAAGCCCATTAAAGCTGCATCCTACCTGGAAGGACACCACCTGTCCCAAGTGCGGCAAGGCTGCTACCCGGGAAACGGACACCATGGATACCTTCATGTGTTCGTCCTGGTATCACCTGCGCTATCTGAGCCCGGATTATGACCAGGGTCCTTTTGACCCCAAAGAATATGATTACTGGATGCCGGTGGACCTCTATACCGGAGGTATAGAACATGCCACAATGCATTTGATGTACACCCGCTTCTTCCATAAGGCATTGCGGGATATGGGCGTTACCGAAGGCAACGAGCCGATGACCATGCTCCGCAACCAGGGTATGGTGTTGGGTGAAGATGGTGAGAAGATGTCCAANTCNCGGGGCAATACGGTAGCCCCGGATGAGNTGGTCAATAAGTATGGTGCTGATACAGTCAGGAGCTACCTGATGTTCTTTGCCCGCTGGGATCTGGGTGGTCCCTGGAACAGTCAGGGCATTGGCGGCACAGAGCGCTGGTTGTACCGGGTCTGGACTTTGTATACAGATCCAGCGGAGGGAAGTAAACCCGCAGATGGTGTGATGCGTGATATCAAGCGCGATCTGCACACAGCATTAAACAACATAACCAGGGATTATGAACAAGTGGAGTTCAATACCATCATTTCCACTTTGATGGAGCTGCTCAACAACCTGGTACTAGCCAAACGCAATGGAGCGGCAAACTCACCTGAATGGCGCGGGATTCTGGAGACCTATTTGCTGATGATAGCGCCGGCAGTACCTCATATTGCGGAAGAATTATGGACCGAGGTATTGGGCAATGAGTATTCGATCCACACCCAAAAATGGCCGGAAGCGGACACTGAGCTGATGGCAGTGGAAGAGATCACCCTGATCGTTCAGGTCAATGGCAAGCTGCGGGATCGGATCGTGGTTCCAGTGGATATCACAAGGGAAGATGCTGAGAAGACCGCCCTGGCCAGCCCTGGCGCGGCGCCATACCTGGAAGGGAAGGATATCCTGAAGGTAATTGTGGTTCCCGGCAGGTTAGTGAATATAGTAATTTGATACTAACGGAGATAAAATAAAAGGAATAAATAGTAGGGCATAATGGTCATTGAATATTATGCTTACACCTATAATAATCTGTCAATAAGAAAGCTGTGAAAGTAAAAAACCACAGCTTTCTTTGCGTATAGCCAATAAGGTATATAACTCAAGCGTGGGGTTTCCGTCAGATAACCAATTGGGGAATGGGGTATACTTGGAGCGGAATTTGATTACCCATCTTAGGGAGAAAATCTTCCAGGAGCAAACTACCAATGAAAAAAAAGATTGTGACTACAGATAAAGCACCGGCAGCATTAGGACCTTATTCTGCCGCTGTAAAAGCAGGACATTATGTTTTCACTGCCGGTCAGTTAGGTATAGATCCCTCCAGCGGAAATTTTATCGATGGTGGCATAGAAGCGCAAACCCGGCAAGCTTTGGAAAACTTGAAAGCTATCCTGGAAGCTGCCGGAACCAAAATGTCCAAGGTAGTAAAAACCACAGTATTTCTGCTTGATATGAATGATTTTGGTGCAATGAACGAAGTCTATGGGGAATTTTTTACAAAGAAATTTCCTGCCCGCTCTGCAGTCCAGGTAACCCGTCTTCCAAAAGATGGGTTGGTGGAGATTGAAGCGGTCGCTTTGCTGGATTGATCCTTTTAGATTGATTTATTAACATCTTATGACTGGCGAACTGATCCTCCTGGTGGACGATGAACCCAATATCATCGAATTGGCCCAGCTCTATCTGGAACGGGAAGGCTATCGTATTATCACTGCTTCTGATGGAAGAGACGCTCTCGACGCTGTCGAAAAACAGCGTCCGGCTTTAATGGTGTTGGATCTGATGATGCCGGAAGTTGATGGGCTGGAAGTCTGCCGCACCTTAAGAGGAAAGAAAGATCCTGTGGCAATCCTGATGCTCACAGCCCGGGATGAGGACATAGATAAGATACTGGGATTGGAACTGGGCGCGGATGATTATCTTACAAAACCATTCAACCCGCGGGAATTGATTGCCAGGGTGAAGGCTGTACTACGCCGCAGCTCAGCCCAGGATGAGGTTAAAAGCGAGGAGCAAATTCAGATCGGGGATATCTTGATCGATCCACTGCGCAGGGAGGTCAGGATCGGTGGGCAGCCGGTCGAAATCAGAACCCAGGAATTCGATCTGTTATACACGCTGGCCAGGCATCCGGGCATTGTGCTCAGCCGGGATCAGCTCTTGGATCTGGCCTGGGGTTATGATTATTTTGGAAATACCCGCACGGTGGATGTGCATATTGGCCACCTCCGGAAAAAACTGTCCGGGTCCAGTGTAAAAATAGAAACAGTTACCAAGATAGGATATAAATTGGTCCAGTGAATTTGGTGGACCGGATAATCCATGTTTACTTCTTTACGTGCTCGGCTCTGGTTGACCTACGCTATCATCATTCTTCTAATCCTCAGTATCCTGGGGATCGGGATTTTTGTTTATATTATCCGCAACCCCCTGATCGATCGCCAGGCACTGGGCAGACTGGATGCTGCTCTGGCTATCATCCAGCGCCAGATCAATGAACGTTCGATCCTCCCCAGGGATTACCAGCAGTACCTTCATCGCATCAGTGAATCATTGGATATTAGGTTGATTCTATTCAATTCTGAACGGGAAACTCTCCTGGATTCAGAGCCAGACAGTCCGGCGATTATCTGGCCAAGTGATGAAATATCACCCCCAGCAAAAGGCCAGATCGACGACCAGGATGGTAAAACCTGGTTGTATAGTTCCTGGGTTATGCCTAAAGGAGACCTGCTGGTTTTGATCCTTCCCCGCCAGGGTGGTTTGCAGTTATTGCGCAGTCCTCAACTCAGGGAAACGCTGAGAGAGGATTTTCTCCCTTCATTTCTTAGGGCAGGGTTAGTAGCATTTCTTCTGGCAGTGGTATTTGCGGCCTGGATGGGGAGCTGGATAACCAGTCCGCTGCAGGATATTGAACAAGCCTCACGCAATATCTCGAATGGAGAATATCAGCAGATCCCTCTGCAAGGTCCAGATGAGGTCCGGGCTTTGGCTGGGGCTTATAATGAGATGATCGATCAGGTCCGGGCTTCCCAGCAATCCCAGCGCGATTTTGTGGCCAATGTTTCCCACGAATTGAAAACTCCCTTGACATCCATTCAGGGATTTTCCCAGGCGATGCTGGATGGCACTGTGGAATCCGGTCCTGCCCTGACCAAGGCAGCGGGGATCATCAAGACCGAAGCAGATCGCATGTACCGTTTGGTGGTAGACCTGCTTGATCTGGCTCGCTTTGATGCCGGAACCGTAGTACTGGATCGCCAGGCCCTAGATTTAAGCAAATTGCTCACTCATGTGGTCAATCAGCTTATTCCCCAGGCTGCGGAAGCTAGAGTTAAGCTAAGCCTGGATGTTGATCCATTACCCACTTGTGTAGGTGATGAAGACCGCCTGGCACAGGTCTTTACAAATTTAGTGGATAATGCCATTAAACACACACCGGAAAACGGCTTTGTAAAAATGATTGCCAGAAGTGAAGCCGGATTAGCACGGATCGAGATCATTGACAGTGGAAAGGGCATTCCAGAGGATTATTTGGACCGGATCTTCGAGCGATTTTATAAAGTTGATGGATCTCGAAAAAAAGAAGCCAAACCAGGAACAGGATTGGGACTGGCTATTGCTCAGCAGATCGTTCAGGCTCACGATGGAACCATTTCTGTACGGAGCACTTTGGGGGAGGGCTCTGTATTTGAGGTAACCATCCCGGTGGTGAAAGCTGATGACCAAACGGTTCTGATGGAAAAGATGGATTAAGCCGATGATGAAAGTATCCCTGATCATTCCCTGTTTAAACGAAGAAAAGACCATCCAGGATCTTCTGGCGGCAATCTGTGAACAAGATTTCCCTCTGATGGATCTGGAAGTCATCATTGCTGATGGCATGTCAGTAGATAAAACTCGAGAAAAGATTCGGGAATTTACTGAAGCTGTAACGGAGCTGAATGTCAGGATCATCGACAATCCAAAAAGGAATAGATCAGCCGCATTGAACCTGGCGATCAAAGCAGCTTCTGGTGATTACATCATCCGTATGGATGCCCACTCCTTCCCTCATCCCAACTATATCAAGTACTGCCTGAGAGATTTGGAGGCAGGTCTGGGGGATAATGTGGGTGGTGTGATCCAGATCAAACCCGCCAATCAGCGCTGGGTGGCTCAATCTATTGCTGTTGCAGCCGGCCACCCTCTGGGTGTGGGAGATGCCAGCTACCGCATCGGTTCTGAAGCTCGAGAGGTTGACACGGTTGCTTTTGGCGCCTATCATACCTCACTGATCGACAGGATCGGCGGATATGATGAATCCTTATTGGTCAATGAGGATTACGAATTCAATGTTCGGGTCAGAAAGAATGGTGGAAAAGTTTGGCTGGATCCTGATATCTCGGCATCTTATGTTGCCAGGTCTAATTTTAAAGATCTTGCCATCCAGTATTGGAATTATGGTTACTGGAAATTAATTATGCTGCTGCGCTACCCGGATACCATCCGCTGGCGCCAGCTGTCCGGTTTTTTTGTGCTTAGCTGGATTGGCCTGGGATTTCTGGGCACCTGGTTCTTATGGGCACGATGGCTGCTTTTTATTGAAGCTTTCATCTACGGTTCAGCTTTGATATACGCTGGAACCAGGGCAGCCATNTCTAAAAACAAGGATTTTCTGGTATTTGGATTGCCCCTGGCGATCGCAACAATGCACTTTTCATGGGGNAGTGGTTTTTTGTGGAGCNTGATTCGCACTTCATTTGATAAAATAGTCAAGAAATCAAAAGGTTCCTTAACTGAGAAATTATGAGTCCTAAATCATTTGACCTTCAAAAAGAACGCCGTTTCCGTTTCCGCTTTGTCGAAAGACGGGTGATGTTGTTAAATGGCGATGTTTTAGCGGTAATAATTGCACTGGTCATATCCTTATGGGTCTGGGGAAATCAAGCCCAGCCGCAAGGTTTTTCCATTTCCTTTATTCTGGACCAGGTACCTGGATGGTTTTACCTGATGCCGTTCATTTGGCTCTTTTTGATGATCGAGCTGCATGATGTGCGCAAGGCCAGTAGCTGGAGCCATACCTTCCAGGGAGTGGCTACTGCCGCTTTGATTGGTTCAATTCTCTACCTGGGAGTTTACTTTACTTCACCCCCGGAATCCCTTCCCCGTACCGGAGTAGCGATTTTTATCTTGGGTTCAATCATCTTTACTTTATTATGGCGGCTCTTTTACATTCGGGTCCTGACCAGAGAAGCTTTTTTACCGCGGTTTCTAATGGTCGGTGGTGGCGTTTCTGGAAAGATATTTCTTCGATCTTTTAACAAAATTGAACCGAAGCCTTATCATATCATCGGAATAATAGATGATGATCACGCCAAATTAGGTCTAGAGATAGAAGGGTACAAAGTATTAGGATCTGGACCTGATCTTCTTGATTTGATAATCAAAGAAAAAATCTCTGACGTTATCGTAGCAATCACCGGAGCGATCAATGGTGCTACGTTCCAGGCCGTGCTAGATGCCCAGGAATTGGGCATTGAGATCACCCGCATGCCGGTGGCTTACGAAGACTTGAATCAAACAGTCCCTATCCGTATTCTGGAAACGGATTGGATACTACGGTCTTTTGTGGATGATACAGGTGCTAGTGGTACTTATCACGTTGCTAAGAGGATACTGGATCTTGTAGGCGGGTTGATTGGTGTTGGAATTTTTCTGATCATCTACCTGCCAATTGCCTTTCTTGTTTTTGTGGACGATGGATTTCCAATCTTATACCGTCAGGAAAGGTTGGGGCAAAGTGCAAAACCCTATAAGATCATTAAATTCAGGACCATGGTCAAGGATGCTGAAGTGGACGGCGAGGCCAAATGGGCCAGTGAAGGTGACCAGCGCGTTACCAATATTGGCAGGTTCCTTCGCAGGACCCACCTGGACGAGTTCCCACAATTCCTTAATGTCTTGAAAGGAGAAATGAGTCTGGTAGGTCCCCGTTCGGAAAGGCCCAGCCTGGTCAATAAACTGCAGAAAGATGTTCCTTTTTACAGGGCCAGACTTCTGGTGAAACCTGGTGTTACTGGTTGGGCCCAAATCAATTACGGTTACCCGGAAACAGTGGATGAAACCATTGATAAACTTGAATACGATCTGTATTACATCAAGAACAGGACTATTTTGCTGGATCTGCGCATTATCCTGGGTACACCAGCAACGATCTTTGGTTTAAAAGGAAAATAATCTCTATGACTACCTCTCTGGTTACCGGCGGCGGCGGGTTTATCGGGTCGCATCTGGTTGATGCTCTGCTAGCTCGAGGTGATGAAGTTCGGGTGCTGGATAATTTCTCAACTGGAAAACTGGAAAACCTTCAACCTAATCTTGAGAATATAAGATTATTCACGGGGGATCTGCGTGACAGCATGATCCTTAATGAAGCTGTTCAGGGCGTTGATTTGATCTTTCACCAGGCAGCTTTTGTGTCTGTTCCCCAATCTATGGAAGACCCCGAATCCTGTTTTGATATCAATGTTAATGGGACAGGAAAATTACTGGCAGCAGCCAAAGCTGCTGGTGTCAAGCGGGTTGTCTTAGCTTCCAGCGCGGCCGTCTATGGAGAGAATGAAGCTGTACCTCTTTCAGAAGATGAAGAACTGGATCCTTTATCTCCTTATGCGGCGTCAAAGTCGATCAATGAGATCTATGCCCGGTTGTTTACCAGGCAGCTGGGACTGGATGTAGTCGCGTTGAGATATTTTAATATCTTTGGCCCCCGCCAGAATCCGGCTTCGGATTATGCGGCTGTGATTCCTATATTCATAAAAACCCTGGATGAAGAGGAAACCCCTGTGATATTCGGCGATGGACTGCAAACCCGCGATTTTGTATATATTTCTGATGTGGTCAAGGCCAATTTGTTGGCTGCAGAGTCAGTTAAAGCACCTGGCCTGGTATTCAATATCTGTTCAGGGAAAGAGATCAACTTATTGGATCTGCTCGAGAAGTTATCAACTATCTATAACCGAAAAATAGAACCAGATTTCCGAGAAGTCAGAGCAGGGGATATATATCGTTCTCTGGGTGATCCTGGGAAAGCCCGGGAAATACTCGGTTTTGCACCTATCACAAGCATTGTCGATGGGCTGGATGAAACAGCTGCCTGGATGAGAGGATACTAAATCGGGTTAATTCAACTATTCAATTGGATCGAAGTCAAAGATTATGCCCACTATATCCCTCCAGCAATGGAATGAATTTATCAAGGATTGTCCGCAGTCTCATGTGCTGCAAAGCCCGGCCTGGGGTGAACTGAAATCCCAGTTTGGATGGGAGAGCTGTTGGGTTGTTCACGGTAAATTGGGTGCCCAGATATTATTTCAGAAAATTCCCCTGGGATACCAGGTGGCTTATCTTCCGCGCGGTCCGATCTCTTCTGGGGGAGAGGTTTTTGNACATCCGGATTGGANGGGATTTCAGAACGATCTGGATGACCTTTGCCGCCAGAAAAAAGCTGTTTTCCTGAAGATTGAACCAGATTGCTGGCATGAGGATGGTTCGGCGGATTGTTCACCACCCGATGGATATAAACTCAGTTCCCACAGCATTCAGCCTCCTCGAACTATCCTGATCAACTTGGAGGGCAGTGAAGAAGAGATCCTGGCGCGCATGAAATCCAAGACTCGCTATAATATCCGCTTGGCTGAGAAAAAGGGTATCACTATCAGAAAACTGGATGATGTGGAACCCTTTTATGGCTTGTTGGAAAGGACTTCTGATAGGGCTGCCTTTGGCATCCATACCAAAGAATATTATCGGAAAGCTTTTGACCTATTCCAGAAAATTGGTGAATGTCAGTTATTCCTGGCTGAATTTGAGGGTCTTCCATTAGCCAGTATTATGGTATTCATCAGGGGCGATCGGAGCTGGTATTTTTACGGCGCTTCCTCAAATCAGCACCGCGATCGAATGCCTACCTACCTTGTACAGTGGGAAGCCTTGCGCTGGGCCAAAGAGCAGGGCTGCCTGAGTTATGATCTCTGGGGAGTACCGGACGAGAATGCGGAAAACCTGGAAAAGAATTTCACAGATCGAAGTGATGGCTTATGGGGAGTCTATCGTTTTAAACGCGGATTTGGTGGTGAGCTGAAAAGGGTTTGTGGACCCTGGGACAAGGTTTATCAGCCGGCCTTATATTTTATTTACACTCTTCGGACCAGGGTTAAAGCAGGATAAGAGAATAGATGGCACAATATTCCTGGAATCATATCATCAGCAGTTTTGAAAATCCCCATTTACTGCAAACCTCCCAATGGGCAGAAGTCAAAAGACATTCTGGCTGGATGGCGCATTATTTAGCCTGGATATCTGATGGTGATGGGCTGGATTTGATCGCATCCAAATCAGGAGAATTCGAAGTCCTAAAACCGGCAGCCGCGGCTTTGGTCCTGGAGCGCAAGGTCTTGCCTGGGTTGTCGGTGATGTATACTCCCAAGGGTCCATTATTGGAAGATTGGACGAACCGATCCTATAGAGAGCAGATCCTACTGGATCTGGAGGTTTTTGCAAAGAAAGCGAACGCAATTCAATTGAAGATCGATCCTGACCTGGAGCTTGGCAGGGGGGTACCGGGAGAAGAAGGATCCTTTGAGGATCCGATGGGTATTGATTTCCTGGAAGAACTTGGACAGCGCGGCTGGCTGTTTTCGACGGATCAGATCCAATTCCGCAATACGGTGCTGGTTGATTTGTTGGAAGACGAGGATCAGATCCTATCCAGGATGAAATCCAAAACCCGCTACAATATCCGGCTCTCGAGCCGCAAAGGCATCACAATCCGCCAGGGGGATGGGAATGACCTGGCGGATCTATACCAAATGTATGCCAATACATCTGTCCGGGGAGATTTTACGATCAGGGGTGAAGATTATTACCTGGGCCTGTGGCGGACCTTCCTGGGAAATGAGCCACTGTCCGAACAAGATCCGATCGCCCAACCCTTGATAGCGGAATATGAAGGCCTGCCAGTAGCAGGAGCGGTGATCTTTCGCTTTGCTGATCGCGCTTGGTATTTACACGGCATGTCCCTGCCGGAGCACAGCGAAAAAATGGCCCCTCATCTGATTCAATGGGAAGCAATGCGCTGGGCAAAATCCCAGGGCTGCACTGTTTATGATATGTGGGGAGCGCCGGATGTCTTTGATGAATCTGATTCAATGTGGGGCGTCTATCGTTTCAAGCGCGGTTATGGAGGAGAGCTGGCTAGGACTATGGGAGCCTGGGATTATCCCGCCAAACCATTTTTCTATCGTTTATATACCCGCTGGGTTCCCAGATTGTTAAA
>JGI24024J18818_10000553_pt1 | contig 14421 bp, 4 predicted proteins | sample Cruoilmetagenom2_FD_18818 | JGI IMG/M metagenome (IMG submission 18818) | reverse complement strand
CTCCGTCGGTGCTCTGGTAGACCGTGGTGGGAACTTTGTGCATCCCGATCGCCTGTCCATAAAACAGCCAGCCATTTTGGGCATCCAGAAATGTTAAGCTGGTATTACTCAGATCAACAATGTCCAGGGGCTGGCCCGGTTTCCAGGTCTGCCCGCCATCGGTGGTTTGCCACACAACGGCCTGCTGCTCACCCGGCTGAAGCGCCCAGGCATGCTGACCGTCCAGGAAGAACGCCTGGCTCACTCCACCAGGCGGGTTGAGGGGTGTGACGTCATACCATGATGCTCCTCCATCGGTGGTTCGCATGATGCGCTTGACTCGAGATTCCTGCGACTCTCGCAGAATGGCCCAGCCAGTTGTGGCACTCTGCATATGCAAGTAAAAAGACCACACCAACGCCGATTCGCCTGACGGGTAATGGGCGAAGGAGTCGGTCAAAAGCGTGGGCGTTAGCACAGGTGTATGGGTCGGCTCAGGAGTAGGAGTTACGGTTGGTTCTTCAGTTGGAATTGCAGATGGTTCTTTGGTTGGCGTTTCGCTTGATCTTGGTGTATCCGTGAAGACCGGAAGCTGAGTTTCTGTCGCCGCAACCACTGCAATTGCCTGAGGTTCACAACCACAAACCAGCATCATGATCAAAATCAACCCAACAAGTAGCATCCGGTTATTTATGAGCGGCATAGAAATAAAACCGGTATTCACTCTCCAATCCTCAGCACGTATATGATATTTATTTCTGCTTGAAACTCAGGAAGCCCAGTATTTCGCTCTTTTTGTGTAAATTTCATTTGGTAATCACACTAAAATAAAACCGCCGACTTATCGTCAGCGGCATGCGTGTTATTCATAGTGAGGCCTCNCNTTTGAGACCCTTTCCCCGCCAGGGTTGTAAACAGCAGTGTTTTATATACGTANCTATTCNTATTATACAGTTTTTTGATGTCNATGTCCATTTTGTGAAATAATNAACTAAGTCGTTGCTCTATCCATCGCTTTCTCGGGTAAAACTGAGCTTGGAACCAACCACACCTGNCAGTAAAAGGGCGCGACCCGCCTTGGTCGCGCCCTTTGTTTATCGACTCACGTTAACTGCGGTTAGTTCGNATTATTAACCGTCAGCGGCAGGTAAATCGAGTGCATGTAATAGATCATNCCCACCTCNCTGCCGACCGACTCGTTCTCNGCCTTNTCGCGGAAGCGCACGTATACCATCGCGAGTTCGCCCGGTCCTGCATCCAGCTGCCAGGGAACACCCTGCTGGAATTCCTGCCACGTGGCTCCCACAAAAGACGGATTGTTGCTGATCAACATCCAGGCAATGTCCTCGAAGCTCTCCGTAGCAGCGCCTTCATATTCGAACGGAACGAAAGTCAGGGTCACATTCAGATCGTTTGTGAACGGCGCACCATCGTTGACGATCACCTTAGCCTCCGGTGGTATGGGGTCTTCGCTGGGTGTCACACCTTCACTGCTCAACACCGCGCTGGTGATCTCGTCGGCAGCGCTGGCTGAGGGCTCCTGCCCGCCCGTTTCCAGCATAGGAACGATCACGGCCTCCATCTTGTAGAAGTAGGTCTGGTTGTTGACGAGCTGCGTATCGGAGTAAATGCCCGTCGGAGGCAGACCCGGGTCCAGCTTAACCTCGAAATACGGACCACTCTCATTTTCCGCACGGAAAAGCCGCAGGAAGCTGTAGCTGGGCTTGACATCATACCGGAGCCTTACACCGCTGTTCAGGGGTCTGACCTGCAGGAAGTCCGGCTTGGTTATCTGATCGTCGCTAGGGTCGAGGGGATCTCGCCCGTGGTTAAACTCGGAGCCATCCTTTTCACCCCCGTCGTCGGTGTCCGGATCGTTGGGGTCGGTTCCCTCCAGGTATTCGCGGTAGTTGCTCAACCCATCCATATCCGGGTCACCTTCCGGATCTTTGACGCCGTACTGTTCCTCGAACGTATCCGGAAGGCGGTTTTGATTCTCATCCGGACCCTCCATCACGGAGAAGGCACCTAAAGCCTGGCGTATAAACTTCTCGTGGGTTGCCACTGCCAGTACTCGATAACCGCCCTCGTCATTTGGATCAGACTGCGCATCTTCCCCCTGTGGAAATACAATATCGGCCTGGTTGACAACGGTATACATTCCGGCATAGAAACCATCATTGGCGGCCCCATCGCCGTGTTCACCGTCGTCATTCAAGGGTACGAGTGTCTCTTTCCCATCCGGGGCGGTTACGTAAGCATTGACCATCGCACCGGCAATGGGTCGCGCAGAGGAGAGGAAGGCGTAGATCGGAACCAGGTTGCCCGTGTAGTATTTTGAACCCAGCCGGTCGGGCAGAAGCAGTTCCAGGGTTATATTGGTACGCCCGCTCACCAGCACCTGGTAGGGTACAGTTTGTTCCTCGCTGCCCAGCCACTTTACCACCATCTGCCAGGTACCAGGCTCCGGGTTGGGTATGCGCCACCCCACGTGCCTGTTGATGAGGTCCTCAAACGAGTACCCCGGGGAGTTTTGATCGTAAGTCTTACCTGCCGGGTCGACCAACACCAACTCCAATTCCGCCCACCACCTCTCATACCAGTCCAGGGCGAAGATCGCCTCGTAGACCGTCTCATCCACCAGCACCTCGTGTTTCCCCTCGGGGTCTTTTTCCGACACGGCCCCTTTTTCCGCCAGCAAACGCTGGCGCCCTTCGGCCTTCCCCTCTGCGTACTCGTAGGTGCTGCCTAAATCCAGGGCCATGTCAGCGGCGGTGGTCGTTGTGGCAGACTCGCTCAGCGTGCTGACATACACATCGTTGTAGAAGTACAGACCGCCGGTATCCGTGGCAATCTGCTGCATCAGCGTCTCGTCTGAAGCAGGCCCAAAGGCAATCGCAGTCACCGGGCAGCCCGATGCAATCACAGCGCCGCTCACATCTGCCCAGTACAGCGACGTGTTCTCCATGCCGTCGGACAACAGCACAAACGAGCACAGCGAGTTTTCGGTGGGGCTGCTCGCCAGCTGGTTGAGTGCTTCGTCCAGTCCATCGCCGATGCTGGTCAGACCGCTCTCGGTCAGGCCATTGATAAATGTCTTGGCATTGCTGCGTACGGTGGTGTTGACGCTCTGCATATTGAAGGGTGAAGGGTTGACATCGTGGTTGTACGGCACCACAGCCAGCCCATCGCCAACGCGTGTGACGTCCACGTAGAAACTGGCTGCATCCTTGGCCGCATCCAACCGCGTGGGATCGCCCACACCCATCGAGCCGGAGCGGTCAATGACCAGAACCTGGTCGACCAGCTCGGAGGTGTAGATTACGCTGTTGGTATTGGTGTCAGATGCAAGCGGGGTGCTGGTTCCGGGCTCTTCCAGGATCACCTCCAGGTCGTACGTCCCGTCCGAAAGCGAGGCCGGAGCCTGGATCACCAACCAGTACTGCTCCTGGATAAAGCCGCCGCCCGTTACCGGGGCATCCACGCCATCCACCTGCGCCACAAAATCGCTGTTGGTTAAGCCGGCGACCACCGGTCCGGTGGGGGAGCCATCGGTTACCAGCACCTGGGCCAGGAACTTGGTGGAGGGTTGGACACGCGCCACGGCAACGCTGTTGGGGAGTTTGATATCCAAGACTGGATTGGCGCACCCCAGGGTGACATCCACCTGCGAGGTGTTGTCCAGGCTGCCCAGGATGGCCGTGATCTCGCTGATGCCATCGTTCAGGAACGCCTGCGTCCAATCGGGTCCACTGCCCTGGACGTGCGTGTTGAATGCGCTGCCGTTCTGGGTGATCACGTGGTAGAACGCCGGACCGGCATCGTCCCTGTGGAAGGATGCCGAGACCACCGGGCAGTTCGAGCCAATATCTGCGTTGTAGTATCTGATCCCGTAGCGTTCCACGTTCTGGTTGTTCCACACGGCTGGCGAACTGACCTGGATCGTACCCCCAGAAGCGGGAGACAGCGGTCCGTAGGCTCCCGGATTCCCGGACTCGTCCTCGTCGATGTAGTTGTAGGATGCATCTGGCACACCCGTCAAATCCTTCGTCCAATTCGCGACTGCGAATTGTTTGAAGGAATTGTTAAAATTGGTGCCTGTCCCCATCGAGCTCAGGGCCTGGTTGACGGCCGCGATGCCGCTGAAGCCGGCCGTGTTTTTATTGTAGACTTCGCGCACAAAGTCGATCCCCCGCTCGGGCTCGGTAAGTGTCGTTCCGTACTGCTCCATGGCGTATTTCCACCACAGGCAGGATCTGTAGCGCATGCCGTAGCTGGTAATATCGTTGTTGGTAGCTGCCAGGTAATTGTTGGTCTCCTTGTTGAAAGAGGAGTTCGAAAGTGCAGCGGCCCAGTGATCGATGTTTGTGAACCAGTTGTCCTCGGTCGCCCGGGCTGTACCTTCCTTCAAGAACTTGGTCTGGATCGGTGCGCCAGTCCCTGTATCGTACGCGTACTGCACGCGGTGGGTTAATTCGTGACCCAGGACTTTCTGCGCCAATAGGGTGACACCGAAACAGCCTGCATAGGTTGACATGGCATTACTTGACCAACCGGTGCCTCCATTGCAGCCGCCCGTATCCGTCAGGTGTACTTGCAGCTTCGTGCTGTACTTGGGTTCGTTGAATCCCAGCGCCACGAAGCGATTCCAATAATCCTGCACCGTGTCCGCAGCCCAATCGGCTTCCGTCTCCGAGATGCTTGCGGTGGTGTAGTAGACGCAGAACTTGGGCCGTTCAACACACTTGTCCAGCCCGCTGGGTGCGCTCGGGCAGGTGGTGGCCGTGCAGTTAACGGCCGTGTCCGGATTTTCGGGTCCAGGATTCGGGGCAAGATCTCCCGCGAACTGCGCCATGTCCAGATTTACCACGCCTGTGTCCCCCTCAAACGCTGGAGCAGCCAGCCCTCCTGATGTCCATTGCCCCAGTGCAAAAAGGGCAATCACGATGCAGATCCAGGGGATAAAACGCAAGCGTCGAACTGTGGTAGCCATTAGGTTTCTCCTTTGTTCTATAAAACGAATAGACCTTCGCCAGGCTTATTTGTCATCACGCTGATGACCCGATTGGATTAGTGTTCGATATGGCGTTGGTATTTACTTTACCGCAGCAGTGGGTATCTAAATATACTACCTCCTAGTGTTCCGTTAAACATGATAGTTAAAATTTATTAGTTTGTTCCCGTAACACTTTAAGCTTAAATAAGCAGCTTTGTCAAGCGGCCTGCCACCGGATTATCAAATACTATACTCATGCTTGATAAAGCACTAGGCTGCCCCAACCAGAAAAGCGTAGCCTGCCGCCAATGCAAAGTAAGCCAGGTTGGCAAGCAGCATAACCAGCATGTACGCTCCAAACGCTCGAGACTTGGGCACCTGCAGCTTTTTAAAACTGGAACGGCTGAAAATGAATGCGTTCACCAGGCCCAGCCCGGCAATGCTGAAAATTAATATTACCAGGGCCATTACCATTTCATAGATCATTTCAAAACGAATTTCCTTTTCACCTGTAAAAAAAACAGGCGTAGATGACATCATTTCTCCCGCACCAATTAGCACAAACATTATGGCTAACGTAGTTAAACTTATTAGCTGGTAAAGCAGCAGCCAGCCAAACGCATCCTTCCATAACCTGGCTTCGCGCCACCGGTAATTCCGGTTCAGGAAGCGGTTCATGACCCAGCGCCAAAAAATCAGCCACACTGAAAGAGTAAAAGACACCCCAACCACCCAGGTCCATTTTTTTACAATATCTTGAAATCTAATTGAACCCTGTATGGCCTCGGTTTCGCGTGAGATTTCACCCAGTTGTGTGACAACCACATCCTGTGCCGAGTTGCTATTGACGTACGTAACCCGCCAGACTCGCCCGTCTTTCCCATATGCCTCGTCTACAGCATATGCTGGGCTTTTATTCTCGTCGTTTTGATCATAGTAGCTTCTTATACTATAGCCACTATTTGCGTTGATTTCTTCTCCTAATTTGGGGTAGCTGACGCGGAAATCATCTCCAGGCTGAGTAACTACGTATACGCGGGTCAGCTCAATCGGGTTTGCCCAGGCGCTGCCCGTGCCTAATGGATACGCATAGCTCAATCCGCCAGATTGAGGTACAAGGGAGGTTTTCCAGGAAATATGAATACCCGGTTGTGTTTGCTCAAGATAAGAGAGCTTCGACTGTTTATCACCTTTTTCAGGTGTTTGAGGTTGGGTTTTTAACTTTATTACTGCCATCTGCTGACCGCGGAACCTGGTCAGTGTGTCTGCCACAGAGGAGTTTATATCTTCAGTCTCAACCAGCGTCTGGACATCCGTATCGGCGTTCAACTCGTAAATAGCGATAAACGAATTGGCGGTTTCATAGGTATCAATTGGAATTAGACTTGCACCAATCCCCGTGGAACCTGCTAATGAGGGGTTCAAAAAAAAAGGAAAGGCAAAGAGGGGGACGTACCAGTAAATCGGGATCCCACCTAGGATCAAATATAGCTGAATCAAGCTTGAGTAGTCGGATTGCCTGTGGCGGTAATCACTAATATGCATATCAATTTCTTCAGTCAACTTCCTGTCAAAATCGAGGGCCGTCCCCTCAACGACTTTGAAATCACTCGCCGCGATCCCAAGCGGGAGGAAGTAGGTCACCTCGTGGGATTGTTCGGTTTTGTCCACCATAGATATGAACAGATCTACCTGGGCAGTCTCGTCCTGATTGAGGTGGATCACCGCAATCTGCTGCCTCTCGTCAATCCTGGCCCACAGCTCCGGATCAGGAATTATGATCCCGCCATCAGCCGACGCCGGTAGCGGAAGCGCCAGACAAATCAAAGTGACGATGATGGCGATGTAAAGCAATTTTTGAGAGGTATGCACTTTCATTTCCGTACTCCGCCACAAAAACCACTTATAGACTGAAACAACATATGCAGGAACAATTAAATTTAGACTGGTTTCACTCGCATGACATGAATCCGCTGATATTTTTTCAGTGAAATATCAATTCCTCGATGTGATGTTCTACCAATCGTCTCGCTTACCCCACCAGCATAGTGCATCGAGCGGAATTCAAGTGTTTACCTCTTGATTATACAGAAGTTTTTAAATGTGGTCAAATATGTGCTGGAAGCGCTATTTTCTCTCTGAACCCCCGCCTGACACGGGGAGTAGTATATCTGGTGTTGCGGGATTCAGGGTAAAACTTTCGCGATTCCCATATCCGTTTTTTTGTATCACTGATCATCAGTACTCCTGAACGCCTTTCCCCTATTTACTGATCCTTGTTTTGAAGGCTAAACCCAATCAGCGATAAAAACAACGGGTGAGACATTTATTGACGTTTACCAAAGTTGGCTAAGGTTGAGCCGAGCATAACGAAAACATCCCAACAAAATATCGGGGCGCCGTTCTGCCATTTGCTTACGAGTAAGGTTTTTGGGTTGCCATATCATACCACTATCTTACCCGATTTTCGTCTACGTCAATAGTAATTTATACAACGATCAGTAAATCCCCTGTTTGGGGATGACATCTACCCCACAAACGGGCTATACTTGCGGGCATGGTCAACAAGCTGGTTTTTTTTCGGCGCGTTTGTAAGAAATTACAGGTTTAGGACCGCTGGAGTCGTTGAAGTATTAAATGTCGGACAAAGAAGAGAAGACAAACCTTTCGCTCAAACTATACTGGAGTCTGCTGGCTGAGTACCTGAAACATCAAAAACTTCAGGTATTTCTTCTGGCCGTTTTATTGTTAACCAGTATTGGACTGGCATTGGTCAATCCGCAGATCGTGCGCTATTACCTGGATGCCGTAGAAGCGGGCAGCGATCTGGAAACGCTGCTGGGCGCCGCTGCTCTGTTTATGGGTGTTGCACTGCTGCGCCAATTCGTGAACCTTGCCGTCACGTATATGGGCGAAAATGTGGCCTGGACGGCCACCAACTCTCTGCGCGCCGACCTCGCCCTGCACTGTCTTAAATTGGACATGTCCTTCCATAAGCAGTATAAGCCCGGCGAGCTGATCGAGCGCGTGGATGGGGACGTGAACCAGTTGGCAAATTTCTTCTCCCAGATGGTGATTCGGCTGGTTGGCAACCTGCTGCTGGTAATTGGCGTGCTGATCCTGCTGGCAGTGCAGGATTGGCGGCTTGGGTTATCGATCACAGCGGTCGCACTCCTGGGTGTAATCGCTCTCAACTGGCTGAATAAGCGCAGCGTCCCCAGGTGGCAGGTTGTGCGCCAGGTAGAAGCGAAGCTGTTTGGCTTTCTGGAAGAGTGGCTCAACGGGACCGAAGAGATACGCACCAATGGAGCCGAATCCTTCATTTTGCTGCGCTTATACCAGGTGATGCGCGAACGGTACAAAAAGATCCTTTCGGCGATGCGCATTTACGTGCTGGTAGAAGACCTGCACCTGGGCGTCTTTGCACTGGCTTACTCCGCTGCGCACATCCTGGGCTACACATTATTCCGCGATGGTAGTTTGACCATTGGGGGTGTCTACCTGATCTTCTACTATATTGACCTCTTGAAAGGAACCTTGTGGGAGATCTTGCGCCAGGTGGAAGACTTGCAGCGCGCAGCAGCCAGCATCAACCGCATCACTGAACTTCGCCAGATCCAGCCAACGATCTCCGATGGTGAAGGAGTGGCGTTTCCGGCCGGGCCACTGGCGGTGGCATTCAAGGATGTCTCCTTTCACTACGATGACGATGAAGAGACGGATATATTGCAGCACGTCTCCTTTGAACTGCAGCCTGGCGCCGTTCTGGGGTTGCTGGGGCGCACGGGCAGTGGTAAATCAACCCTTACAAAACTTCTCTTTCGCTTCTATGACACATCCAGCGGATCGATCCACTTAGGGGATGCACCTGATTCTCGGAGTGACTCCCAGCTGTTTGATATCCGGCAGGCAAGGCAGTCGCAGCTGCGCAGCCGCATCGGCATGGTGACCCAGGAGGTGCAGCTGTTCCATGCCACCGTACGCCAGAATTTAACCTTGTTTGACGATTCGATCCCGGATGAACGTGTCATGCGGGCGCTGGAAGACATCGGTTTGGGAGAGTGGCTGGCGCAATTACCGGATGGGCTGGATACACCGCTGGAGTCAAGCGGCAGTGGGCTTTCCGCAGGAGAGGCGCAGCTGTTAGCCTTTGCACGCGTCTTCCTGGCTGATCCGGGATTGGTTATCCTCGACGAAGCCTCCTCCAGGCTCGACCCGGCCACCGGGCGGCTGATTGAGCGGGCAGTGGATAAGCTGCTGTCCAACCGCACCGCCATCATCATTGCCCATCGCCTGGGAACGGTGCAGAGGGCCGATGATATTATGATCCTGGAGGATGGTCGCATCGCCGAATACGGAGCGCGACCGGAGCTGGCCAGCGACCCTGACTCGCGTTTCTCCAGCCTGTTGAGAACAGGCCTGCTGCAAACCGGGTTGGAGGAGGCGGTGGTATGACCGAGAAAGTCCGCAAGCAGAAGACTTACCGCTATTACTGGCGCCTGATCCAGTACAGTCCCTGGTATTTTATCGCCGATATATCCACCGCCACCATCTTCTGGTTATCGTTTACCGTGAGCGGTCTGATCCTGCGCGCATATTTCAACTACCTGACCGGTGAGGGGACCTTCATGCTGTCGGTTGCACCGGCGGTTGTTCTTCAAATCGTGTATGCCATCATCGCCGGGCTGGCGGTGACGGCGGCGATTATGGCCAACACCACCTTCCGTCAGCGCAGTATGGCGTTGATGATCAGAAATATGTTCGCACGCATACTGGAGATGCCCGGCGCCAGACCTCTGCCCATCGAAAAGGACGGTAAAGCCATGTCGTCCGGCGTGGTGATCAGCACTTTCCGCGACGATACGAACGAGATCGTAAACGGCATTACGGTGGTTGAAGACACGCTGGGATTGGGCATCGCGGCCTTGATCTCCTTGATCATCATGCTGGGTATCAGCCCCCTGGTGACGATCGGTACTTTCGTGCCGCTGACCTTGATTATCATCGTGGCACGCCTGCTCGGTCCTCGGGTGGAAAAATACCGCAGAGCCAGCCGGGAGGCCACCAGCCAGGTGACCGGCATCATCGCCGACATGTTCAACGGCACCCAGGCCCTCAAAGTTGGGGATGCAGAAGAACACATCGTGGCTCATTTCCGCAAGCTTAACGATCGGCGCCGGGTGACGATGGTCAGAGACAAACTGCTGACCGAGTTCATCAATGCCCTCAGCAGTGGCACCATAGACATCGGCCTGGGTTTAATTTTATTGCTGTCGGCACAACTTATGTACAGCGGTAGCTTTACAATCGGTGACTTTGCCCTCTTTTCGGCCTATCTGTGGCCCTTGACCCAATTTATGCGCATGACGGGCTGGTTGATCACGCTCTACAGGCAGTCTGGTGTCTCCTTCGAGCGCATGGAAACCATGATGCAGGGCGCCGAGGTCGGACGACCGGTGGCGCACAATCCGATTTATATTTCAGGGGAGTTCCCCCAAGTTCCTTACACGCCCAAAACCGGGGCACATCGCCTGGATAACCTGCTTGTCCAGGGGTTGTTTTACAGCCATGACTCAGGGAATGGTCAGCGGTCCGATTTGACCGATATCCACTTTGAGCTGCAGCACGCTTCCTTTACGGTGATCACCGGGCGCATCGGTTCGGGCAAGACCACCCTGCTGAAAGTTTTATTAGGCTTACTGCCCTGCCAGGCGGGTGAAATTCGATGGAATGGAGAACTGGTCAACGACCCGGCCTCCTTCTTCACACCCCCGCGCTGTGCATACACCGCCCAGGTGCCGCGTTTGTTCAGCGAAACCGTACGCCAGAATATCTTGTTAGGATTGCCGGGTGATAAGGTGGATATCGATGGCGCAGTCAAAACCGCCGTGCTTGAAAAAGACATCCTCGATATGGAAAAGGGTTTAGAGACGCCTGTCGGACCGCGAGGCATCCGTCTATCCGGTGGACAGGTTCAAAGGACGGCCGCCGCGCGCATGTTTGTGCGCGACGCGAACTTGCTGGTTTTCGATGACCTATCCAGCGCCCTGGATGTGGAGACGGAGCACCAGTTATGGGAGAGTTTGTTTGCCGGACGAGATGACCAGCAGACGACCCCAACCTGCCTGGTGGTTTCTCACCGGCGTTCGGTGCTGCAGCGTGCTGACCAGATCATCATCATGAAGGACGGCAGCATCGACGACACGGGCACGTTGGATGAACTGCTGACGCGCAGCGTGGAAATGCAGCACTTGTGGGAAGGAGAAGTCCTCGCTTGATCTTGTTCGTTAACTGTGTACTTACCCCGCCAAACCGGCAGGTGATTATCCAAGCATCAGCATGGTGAAGCGACCTGGCATCTGTATTTCAACAGGACACGCGGGATGAAATTTTCGCAGTGCTATTGACGGTGGCTTACCGAAGGGGTACAATGTCAATTCGTGAACATGGCTTGAGGAGAGTGACTCTTGCCCGACAGATGGCGACACAAACAATTTAACACCTTCGCAGCAGCGACGGTAGAGGCAAATAAAAAGGCCCCGGAATTTCAAAACGGAAATCCGGGGCTAAATTATTTAAAACAAACATCTTGCAGCCCGACCATGATTCTATCTCATAGTCGGACCGTTGTTTCAAAAGGGGGTGATCGTATGAAATAAATGCGCAGCAATGAGCCACAGTTTAAAAAAACCGTTTGAGTAAGATGTTACTCATCCATACTGGATTCAATGTAATAAAGGAATGAACAAATGAAGACCAACACAAGCGACATACTATCGTATTACGCCACGCACAGCGCGATCACCGATCCTGGTCCGTATGCCTTTCTCTATGACGATCTCCCGGATGAAGCATATGAATTAATCCCGGTTATCCAGGGTCTGCTGCTCCACTACTATACTGCTCAACACATGAAACTGCAGCTCAGCAGCCTCCAGCGCAGAGAGCAGTACTTGCGCACCATGCGCCAGAGGCTGGCACAGATAAACAAACATGACCCTGCACCACTCACGGTGCCGCGGGAGCTGAAAGAACTGCAGATCGGACGCTGCCGTGAATATGCCGTGTTCCTGGTATCCATGCTGCGTCACAAGGGGGTCCCGGCAAGGATGCGAGTCGGGTTCGAAACATATTTCGTCGATGAGCCGTTCAACGGGGATCACTGGATCACGGAATATTGGGACACGCATCTGGGCCGCTGGCGCCTGATCGATGCGGATATTGGCGGAGCTGAGCCTGGAGCCCTTGAAGAAAGGATGAGGAAGAAGCTGAAACCAGGATTGGATTTCACAGACCTGCGCCCCGCAGTGGATTTCAACGTGGCGGCGAACATCTGGAAACAGGCCCGGGCCGGGGAGGTAAAGCCCGACCTTTACAGAGCCAACAGGGAATGGAAGGGCTATCCGTGCATCCGGGGCAATATGCTGCACGACTTCCAGGCGCTCAATAAGACCGAGTTAACCCTGTGGGATTATTGGGACGAGTTGAGCAGGAAGAGCGAGAGCGAAATTAACGCCAGAGACAGAGAACTTCTAGACACGATTGCTGAACTGACGCTCCACCCAGACGACAGCTTTGAAAAAATGCGATCATTCTTTGAAGAACTTCCTCGTACACGCGTGATCCGCTCCCGGCTGCACCTGATGGGCGTGACAACAGATGAACCGTTCTCTGTAGCAGATGGCTTGTTTGAATCAGATTGGACCCGTTTGCTCACCATGGCGGCAGGGGGCAGTGGAACACAGGATGCACAACCCGAAGAGCTTCCTCCCGAGATTGAAACACCTGCGACCCACGACGAAGTTCAGCAGGAAAGACACAGTCAACATGAGGGTGCCGATGGGATCTGGGTGCTCGGTGCGCGGCAGAACAACCTCAAGAACATCGATGTCCACATCCCGCGCGATAAGCTGGTGGTCATCACCGGGGTAAGCGGCAGCGGCAAATCCTCGCTGGCGTTCGATACCATCTACGCCGAGGGCCAGCGGCGCTACGTGGAGAGCCTGTCTTCCTTCGCACGCCAGTTCACGAAGCAGATGGAGAAGCCCCAGGTCGATAAGGTGATCGGCCTCAATCCGGCAGTGGCTATCGAGCAGCGCACCATCAGCCCCAATTCTCGCTCAACGGTCGGCTCTATCACCGAAATAATCGACTATCTGCGGCTGCTCTTCGCCCGCGTTGGGCAGATGCACTGCCCACAGTGCGGGCGCGCCGTCTCCCCGCTGTCTGCTCAGCAGATCGCCAGGCGTCTGGTAAACCTACCTCCCGGCACCCAGGTACAGGTTCTGGCGCCGGTGAATCGCTTCAGCAGGTTAGATGCCTCCCAGCTATTGGAACAGGCGCATATAGATGGCTTCAGCCACGCACGCCTGGACGGTGTCTTGATTGACCTGGAAGAGAGGGGACGTTACCTGGATGGTGAGCAGGGGAGCGAGCGGCAGATCGAACTGCTGCTCGCGGAGCTGCATGTTCCAGTGGAGTCTTCTGCCGGACCGGGGAGCGAGTTTTATACCCGCACACAACAGGCGGTCGATGCTGCGCTCGAACTTGGCAAAGATATCGTGGTCCTGCTGGTCGAGGGCGAAGAACTGCGCCTGGGTGGAGAGCGTGTCTGCCCGTACTGCGCCATCAGCCTGCCCAAGCTGGAACCGCAGCTGCTCAACCCCAACACGGTTTACGGCATGTGCCACGAATGCGACGGACTGGGGCTCAAGCTGCAAGTTGACCCGGACTTGATCATTACCAAGCCCCACCGCTCGCTGCTGGACGACGCATCTGGTTTCTATCCATATCGCAACATGCGCAAGAGCACCAGTGATTGGTGGCGCGGGCAGATTGAAGCCATTGCCGAGTACTTCAACGCCGACCTGGAGCAGCCCTGGAACGAACTGCCTGAAGCGTTCCGCCATGCGATCATCTTTGGCACTGGTGGTGAAAAGATCCCCATTGAATTCGGCGCCGAGGATGGGTCATTTTCCGTGCAGAGGAATCGGGAGCTTCAAGGCACCATCCACCACATCAACCGTCTCTACCGGCAGACGAAATCGGAGTCGCAGCGCCGCCGCTACATGCAGTTCATGCGCCAGCAGCCCTGCCCCGCCTGCGATGGGGAGCGTCTGGGCAAGGAGGCGCGCTTTGTCACGCTGGACGGGAAGCGTTTCCCAGAGCTGACGGATAAGAGTATCGGTGCACTGCTTACCTGGATCCGAAGCCTGAAACCCAACCTGGACGAACAGCAGCGCGAGATTGGAGGTGAACTGCTGGCTGAGATCGAACAACGCCTGGGGTTCATCTGCGATGTGGGGCTGCACTACCTTTCACTGGATCGCCCGGCACCCACCCTCTCCGGCGGAGAAGCCCAGCGCATCCGGCTGGCGAGCCAGATCGGCAGTGAATTGATGGGCGTGCTTTATGTGCTGGACGAACCTTCCATCGGCTTGCACAGC
>JGI24024J18818_10000552_pt1 | contig 14427 bp, 13 predicted proteins | sample Cruoilmetagenom2_FD_18818 | JGI IMG/M metagenome (IMG submission 18818) | reverse complement strand
CAGTTGAAGCCATAGAAGTCATATCTGAAGCAGTAGAAGGCATACAGGTTGAACAGTTTGACAAAGACAGTATCACGACAGAAAAGAAACTGAAAGAAGCTTTGAAACGTTTTGAAACAGGAGAGAGTCAACTTCTTTTGGGGACACAAATGTTGAGCAAGGGACACGATTATGCGAATATTACGCTTTCTGTCATTATGGGACTTGACTATATTTTAGGACTTGCGGACTATAGGGCACGAGAAAGAGCAATGTCTTTACTTTTTCAAATTTCAGGACGAAGCGGAAGGGCTAAAGAAGCGCATGTCATAGTGCAAACAGGTGATCCGGAGTTTTTTCAAACTTATTTGACAGATTATGAACTGTTCATTAAAGATGAATTGGCATTTTTGGAGATGGCAGACTATCCTCCATTTGTTTCATTGGCACGTATCCTTGTGGCGCATAAAGATGAAAGTAAAGCAGGGAAGATAACCTTGGATACAGTGACTAAACTTAAGGCATTTAAAGACATAGAAGTAGTAGGAAGCGGTAAAGCTCCAGTAGAACGAATAGCTAATAAGTTTCGATTTCATATTTTATTACGGGCAAAAAACAGAGTGCCGCTATTGAAGGCGTTACATGCAGTTGATTGTCGTGAAATTGAAATAGATATGGATCCTGTGGAATTTTCGTAGAGTGTTGTGTCCTCACAACACCCTCCGGGTTAATATAATTTAGATAAAATAAGACAATTATAATGAAGGTCAAAAGTGAAAGAAAGAGTTAAAACCAAAAAAATTTATGTGGGTGATGTAGCGGTAGGTGGGGATGCTCCTATCTCTGTGCAGTCTATGACATACAGTGACACACACAATGTTGCAGCAACAGTAGAACAGATCAACCGTTTGCATTTTGCAGGAGCGGATATGGTACGTGTGGCTGTACCTGAGATGCAGGATGCACTCGCACTTAAAGCGATCAGAGAACAGATCTCTTTGCCTCTTATTGCAGATATACATTTTAATTATAAACTGGCATTGGAAGCTGCGAAATGGGTGGATTGTATACGTCTGAACCCAGGGAATATCGGTGAAAAGTCACGTATAAAAGAGATAGTCAAGGCATGTCAGGACAGATCACTGCCTATACGTATAGGAGTGAATGCTGGCTCACTTGAAAAAGAGTTTGACCAGAAGTATGGTGCCACAGCGGAAGGAATGGTTGCTTCCGCGGAGTACAATATTAAATTTTTGGAAGATCTGGGATTTACAGATATTAAAGTGTCTTTGAAAGCTTCGGATGTAGACCGCACTGTGGATGCCTATAGAATGTTAAGACCTAAAAATGACTACCCTTTTCACTTAGGTGTGACGGAAGCCGGAACGATCTTCCATGCGACGATAAAGTCTTCTATCGGGCTTGGTGCATTGTTACTTGACGGTATAGGTGATACGATGCGTGTTTCTATTACCGGTGAGTTGGAAGAAGAGATCAAGGTGGGGAAAGCCATACTTAAAGATTCAGGTCGTATCAAAGAAGGATTGAACATCATTTCCTGTCCTACCTGTGGGCGTATAGAAGCTGACCTGGTCACAGCGGTAGCAGAAGTAGAACGAAGAACAGCGCACATCACAACACCGATGGATGTTTCAGTGATGGGATGTGTGGTCAATGCTATTGGTGAAGCCAAGCATGCAGATGTTGCTATCGCCTATGGTAAAGGTGCCGGCTTAGTGATGTTGAAGGGTGAAGTGGTCGCAAGACTTCCTGAGGGAGAATTGGTAGAAAGATTTGTACAGGAAGTAGAGAAGTTCGCGAAGGATAACAGTTAATGGAAAATATGTATAACTTAAACATAGAGCGTGCAGTACTCTCGGCGATTATTTTTGATCCTGAAACGTATGAAGAGATAGCTGCAAAACTCATGGCACATGACTTTTATCTGCCTTTCCATCAGCATCTTTTTTCTGCCATGGAAGAACTGAGTCGTGAAGAGAAGCCTATAGATGAAGAGTTTTTGCGTACTAAACTTCACAGCATGGGTAAGTTTGATGAAGTGGCCATGCTTGATCTCCTTTCTGCAAATCCTATCTCAAATACCGCGGCATACTTGACAGAGATCAAAGCGAAGTCAAGTAAAAGAGCATTGGCAACATTGGCAACTGAGATCAAAAAAGTGACGATAGAAGATGATCTTCCTGCTGAAGAGGTGATGAATCTTGTAGAGAAAAAACTTTATGAGATCACACAAAATAATACCAATGAAGACTTTAGAGAATCAAAAGAGATCACCATAGCGATGATGTCTGAAATAGAACGTCTTAAAGCGCTTGGTAACTCTAAACTGATCGGTACAGATACAGGGTTCAGAAACCTCAATGATAAAACCTCCGGTTTTGGTAAAGGGGATCTGGTGATCATCGCGGCACGACCTGCCATGGGAAAAACAGCACTGGTCCTCAACATGGCACTCAGAGCCATAGAACGTAATGAAGGGGTGGCTTTTTTCTCACTTGAAATGCCGGCAGAACAGCTGATGTTGAGACTGCTTTCTGCTAAAACTTCTATTCCGCTTCAAGCCCTCAGGGTAGGTGACCTTAGAGATGAACAGTGGAGTCAGCTTTCTGCAGCCACTCAGGATCTCTCAGAAAAAAAACTTTTTGTAGATGATGGCGGGTATGCGACCATTCACCATGTACGATCTAAGTTGCGTAAACTGAAGTCTCAACACCCTGAGATCTCTGTAGCGATCATCGATTATTTGCAATTGATGTCTGGTGAAGGAAGAGAAGGAAGACAGCAAGAGGTTTCTGAAATATCAAGAGGGCTTAAGCAGTTGGCAAGAGAGTTACAGATACCTATCGTAGCACTTTCTCAGCTTAACCGTGGAGTTGAAAGTAGAGACAATAAACGTCCTATGCTATCAGACCTGCGTGAATCAGGAGCCATCGAACAAGATGCGGATATTATTCTTTTTGTTTACCGTGATGATGTCTATCGTGAGGCACAGGAGAAAGAAAGAGAGATGAAAGCCAAAGCTGAAGGTAAAGAGTATGTTTCTGAATTTAGGAAAAAATCTGAAGAGGCAGCGGAGATCATTATAGGAAAACAGAGAAACGGACCTACGGGTACGGTAGATCTTGTATTCCAAAAAAACTTTACACGTTTTGTCGATGCTTCCATCGCACCAGCCTTTGAGATAGAATATGAAGATGCAGATATACCTATGCAAGAAGCGAATATCAATATAGATCTGCCCACAATATAGGAATATTACTCTACAGGAATAATAATGCAATTAGCAAAGCCAGAATTATTTCCTGAAAAGAAAACCTTTATCTGGTTTGTCTTGAGTTTGTGTTTTATACTATGTATACGGCTCTTCATTGAATATCAATCTTATCAAAATTTCATCACGAAACCTTTTTATTATACTTATTCAGATGTGCTTAGCTCTTATGAAAAAACCAAAGGGAGTAAACGCTACAGAGTGTTGAAATTACGCAGTGATGAAGGGTTTACTTTCTATACAACCAGTCACAATAAAGATAATTACACACATAAACGATTACGTTTGCAAATATTTCCCAATGAGAGTATTTCATTTGATGATTATTTAGGGACGTTTTATGTGAAGAGTCGTATTAAAGAGGAGGAAGTACTTCCCGCAACTTTTAAAGATGAGCTGTTAAGAAAAGTTGCTGCACAACATGAAGAGAGCGCTTTGCAGTCATTTTATAATGCCATCTTTTTTGCTACCCCTTTAAATAGAGACTTAAGAGAAAAAATAAGTATGTTGGGAGTAAGTCACCTTGTGGCATTGAGCGGATTTCATTTGGGTATTTTATGGGGATTGCTGTATGGATTGCTTTTGTTGCTCTATAGACCTTTTCAACAACGTTACTTTCCGTACCGTCATGCACTTTTCGATGTTGGTATGGTCGTGATGATATTTTTAGGTCTCTATTTGTGGTTTGTCGATTTCCCACCTTCACTGCTCCGTTCTTATGCGATGGTTCTGCTGGGGTGGCTTGTATTGTTATTGGGGATGGAGCTGCTCAGCTTTACATTTTTAAGCACTGTAGGGGTAGTACTTGTAGTCCTTTTCCCTTCTTTGATCGTTTCTCTTGCCTTTGGACTTTCAATCGCAGGTGTATTTTATATCTTTCTTCTTTTACAATACGCCAAAGGTGTAAAGACTTGGATCATCACTTTGATTTTGATACCTTTTGGCATCTTTATTTTAATGCTTCCTATTGTGCACGCTGTTTTTGGAGTGACAAGTGTATTTCAACTTTTATCACCGCTGCTCTCACTTCTGTTTGTGCCTTTTTATCCTCTGGTTATGCTTTTACATCTTTTGGGTATGGGTGGTATATTGGATAATGCTTTACTATGGTTGTTTTCTTTACCTAAGGAGAGTGTAGATAATTTGCTGCCTTGGTGGAGTGTACTTGGATATGTGGGCTTGTCTATAGGGGCAGTTTGGAGTAGGAAATTATTTTGGTTAGTATTGGGTCTTTCTTCTTCATATATGATCTATCTCTTCGTTTCTGTTTAGTAAGTCACAAAACTTTAAGCCATGTAAAAAGATGGCCCATGAAATGTAGATCCATAAGAAGAGAAAGAGCAGGATAGAGATACTCCCATAGATACTTGCATAGGTTTTGTTATGCAGTACATAGAAGACAAAAGCTGATTTTGAAAGATACCATACGAGTGAAGTGATAAAAGAAGAGATCATGGCAGCAGAGACAGTGATACGAGTGTTGGCAGAAACCTGGTACAGTACATAAAAGACCATCCAGACGATAAAATAGGGTAAAAAATAGAAAATATGGATACTGCTTGTGATACTGTTTTTATCTAGATATCCCTGAACCAATGTTGAAACATAAAATGATACAGCCATCATTGCCGGGATGATGGTAAGAAGAAAAAGATAGGTTTTTACAGCACCTAAGATCGTACGGCTCTGTACGGCAAAAATATCATTGACAATATAATCATAGTTTTTAAAAAACATAATGGCTGCAAAGGTGACATAGAGTGTACCAATATATCCTAATTTATTAGAGTTTTGCATAAAAGTGTTCATGTAGTCTATGATTTCTTTGGAGTCAGTAGGGAGAAGGTTTGAAAAGATGAGTGTTTCTATCTTTTGATAGACTGAATCAAAGATCGGCAAGGTGGTAAATACCCAAAGCAGTATGACAAACAGGGGAATGATGGAAAAGAGTGTACTCCAACTCAGACTCGCTGCATAATGTCCTATTTTATCATCAAAAAGATCAGATAAAAAGTCACGTAAGAAAATGTAGTAGTTTTTTAAAATATTCTTGAATTGAGGATTTACTTTCATTACGTACTCCTACTAAGGCTCATTTCCACGAGAGCATGGAAACGAGACTGTTTTATCGTTAACCAGGTAATCCCATTTTTCCGGGATTTAAAATATTGTTGGGATCAAATGCCTGTTTGATACTTTTAAACAGATCAAGTTCCACATCATTAAATGCAATGTGCATAAAGGGTGCTTTGCTTGTACCTATGCCATGCTCCCCACTGAGTGTTCCACCCATCTCTACCACAAGCTCAAATATCTCTTTTATGGCTTGATGTCCGTCATGGAGTTCTTTTTCATCTGAACCGTCTACCATGACATTGACGTGTATATTTCCATCTCCTGCATGTCCAAAACATGGTACTTTAAAACCATATTTATCACCTATTTCATAGATGCGTTTCAGGGCTTCAGGTAACATAGATCTCGGTACGGAGATATCTTCGTTGAGCTTTTTACTTCCAAAGATCGTAATAGAGGGAGAGGCATTACGTCTTGCATACCAGAGTTCTGTTCTTTTCTCTGCATCATGTGCAACGATAAAATCTTGTGCACCATTTTCTCTGAATGATCTTTCCAAAGTTTCCAATTGGAACTCTACTTCCTGAGATACATTCCCGTCGACATCCCCTATGAGCAGGGCACCTGCTTCTTCGGGGAGGTTGATGCCAAGTTTTTCTTTGAGTGCCTGAACCACCAGGTCATCCATAAATTCCATAGCGACAGGGTTTGCTCCTGCTGCAAGAGATTTAAATACCGCATTCATCGCATCATCTACAGAAGGGAAGATCCCCATATAAGCTTTGGTGAATGTAGGTTTGGGAATGAGTTTGAGCGTAATTTCCGTAATGACAGCCAGCGTACCTTCAGAGGCTATAAGAATACCGGCTATGTTATACCCTGCCACATCTTTGATGGTACGTTTCCCTGCACGGATAATATCGCCATTGGGACGTACTGCACGAAGCGCCATAACATAGTCTTTGGTAATACCGTATTTGGCTGCACGCATACCACCGGCATTTTCAGAGACATTTCCACCCAGTGTAGAGTACTCTTCACTGGCCGGATCAGGTGGGTAAAAAAGTCCCACTTCTTCAACCGCTTTTTGCAGATCCATGTTTATGACACCTGGCTGCACTACGGCAACCATATTTTCCATATCGATCTCAAGGATTTTGTTCATATGTTTTTCCAAAGCCAGGATAATACCGCCATTGGTCGGCAGTGCACCACCTGTAAAGCCGGAACCGGCACCCCTTGGTGTAATAACTACTTGATGTGTATTACAGTATTTTAGTATGGAAGATACATCCTCTTCATTTCGGGGAAAGACAACGGCTTCGGGTTCATAACGTGTACGTGTTGCATCATAAGAGTATGCAATAAGGTGTGCTTTATCGCTATAAACGTTTTCTTTACCTACCAGTTTCTCAAAATATTTTATATGTTTTTTATTTAACATTTTAAATTGACTCTATGGTGTTATAATAATTGCCTTTTACATCGCTTCCAAACCACCAACTGGAATCAATGTCTTTAAAACGCATATAGAATGGGAATTTCCCTTCTTTAGGCAGACCACTCACATTCTTTTGTCCCACAATTTTCCCGGAGATCGGATCGAAAAGTACAGCAGCATTTCTACGTACAATATAAACAAGACCTACTTGAAACTTTTTTGCAAAATTGGCAAGATTTTCTTTTGTTGGTATGTCATCACCTTGGGCAGAGATATAGAGGGCAAAAAGGTCTGGATGTACCCATTTTTTATTATGTGCAGATGTGATCTTTGCATAGGTGTCTGCATCTGGTGCCAGGACAAGAATATTATTGTAAAGGTATCCGCCAATGACTTTGTCTCCAGACCTAACAGCTGTATTGATGGTAGGAATCGAATCATGATCTATCACATCGGCAGTTAGCAGGGAGGCATTTCCGTTAGATGAAAATTGCGCCATACGACTTGTAATGGCAGTAAGACCACTGCCATAGTTATGGACGATCACACCACTCATACCGTTGACAGGAAATCTTGAGTTGAGTGTGATGGTATTTCCTTTGACAGCTTTGACAGACGTGTGTGTTGTTTGAGGAAAGAAACCTGCAAAGAGAGGTAAAGAGAATAAAGTAAACAGTGCTATTTTGTACATAGCCATCCTTTGTATGTGAAAATATATTGTATTGATTATACAAGCAATATAGTAAAAGTCTATTGATGTCTTCATGGTAGCGGCCATATTAACTTATTTAAGTTATAATAGTGACCAATTAAATGTAGGACAATGGTGAAGAATGGGAAGTCTTAAAAGTATATTGATATGGACTTTGATCGCAAGTTCATTATTCGGAGCAAAAGTGTCTTCTGAGCGTTGGAAACAAGGTGAAACATTTTCTGAATACTTAATGTCCAGAGATATCTCAAGAGACCTGCTCCAGTCTATCTCTAAAGCAGATATTAAATTCCTTTCTGAAATTCAAGGCCAGCAACTTTTTTATGAATTAAAAGATAAAGAAGGTGCACTTGAGCAGGCATTGATCCCTATAGGTGAAGAGATGCAGATAAGGTTGGCTAAAGCGCATTATAGTCATACCTATAGTTTTGAGATCATCCCCATAGAGTATAAAGAAGAAGAGTATGGCGCTACCATCAGCATAGATAACAATCTTCATGCTGACATCTCTGCGGCATTACATAATTCCGCCTTGGCAGATAAAATGGGTCAACTCTTTAAAGGTACGGTCAATGCAAAAAAGTTTAAAAAAGGTGATAAGGTCTCTTTTCTTTATACTCAGAAAACAAGAATGGGCAAACCTTACTATAGACCATCTATCAAAATTGCAGTGCTTGAATCCCGAGGTAAACAACAGTTTATTTATGCAGATGAAGACGGATATGGTTACAAGAGTGATAAAAAGTCTCAATCATATACCGTGACAGGGAAGAAAAAGGTAACTTATACACGAAGGGTCCCTGTAAGCAGTAAAGCGTCCCGTTTTGGAATGCCTTTGCGTCATACACGGGTTACTTCTTCCTTCTCCTACAGAAGATATCACCCTATATTGAAGCGTTACCGTCCGCATCATGGGACAGATTTCGGGGCTAAAAGGGGAACACCCCTTTTGGCAGTTAATTCAGGTAAAGTCACTTTTGCCGGCCGTATGGGCGGGTATGGTAAAGTAGTGAAGATCAAGCATTCCGGCGGGTATGAGTCACTGTATGCTCATCAGAGCCGTATACGTGTTAAAAGAGGGCAGCATGTTAAAAAAGGCCAGATCATCGGTTATGTAGGAAGTACAGGCCGAAGTACGGGGCCTCACTTACACTTTGGAATGAAGAAAAACGGAAGATGGATAAACCCTATGCGGGTCTTGCGTAAAAAGTCTATCAAAACCTCTATTTTGAAAAAATTTACGAAGTATAAAGATGTGAAGACTACCAAATATAAAAAAGTAGAGATCAAAAATGCCAAAGAGAATAAAGTCAAACTTTTAAATTATATGGAGCAGAAAAATACAGCGTTTGTTTGGGACGATTACACGCAGACAAGTATGAAGGTAAAAGATGATCAATACAATCAAACACTTTAATCTTCAACCTCTGGTTGATGCCAAATTTATAGCAACCTCATTTGCCACCTATGAACAAAACGGGATCAAGAAATCATGGGAAATTGTTCAGGCACATGACTCTGTGGCCATACTTATCTATCATAAAGAAGAAGAGACATTTATACTTGTAAAGCAGTTCCGTCCGGCTGTCTACTTAAACAATGACGACGGTATGACGGTTGAGCTGTGTGCAGGTATCGTAGACAAGAAACTCTCTTTGATCCAAATAGCCCAGGAAGAGATAGAAGAGGAGTGTGGCTACGCTGTCCCACTTGAAAATATAGAAAGAATCACCTCGTTTCATACTTCAGTAGGGTTTGCAGGGAGTAAGCAAACACTGTACTTTAGTCAAGTCGATGAGGGTATGAAAGTGGGTGAAGGTGGTGGTGTTGATCATGAACAGATAGAAGTTGTCTACCTTCCTCTAAAAGAAGCCAAAGCGCTTATCTATGATGAAAGTATCGCAAAAACACCAGGATTGATGTTTGCCTTCATGTGGTGGTTTGAAAAATATAAAGTATAAAAGTTTCTATATAAGAAAAGAAACTAGTTCCGTGAACATACGGCCTAAATAGTCACTATGACTACTTAGGCAAAAGAGGCTTTGCCTCTTTGCCGTTCTATTTATGAAACAATGTCTCCTGCATCATAGGCAGCATAAAAAGTACTTCCGTCTTCGAAAGTATTGACAGTAAGTTTTGAAAACCTTTCAAGATATTCCCAAAAATCATTTTTGAGTTCTTGAGACAGATTTGTCTCTCTTAATGCTGTCTCCATACACCCAAGCCATTCGTATCTGGCTTTTTCTGTGATGGAAAAATCATCATGTATACGTATCATGTACTCATTTAAATCTGTACCCGCTGCAGCTTCTTTATAGACTTTAGGCCCGCCACATATCTCTATGAAGAAAAGTGAATTTTTTTCTTTTACTTTATCAAATTCTTCTTCGTCTTGAGGGAAAAAATGTGCGATGCTGCTGTCATAAATTTCATCATAAAATCTATACATCAAGTCTTTCATGCCGTCAAAACCAAGGGCTTCATAGAATTTTGGGTTTGGAAGTTTCCAGTTTACGTGGGCACCTTTATCAACATCTGTTGCTTCATACATTCGGATTTCCTTATATTAAATATATTTATGGATTATAGTTAAAATAGCTTAACGTTTCTTTGTTCCTTGTGTCAAAAATTTTGATTTTTAATCACAATANCTTTTTAAAATACAATCATANGATTCTATACGTCTGTCACGTAAAAATGGCCAGATGTCACGTACCTCTTTGCTGCGCTCATGCTGGATCTCCACATAGAGGATGGTCTCTTTTTTATCGTCTGCCTGAACAAGCATCTCTCCCTGTGCACCACAGGCAAAAGAGTGTCCCCAAAAATGTGTTCCATCCATGACTCCGGTAGAGTCTGCTTCAAAACCGACGCGGTTACAGCTTAGTACGGGGATCCCATTTGCAATGGCATGTGAACGTTGTATGGTGACCCAGCTGTCAAGTTGTCTGGCTTTCTCTTCATCACTGTCTGCATCAAACCAGCCTATGGCCGTAGGATAGATGAGAATTTCGGCACCTTTAAGTGTCATGATACGTGCAGCTTCCGGATACCATTGATCCCAGCAGATGAGTACACCCAATTTCCCTACGGAAGTTTGAATAGGCTCAAACCCCAGATCTCCAGGAGTAAAATAAAACTTTTCATAAAAACCCGGGTCATCTGGAATGTGCATTTTACGGTATTTACCTGCAACGGTTCCATCTTTTTCAAATACAACGGCAGTGTTATGATACAGTCCTGCAGCTCTTTTTTCAAAAAGTGAGGTGACAAGTACAATATTGTTTTCTTTAGCAATGACACTCCAAAACGTCACATCACTTTCAAAATCGGCAGCATAATCAAAAAACTTTGTATCTTCACTTTGACAGAAATATTCATTTTGATGCAGCTCTTGAAGGATGATGAGTTGTGCACCATTTAGTGCAGCTTCTTCTACCTTCTCTATGGTGACTTGGAGTGTGGTCACTTTATTGTAATGGTATGATTGTTGTATAAGTGCTGTCTTCATAAGATTCCTTTTAATATACTATCTGCATAGTAGAGCAGTGTAGACTGCCGCCTTGTTCTATAAGTTTTAAACAATTGATAGGGATTATCTCCTTATTTGGAAACAGTATTTTAAATATTTCTCCTGCATTTTTATCATTTTTATCGTTGTAAGTAGGGTAGATAAGTGCATCATTGCTGATGAGAAAATTGGCATACGTAGCAGGCAGTCTCTCTCCTTCCTCAGAATAAATAGCATCTGTCATAGGCAGTGCTATGAGTTTGTAGGGTTTGCCATTTTCTTGTGTAAAAGTTTTGAGTTGAGATTCCATTTTTTGCAGTGTTTCATAATGTTCATCTTCTCTGTCATTACACTTGACATAGGCTATGGTCTCTTTGTTGACAAAACGGGCCAGGGTATCTATATGGCTGTCTGTATCATCTCCTGCCAGGTAGCCATGGTCAAGCCATAGAACTCTTTGGGCACCGAGGGTGTTGCCTAAGGTCTCTTCCACTTCTTTTTTTGACAGACCGCCATTCCTGTTTGGGTTACACAAGCATGCAGTGGTAGTAAGAATAGTCCCTTCCCCATCACTTTCAATGGATCCACCTTCGAGGACAAAATCTATCTTTTCAAGCGCTGTAATACCCATGTAACCTTTTTGATGTAAATGTTGATTGACAGTGTTGTCAAGTCCCGCTTCAAATTTGCCGCCCCAACCGTCAAAGGTAAAGTCAAGGAGCTTACTCTCTCCTTCTTCTTTGATAGAGATATATCCGTAGTCCCGTATCCATGTATCATTGCTAGGGATCTCTATAAATGTCAGATTACGTGTAGAGCAGAACATATTGGCGATCTTCATTTTATCTTGACAGATGATATAGACAGCTTCACCATAAGCAATGGCTTGTGCAATACGAATAAAAGGAGAGAGTGCTGCATTCAGTTCTGCTTCATTCTCTGCATTGTGCCAGTCAGTCTCTTTATGTGGAAAGGCCATGAGTACAGTACGCTGTTTCTCCCATTCTGCCGGCATCCTAATCATCATATTCCTTTTTTATTACGTATTTTGGTATAATCTCTCATGGCATTTATTAAAATAAATAAAGAAAATTTCTATCATAATCTTAACCAAATTGCACTAAAGACTGGCTCGGTGGGGAAGATTGCTATTGTCCTGAAAGACAATGCCTATGGTCACGGGTTGGAGCTTATGGCTAAACTTGCGTCTGAGTTTGGCATTCAACATGCTGTAGTGAGAAAAACAGTAGAAGCAGAAAAGATCAAAACGTTATTTCAAACCATACTTGTACTGGGTGACAGGATCATACAAGATGAGCTATGTTCCTTTGCTATCAACACGTTAGACGATATCAAAGAAGCACAAAAAGGTGCAAAAGTAGAACTTAAAGTTGATACGGGTATGCACCGTAACGGCATCGTTCTGGATGAACTTGATATTGCATTGAATTTGATAAAAGAACAAGGTTTGGATCTCATAGGAGTGATGACCCATTACCGTTCTGCAGATGAACTCAGCTCGGAACTTTTTTGGCAGCAAAAACAGTTTGAAACAGTGAAAGAGAAAGTAGTGGAAGCAGGGTTTGCAGAGCTAAGGTTTCACTCTCACAATTCAGCAGCCGTACTGCGTAGCAAAAAATTCGATGAAGACTTGGTGCGTGTAGGTATAGGAGCCTATGGCTATAATGAATTATCATCATCTTTTGATAANGTAGCGTTAAAACCTGTCATGTCACTGCATGCCAAAAAAGTCTCTACAAGAGCTTTGAAAGCGGGAGACCGCATAGGNTATGGAGGAGANTTTACCGNTCCTGAAGCNATGANTGTTTCGACTTATGATCTNGGGTATGGCGATGGNTGGTGNNGAGGGGACAGTAATCAAGCNTATATTACCAGTGAGGATTTACCTGTACTTGGTCGTGTTTCTATGGACTTTATTGCTTTGGCATCTGATAAAGAGGAAATATGTGTGATGGATGATGCACAAGTAGCGGCAAAACAGTTTGGTACTATTTCTTATGAAGTGACGACTGCGCTGTCTGATGATATACCCAAGCGTATGATATAGCTTTTAATTTTGCATTTGCTCCATCAATATATCTTTAGCCTTTTCTCTGGCTGTTTTAGGTTCTTCTACAGTTAAAACTTTTGTATTTTCTGTGGTTAGTTCTGGAATGCTTTTTGTATCTACCATTGGCACACTTTCAGATATTTTTATCATCGGCTCGTCTTTAGCCAATACTTCTTTTTTCTCTTTTTCTCTTTTATCTTGTTTGTCCTCTGTAGGTATTTGATTTGCTATAGGGATACTGTATATATTTTCTTTGCTATCATGAATCTTATGATCACTGGTTTTATCATTGGAGTTAAATAAAACAAAAATGATCAGTATTAGAAGAATAGCAATAATGATTCTTTGTCTTATTTTTTGTATATTTCTTTTTTTAGACAATTTTTTACTGTCATTTGTATTTTTTTCTTTCTGATACGAAGTATTGTCTGTTGCACCATTTTCATCAGCGATCTCTTGAAATATTTCATTAAGAAGTTTATCTTTGACAAATTTATCTTGTTGTGGCTTCAATACTTATACTCCAAATAATCTATTAAGTATCCATTGTATACTTCTCTGCCTTAAATTATGAAAGGAGTGGGTTATTAGAAATGCCCGTAATTAAATGTTGTATGAAAGATAGAATTTTTTGTAGATGTATCTATGATAATAGTGTGTGAGTTATAGCAACCAAACCTTAGGGAAAAGAATGTAACACATTAAAAATCGTTAGGAAATTAATGTCCTGGTTGCTATGACAGTATTCTGCCATATTTTAATTAATGACGGCTAAATTCTAGAGATAATTGTGCAAATTACGCAAATTTTACACAAATCTTATAGATGTGACATGAGATGTGACACCTTAATGGTATAATTTGTATGAAAACTCTATAAGGGTTTGCAATCTTTTTAAACACTGTTTCCCTATACTTCCTACTTTTTTCTCTCTATGCATAGATATAACTTAAAAGAAAAATTTGAATTTGTCACATTGTAAATATACTTTAGATAGTGTACTTTAAAGAGATTTGTGAGGTTTGATTGAATGGTGGTTTGGTGGAGATGAGGGGAATTGAACCCCTGTCCTAAAATAGATAGAACTATGACTCTACATGCTTAGTCAGTGTTGTTAATTTTAATCTAGTTTTGTACTACACTCAAAACTTTGCTAGACGAGCTAAGATTCTCACCCTGTGGCATAGCTTCCACGGGGCATAGTCATCAGATGTGATACCCAAAAGTCCTGTTAAGATGACACTCCCAGGCAGGGCAGTCCTCCGCGTTAGCGGGGTTAATGACTTACGCTACTGCGTAAGCTGGACGGTAATCTGTGTTGTTTGCGTTTAAATGCGTGTGAGCC
>JGI24024J18818_10000548_pt1 | contig 14457 bp, 14 predicted proteins | sample Cruoilmetagenom2_FD_18818 | JGI IMG/M metagenome (IMG submission 18818) | reverse complement strand
TGGTTCTCTTCTTCTCGATAATTTCTTACCTTGTTTAAAATGTCCATGTTTCCCTCCATTCATGGGAGTAGTTTATACATAGTATGAAGTTTAAGAAATTATGATACCTTTTCTTTACACGAATAAAGCATCTCTTATAACTTCAAGAGATGCTTTACTCGTTACTTAGCGGATGCTTGCATTTAAAATACCCAATAAAAATATTATTCTTTTATTTTTCTTCTCTTAATAACCCAAACTAGCCCAACTGTAATCACTGTTAACAATACTAGTACTGGTAAGTTCCCTACTATAAATACGATTATTCCTGAGCCGACTGATAATAGTGCATTTGTGCTTGTTATAAATTGTTTTTTCGTTTTTTCCCATGTATTTAAATCTTTGTTTTCTATTTCCGGAATAATAACCCGATTTTCATACATAGTTAGTTCAATTGTAGAAAAAGATGTTTGGTTCTCTAAATAATTTATTTTCCCTACTAGTACCTCTATTTCTTCTTGAATTTTTGCTAGATCAGTTGAAATTTTCAGTAAGTCCTCTGTTTTTTCAGCATCTTTCATAAAAGCTAGTAAGCGTTCTTCCACAGCCCGTTTCGACTTCACCCGAGAACTTAAATCTACATACTGCTCGGTTATATCTTGACCAGTTACATTTTTTTCTAAAACCTTGGACGCTTCAGCTTCAGTTTCGGATAAAAACGTTTCAAAATGCATCTCAGGAATTCGTACAATCATATTCCCGGTACTATTTTCATCAGATTCCAAATACACATTAGACTCTACTATATAGCCATCAAACTTTTTTACCTTTTGCTCCATATTATGCTGCGCCTTCTTTAAATCCTTTACATTCGTGCTTATTCTAGCCTGGTGAATAATCATTCGAGTGTTAGGTGTGTCCATATCCTCTGTTACACTTTCTTGTTCCATGTCTGCTTCCACATTTTTTTCTTCAGTTGAAAATTCAGCCGAATCAGATGCACTTTCAGTTTCTTCAATACTCATCTTTGCTGAATCTTCATTTCCACTACACGCTGCTAGTAACACGAATAGACTTATTGTAAATAAAAGTAACCACGTTTTTTTCAATTTAAGTACCCCCTTTATATATCTGAATAATCAGACGGATATTTATGGAATTAGTTTCATTCTCCTTCCACAGTCACACTACCGTGCTAATCAAGTACTCAATTAGCAGATGAGAAATTTTTACTTTTTTCACAAAAACCCTTAAATAGTTTAAATATTTAGATAGAATAGAGGTATGAATTGAGGAGGTATTTAAATGGGAACAGCAAACGATAAGATATTTCGTTATAGAGGAACCAAGTTGAATACGAAAGGTTGGCTACAAGAAGCAGCACTTCGCATGCTTATGAACAATTTAGATGCGGAGGTAGCAGAACATCCTGATGATTTAGTTGTTTACGGTGGTATCGGAAAGGCTGCTCGGAACTGGGAAGCTTTTGATGCAATTGTTCGGTCTCTTAAGGAACTTGAAAATGATGAAACATTGCTTGTCCAATCTGGAAAACCAGTAGCGGTATTTAAATCTCACACCGATGCACCAAGGGTATTAATAGCTAACTCAAACTTAGTACCGGCCTATGCTACATGGGAGCATTTTCACGAACTCGATAAAAAGGGATTAATGATGTACGGTCAAATGACGGCAGGCAGTTGGATTTACATTGGCTCACAAGGGATTGTACAAGGGACCTATGAAACATTTGCTGAACTTGCTAAACAGCATTTCGGCGGTACTTTAAAACATACGATCACACTTACAGCAGGATTAGGTGGTATGGGAGCAGCCCAACCTTTAGCAGTTACGATGAACGGTGGAGTATGTATTGCAATAGAAGTAGATGAAACGAGAATAGATAGACGCATCGAAACACAATATACAGATTTGAAAGCGCATACATTGGATGAGGCTATTATGTTAGCGGAAGAAGCAAAAACAGCTGGCAAACCTCTCTCTATAGGGTTGGTAGGAAATGCAGCCGATATTTTACCTGAACTGATTGCTCGTGGTTTTACCCCAGATATTTTGACTGATCAAACTTCAGCTCATGATCCTTTAAACGGCTATATTCCGTCTAATACCTCCTTGGAGGAAGCAAAATCTTTACGTCAAGACAATCCTAGCGAATATATAAAACACTCAAAAGCTTCTATGACTAAGCATGTACGTGCGATGGTTCAGTTAATGGATAAGGGAGCAGTTACATTCGATTATGGCAATAATATTCGACAAGTGGCGAAGGATGAAGGGTTTGAACGAGCGTTCAACTTCCCAGGTTTTGTTCCTGCATACATCCGACCACAGTTTTGTGAAGGCAAAGGCCCTTTTAGATGGGTCGCGTTATCAGGAGATCCTGAAGACATATATAAAACGGATGAAGTAATCTTACGCGAGTTTAGTTATAACACTCATTTATGCAATTGGATTAAAATGGCTCGTGAAAAAATACAATTCCAAGGCTTACCTGCTCGCATATGTTGGTTAGGTTATGGTGAACGCGCACGTTTCGGTAAAATCATCAATGATATGGTCGCTTCCGGCGAATTAAGTGCACCCATTGTAATTGGAAGAGATCATCTGGATTCAGGATCTGTTGCCTCCCCAAATCGTGAAACAGAAGCGATGAAAGACGGTTCTGATGCAGTAGCAGACTGGCCCATTTTAAATGCTATGATCAATGCGGTCGGTGGAGCAACATGGGTTTCCGTACATCATGGAGGCGGTGTCGGAATGGGATATTCCATTCATGCTGGGATGGTCATTGTTGCTGATGGAACAAAAGAAGCTGAAGCAAGATTAGAACGAGTACTAACTTCAGATCCAGGTATGGGAATAGTTCGTCATTTTGACGCTGGTTATGAGCTCGCAGAAAAAACAGCGCGTGCTAAAGGCGTCCAGATTCCAATGATGGAAAGGAGGACGAAAAATTATGAGTAAAGCTGTTTGGATTATACATGCGTCTCAATTAGTTACTCTGGCAAGTAGCCATAAAGGTCCACGAACGAAAGATGCCATGAGTGAGCTCTCGATTATTGAGGATGGAAGTATATGGTTGGAAAATGAAATAATTCAAGCTATTGGTACAACAGCAGAGCTTCAAAGAAAGTATGCATATCGTGTAGATGAAGCAGAAATCATAGATGCTTCTCGAAAACTCGTCACACCCGGACTTGTGGACCCACATACCCACGTGGCATATGGTGGAAGTCGTGAGCACGAGTTTGAATTACGGTTAGAAGGTGCTACGTATATGGACATTATGAATGCCGGCGGAGGTATCCATGCGACTAGCCGCATGACCCGGGAAGCAGCAGAAGAAGAGATTTATGTACAAACAGAGAAAAGATTGGACTCCTTTTTAGCTCACGGGGTTACTACTATAGAAGGAAAAAGTGGCTACGGATTGAATCTAGCAACAGAGATAAAACAACTTCGTGTTATGCATAGATTACAAGAAGAGCACCCAATTGATATTGTTCCTACTTTTATGGGAGCACATGCTGTCCCTGCTGAATTTAAAGGAAAGGAAGATCAGTATGTTGACTTGATCGTGAACGAGATGCTTCCTAAAGTAGCGCATGAACAGCTAGCTAAGTTTAATGATGTCTTCTGTGAAATAGGCGTCTTTACTCCGGAGCAGTCAAAACGAATTTTAGAGGCAGGGAAAGCTCTTGGTTTAATCCCTAAGATTCATGCAGATGAGATTGAATCTTATGGTGGAGCTGAACTTGCTGCTGATGTAGGTGCTATTTCAGCAGAGCATTTATTGAAAGCATCAGATATTGGTATTGCTTCAATGGCTAAAAAAGGAGTTATCGCATGCCTGTTACCCGCAACAGCATTATATTTACGAGAGACTGCTGCCAGAGGTCGAGAAATGATTGATGCTGGTGTACCGGTTGCTATTTCAACAGATTGTAATCCTGGTTCCTCTCCGACCACATCCATGCCGCTTGTTATGAACTTAGCATGTATTTCGATGAGACTTACACCTGCAGAGAGCTTGTGCGCCGCCACTTATAATGCAGCCTGCGCTATCCAGATGGAGGATAAAGTTGGTTCTTTAGAAATAGGAAAACAAGCAGACATTGTGATCTGGAATGTGCCAAATTACCAACAATTACAGTATTTATTTGGGGAAAACCATGTAAATAGCGTTTGGAAAAAAGGAATAAAAGTGGTCGGTTAATGAAACTAATTCAACTTGGAAAGAACGTGATTAATCTTGATTAACTTAACAGGAAATGACCTTACGCTGGAACATATGCGAGAAATTTTATATCAGAATGAACAAATCATGATAGATGATAGTGCGAAAGAAAACGTTGTAAAAAGTCGGAAAGTTGTAGAACAAATTGTAGAGGCGGGTCATACCGTCTATGGCATAAATACTGGATTTGGTAAATTCAGTGACGTGAGTATAAAAGAGTCAGATGTTCATGCATTGCAACTGCATCTCGTACGTTCCCATGCATGTGGAATTGGAGAACCGTTTGAAGAAGTAGTATCACGCTCAATGGTGGTACTTCGATTAAATGCATTACTTAAAGGGTTTTCTGGTATTCGTTTGGAAGTATTAGACCGGCTGGCGTACATGGTAAACCATCGAATACATCCCGTGATTCCTCAACAGGGCTCGCTTGGTGCATCTGGCGACTTAGCTCCCCTCTCCCACTTAGCTCTAGTTTTAATAGGAGAAGGGCTTGTATGGGATAATAACAATCATATCTCTTCCCATTTAGTTTGGGAGAAGCATGATTTAAAACCTATTGTATTAGAAGCTAAAGAAGGTTTGGCATTGATAAATGGGACGCAAGCGATGACGGCTCAAGGGGTAGTCAATTGGTTAGAGTCCGAAACACTTGCCTATCAAAGTGAATGGATTGCTTCAATGACAATGGAGGCCTTATACGGTATTACCGATGCCTTCCATCCAGCTATCCATGAAGCACGAGGCTATCCCGAACAGGTTGAAGTGGCGAAGAGAATTCTCCAATGGCTCAAAGGTAGCCAACTTGTAACTAAACAAGGTGAAAAACGCGTTCAGGATGCTTACTCTATTAGATGTATACCTCAAATTCATGGAGCTAGCTGGCAGGTCCTTGCTTATGTGAAAGAAAAACTAGAAATCGAGATGAACGCCGCTACAGATAACCCGTTAATCGTAGAGGATGGAGAAGTAATTATTTCCGGAGGGAACTTCCATGGTCAACCAATAGCATTTGCGATGGATTTCTTAAAAGTGGCAATGGCTGAACTTGCAAACGTTTCTGAACGTCGAATTGAACGTTTAGTAAATCCTCATCTAAATGAAGGGTTACCACCCTTTTTAAGTCCTGAACCAGGATTACAATCTGGAGCTATGATTTTACAATATGCAGCAGCAAGCCTCGTTTCTGAAAATAAAACACTAGCACATCCAGCATCCGTAGACTCTATCCCCTCTTCCGCAAATCAGGAAGACCATGTAAGCATGGGTACGATAGGAGCAAGACATGCCCATCAAATTATTCAAAATTGCCGTAGAGTGATTGCAATAGAGGCGATTTGCGCATCTCAAGGAGTGGAGTACAGAGGCAGCACCCTCATGTCTCCGGCTCTACAGGACAAGTGGCATGAAATACGCACCATCGTTCCCTCCATTACAGAGGACCGTATCTTTAGTGTGGATATAGAAACCACAAATTCATATTTGAAGAAAGAAACCGCTCGTAAATCTCAACATATTACTACCTCTTCCTAATTTGAAGAGGTAGTTTTTTGTTTCTACGAAGAGAAACAATTATAAAGAGCTTAGTCACCTCCAAAAAAATGTTTATTATAGAATGCTTCTTGGGTAAGTACTTATTAATACACAAATAATCAGAAAATGGAGGAATTAAACATGCTTAAAAATTCGATTGCTGGACAAAAATGGTGGAAGATAGGTGCAGCAGCATTCTTATCGGTAGGTTTGTTAGCTGGTTGTGGTGATGGAGATAACGAATCAGATGTCGATGACAATACGGAAGAAGATGTAGAACAAGAGCTTGAAGAAGAAGATAAAGACGGAGAGTAATGTCTAAGTAAGTCTAGGACACATTTACATTGATGAACTCAAACATAAGGTATACATGTCGGTAATTCTATTTCGTAATGAATAATACTTTAGTATTAGATAAAAGTCATGACCCCTACATATGGAGGGGCCATGACTTGTTATTTACACGGACAATTACCTTTCTTAATTAGTTTATTACATTTTGAACACTTTTTATTGGCTATACTCTTCACTCCTTTTACAATTTAAATCAAGTTATGTTGCTCTTGGATTGTCCTATTCCACCTATTATTCGACATTAAACTAAATTACTAATTGTGGATAAAGTTATACACACCCCGAATATTGATATAGCAATAATAACATCAAAAATATTATACTAGTCCACAACTTATCCACTAGATATTGTGGATAAAATTTAAACTTCCCTGTTTTTTCTTCTGTTATATTTTATCTGGATCTAATTCTCGGATTTATTTAGACAAAACATAAATTAATTCGATTTTTTTCATAGAAAAATGTTTTAGAACCTCTTTCTGAACGTTTTTTAAGGGAAATGTTTCGACAAAATTCGTTTTTTTAAAAAATGTGCATAACTTTATACACAAAATCCACACTGGTATATATAAGTTAATTGGCAATATTAACAACTTACTAACATATTATCCACTTTTACCTGTGGATAATCGAACAGTTGTTCTTAACCAGAATGTTTGTTAAATTAATCTTATGAAAGATATAATTTTTTGTGCTTTAGAGGATGAAAAATTAAAGCCGTGAATTTAGTTAAGCAAATTACATATTAAATATGAAAATGGAGGTGCGAGGGTTTATGAGTAAAATGTCTGATGATCTTTTAATCGAGTCTTATTTAACAGCAAAACAACTAAAACTAAATCCAGAATTTCTAGAACTGTTAGAATCCGAAATAACTCGCCGTTCTTTATCTGTTCAAAGTGCTTGTTAAGCTTCAAAAACTGCTCTCCATTGAAAAGCTGTATGATTCTTGCAGCTTTTTTATTTTAACAGAATAAAGTCGGTAGATTTCTCCACCGACCTAATAATTATTTGCTAAATTGATTTCCACTCATTTGTGATTGGGCTTGAGCTACTAAACGCTTTGTTATTTCTCCGCCAACGGATCCGTTAGCACGCGCTGAAGCTTCTCCACCAAGTTGAACACCGAATTCTGATGCGATTTCATATTTCATTTGGTCAATGGCTTGTTTTACGCCAGGTACTAGAAGTTGATTTGAATTATTGTTTGGCATGTTGTTCACCTCCTTGTAATCTTATATTGTGTTTTTTCTCCACATTTATACTACCTAATAAAACAGGATATTTTGGTAATATTTTTCAAGTTACTTTTCAAGAATTTGATTTATCACTTCATTTGCTTTACTATTGTTTAAATTTTTGTAAATACAACTTGCTGGAGAATCCCTAAGTGTCTCTGTAAATGCATTCGCCATTTCCGCTTCTCCCGCTACGTGATATTCTCGCCATCCTCGTTTTTTCCTTAACTGTTCAATGGTTGTCCTCATTCCCTTATAAAAAGTACTTGCATTAACTCTGTAATGGGTATCTAATACGGCAGTTTTGCTATCAGCAACGGCTCGTCTTCCTCTACTATCTATTTTGACCTTTTCATTCCACGTTTCAGAAACTGGGTCATATTTGAATGTTACATCATCACGAACAAATCCTAATGCGGTGTCTAAAATACGAACTTCCCCAAAGCTTGGCATGATTATACCTGCTTCTGGATATGCTTTATACATATACTCCAGTTGCTCTGTAACAGCATGGTTTTCCCAATAAAAATTTGTTTTTACAGGTACCTGTACATAATGGACAGACCACAAATCATCATTTGCACTGGCAAAAATGACCGCACCTTTACGTAATTCCAGTGAGTTTTTTTCCATTTCGTTTTTTACTTTGTCTTTCACCTGATTAAATGCTTTTAATTCTTTTTCATCACCTGAAGCTTCTATATACTCACCGATACGTTTTAAGCCACTTTTCAGATGAATGGCCCAAGCACCATTTAGTTGTTCCGGATCAGCAGGATTGGTATTCAAATAAATACTTAACACACTTCGATCCATACTCTTGTATGCTTTCAACGCTTCAATTTCCTTGTTTATCGTCATTCTACCTTCCTCCTTCGTCTAGCTCTTCGTAGTATCACCTTTCATGAAAGGATTACACAGAGAAAATAATGATTAAATTTTGTTAAATGAAATTGCTTGATAAAAAAACGCATCGACTATACAACATAGTCAACACGTTTTATGATTAATGTGAATGGATACTAGTTTCCTCCATCCAATATGCTTCACGAATATTAATATGTCTTCTCATTTCCCTTGTTATTTCCAAGGTTATTTCTCCACTTTCATACAATTTTTGGATTTCATCCCGCTCTGCTTGAAAAGCTTTAGCCCGTAATTCTCTTTGTACACTCATATAATGACGAGAGTCAGTTATATTATTTGCAAGCTTAAATTTGACGATCATGTCATTATACTCTCCAATGAGTTTTACATTAACTACCTCATTTTCAGCAGTCATTGTTTGTCTTAAATATTTGATTGCAGCTCTTGCCATTTCTACCTTTAACTTCACAACTTTATTGCCTTTTAACAAACGTTTTTTTAAAGTATCATATTTTTTATTCCCGATAACTCTCAACAAGTTGTAATACACTCTTTTAAGAACTGTCCATATTAGCAATCCTCTATATATTGTACGGTTGGTTACAGCAACACGCATACGATGAATATGTTCTTCTATTAGGTAAACGGATTCCTTATCTATTTCATTATTAAGTTTTAACTTTTCTACTAAAGCTCTTTCAACGTCCAATACTTTCATTCGAGTTGACGTTTCTATCAAGTCTAATCGTGCTGCCTCTTCATCACTAACAAATAACAACTCGTTTCGTATTTGATTGTAGTTAGCAATAATGGAGACCGCTGCACTACGATTTCCATCCGTTGTTAGTTCTCTTAACGTATTTATTGCGCTCTCAGCACTCCGCAGTGTAGCTAAACTTTCCATATCTTCTTTAGCTTGTTCCGTTTTTCCTTTATCCGCTTTAGCTAGTAAAGGAAGGATTACACTAGCTAAAACAAGCGTTACTAAAATGACTCCGGCAGCTATAAAAATAATCAATGCTCGCTGAGGAAAAACATCGCCATTTGCTAAAAAATATGGAATTGTAAATGCTCCTGCCAAAGTAACTGCACCACGTACCCCTGCTATAGTAGTGATTGCCACATATCGCATCGAAGGTTTAGTCAAATTTTCTTCTTTCATAAACCATCCGATCCACCATGCAACGTAAATCCAAAGCCAACGTAGTATCAGCAAAGCTGCAGTGATAATGAAGATATACATAATTACTTGATAATTATTAAATAGCGGGCTTTGGAAAATTTCTTGAGAAACATTAGGAATTTGTAAACCCAGTAATACAAATACAAGTCCATTTAATATAAAGATGACCATTGTCCATGTACTTTTGGAAACAACTTGTAATTGTATTGCCGGTGATTGTTCACGATCCTTAAAAATACCATGTACAATACCAGCAGCTACTACTGAAAGTATTCCTGAAAGATGAAAATGTTCAATTACATAAAAAATAACAAAAGGCGTAAGTAATTGAATGAGCATATGAAGTGTTACATCCTCCATACCCAATCGTCGGATATAAACTTTTAATTGTATAATCACACACGCAAGCAACGCTCCACCAAGAAAACCACCTAAAGCAATCCAGACAAAACTCACACTTGCCTCTGCTAGTGAAAATACACCTGTAACTGTGGCTGCTACTGCAAATTTAAACGCAACTAATCCTGATGCATCATTCATCAAACCTTCGCCCTCGAGAATATGCGTAATTGTTTTAGGAATCTTTACACGACTGGAGATTGCTCCTACTGCTACAACATCTGTTGGGGATAAAATAGCTGCCAGAGCAAATGCTGCAGACAGTGGAATGGAAGGTATAAGCCAATGTATTAAATATCCAATCACTAACACAGTTAGGAACACTAGTCCTAGTGCAAGCATTAAAATCGGTTTTCTCAACTTCCATAGCTCATGCCTAGACACATTTTTCCCATCATAAAATAACAATGGAGCAATAAAAAGAACAAAAAACAGCTCTGGTTCCAATTCAACTTGAATTCCAACCGGTAATGCTGCAAGCGAAACACCAAGTACAATTTGAATGAGCGGGACTGGTATATATGGAAAAAAATGATTAATAAAATTTGAAAGTCCAATGATGCTTATTAATAATAGGATGATTAAAAAAAACTCCACCAGAATTCCCCTTTTTCGTTAGATCTACCCCTTCAATACTATAGGGAATATATAACAAATACAAATTCACAACTTTTACAAGCCTTTAAACTTGTTCATTCCTTTTTGTTAGATAATCTATCATTCCCATTGCACTTACCTCTAAATCTAATTGGATCAATCTAAATACATCATGACTATCAGCAACACCCTGATCTCTCAGATGCTCTTTCACTATCTTAGCAAGTCTGTTGGCTAATTCGTCGTATCCCTTTGCTTTTGTGTACACAGCTTCTGCTTCGGTCATAAATATATTTAACCACATGGAAACTTGAGAAAGTGCTTCTTCTGGAGAATCTGTCATACCAAAATGTCCATAATAAATATATTGAAGATCCATTTCTACGAAAAGCTCTATAGCTCTTCGCATAGCAACTGGATTGAATTGGTTAGGTGAAGTGGATGGCAAGAAAAAATTAACTCCATCTGCTATTAACTGTTCGTACCGAACACCAACTGTATCACCAGTAAACATACCATTACTAACTGGATCATATATACCAAGATGATGATTAGCATGACCAGGAGTATCATAAAATTTTAATATACAGGTATCTCCTATCTTTAAAATATCCTCATTATTTTTTATAATCATGCGTTCTTGTGGAATTGGAATAATAGGATCAAATAATTCCTCAAACTTACCTCCATATACTGCCTTGGCTCCAGCTATTAACCTTTCTGGTTCCGCCAAATGTCTCACCCCTTTTGGATGAACTACAACTTGAGCATTTGGACATTCCTTCAGTAATAGCCCAGCTCCACCAGCATGATCTAAGTGTATATGTGTAACAATGATATATTTGACTTGTTCTAGTGAAAATCCTAACGTTTCCAATCCGTACTTCACATGCTCTATAGAAGGACTTGGACCAGTTTCTACTATTGTAAGTTCTTGTTCATCAATTACGTAAGTACCAGTACGCTCAGACTCCCCCATATCAAATCCATCAATTAAGTATATTCTTTTATTTAATTTCCTTGGATACTCCTTTAGCATTTACTCCACCCCTTTAACGTGAATATTCAGTAAATTTATCTTATCACTTTTTTATAGCAAAAAGCACTATATAAAAAACCTACCGCGGTATCGCGATAGGTTTCGTATAGTTTAACGTCAATAATTCATTGCAATGTATGGAACTTCTCTATACTTTCCCTCAATTGGTCTTGCAGTTGACTAATTGGCTCAATCTCTCCTCTGCTATCTAGCGCCATTTTTACCGAACGATTTGCACGTTCAATCATATCTTCCACATTTTGCATCGCTCTATCTGTAGGGTCTGTTAAAGCTTGGCCAACTGCAAATGTCACATTATCCACTGAATTGTGTAATTGACCAATAACAGTATCTTCTTTCCAACTACTTTGTACGTGATCCATTTTTTAGTCCTCCTCATCTTTCTTAGATTTACTATGGTAACTTCACACCATATTTATTCATCATTCGTTTTCCGTTACGCTAATAGTTCTCATGTACTTGGGAAGACTATCGTTAAAAGAGGAGGAAAAACAACTATGCCCAAAACTAGACGTGGACCAAATGATCGTTCAAACAACGAGGAAAGACTAAAAAAAACTATTCAACATATGGAAGCTGCAGAAGAAGTAATGGAATATGCACCTAAGAAAGATCTTGTAGGTATTAAAAAGAATAATGAACAACGAGCAAAAAGTATAAAAGAGTTGGAAAAAGAAATACAGGCTGAAGAAAAGTCAGGAATAAAAGGATACCTATAGCATTAAAGCCAGCTGGATATGAACTATATCGCAGTTGGCTTTTTAGATATACTCAAATGAGGATTAAACACGCTTTTTCTATCGTTTACATAAATTGTAGAGATAGTAAAAGGAGGACTGCTTAGTTCATGATTAACCTAGAACCAATTAATATTGAGGGACACACGTTTCTTTCGATTTCTGTGGAATTGCCTAAAACCAACTTACTCGTTGTCACCAATGACAAAGGATATATAATGTGTGGCGCATTAGACGTTGCACTGCTGAATGAAAAGTTAAAGGATAGAAAGGTAATTGCAGGAAGAGCTGTTGGAGTAAAAACAATTACCGAGCTTCTGGATGCACCACTAGAATCCATTACCTATGAAGCAGAAGAACTCGGTATCCACCATGGTATGATTGGAAGAGAAGCTCTTTTAAAAATGTTATAGGATGAAGCATTTCACTTTCCAAGGCTCCAGAACAACATATAGTTGTTCTGGGGTCTTTTGTTGTACTCATTTTTTCCTATTTCTCCACTTTTCCCCGCACTTTTCACAATTACGTTACCAATATTCTTTAATTTGTTCACATCTTCATGAACCTTTTGTGAAGTTGGATTTTATCATTTTGTTTTTTCAAGTCATGGGCATAATATAGAGGCATACAGAGACAACTTCTGTTTTCTATTCGTTTATATAAATATGTTCGGAAGGGGTAGAAGAATGAAATTAAAAATGAAGTGGCTTCTTTTAACCATGGTTATCACTATTTCCACCGTGTTAACAGGTTGTGAACCATTATTAGTCTTAGATCCAAAAGGTCCTCAAGCAAAAACACAGGCTGACGATATTATGTTATCGATTTGGCTTATGTTAGGTATAGTTATTGTCGTCTTAGCAATTCTAGTATTTGTTTTACTAAAATATCGTGCTTCTAAACAACCAAAAGATTACGAGCCACCACATATTGAAGGCAGCGCAATAGTTGAAGCAATTTGTATTGGTATTCCTATTATTATTGTTATTTTTCTTTCTATTGTTTCTGTGAAAAGTAACTATGAAGTCGAAGCAACTCCAGCCGGATACGAAGATCAAGAGCCTTTAGTTATATATGCTTCTTCATCAAACTGGAAATGGCACTTTAGTTATCCAGAAGAAAATATTGAAACAGTTAACTATTTATATATTCCGGAAGACCGGGCTATTGAATTTAAACTATATTCATATGGTCCAATCACAAGTTTCTGGATTCCACAGCTAGGCGGTCAAAAGTACGCTATGTCTGATATGGTGACAACTTTACACTTAGCTGCAGATCAACCCGGAGAATTTATGGGAAGAAATGCGAACTTCAGTGGAGCTGGATTTGCAGAAAATACGTTTGAAGTTACTGCAATGTCTCCAAAGGAATATATGGAATGGGTAGAAGAAGTACATGAAACTGCATCACCTCTTACCGAAGAAAAGTTCGAAGAATTATTGGAGCCCGGACATCTTGGTCGTTCTACTTATACAGGAACACACTTAGAATTTGCTCCTCCTCCAGAACATGATCACGGTTCTACTGATACGGATACAGAAAAAAGTGTAGATTCCGAACATCAAGAGGAACACGAATCACATGATACAGTAGACCATTCAAGTCATTAAAGCTCGATAAATACACACTATTTTTTTGAAAGGAGTTACAAAAAGTATGGATTTCTTTGATCGTTTTGCAGTTCCACATCCAAGCTTTTTAATATATGCATCCATGGTTGGTATCGGACTAACTATGCTTGCGATTGTTGTAGGAATTACCTACTTCAAGAAATGGGGATACCTATGGCGCGAATGGATAACTACTGTTGACCATAAACGAATTGGTATCATGTATTTACTAACCGCATTACTTATGCTATTCCGCGGTGGCGTAGATGGAATTATGATGCGATTTCAACTTTCTATGCCTGAAAATACATTTCTAGATTCACAACATTATAATGAGGTCTTCACAACGCACGGAGTCGTAATGATTCTATTTATGGCTATGCCGTTCATTATATTTTTCTTTAACTTTCTTGTTCCGCTACAAATTGGAGCACGCGATGTTGCATTTCCACGCTTAAATGCGTTAAGTTTTTGGTTATTCTTTATGGGAATGGGATTATTCAATCTGTCATTTATAATAGGTGGTTCACCTGATGCCGGATGGACATCCTACTTCCCACTAGCAGGTAATGAGTTTAGTACGTCTGTTGGGACGAACTATTACATGATTGCTATTCAAATAGCTGGTATCGGTACACT
>JGI24024J18818_10000547_pt1 | contig 14458 bp, 10 predicted proteins | sample Cruoilmetagenom2_FD_18818 | JGI IMG/M metagenome (IMG submission 18818) | reverse complement strand
CTTATAGCGCATACTTACTAGATATTAATCCCTTTGACCAACCTGGTGTGGAAGACTATAAGAATAATATCTTTAAAATTCTAAAAAAACCAGGTTACTAATGGACTGAAGCTCTCTTTGTGAGAGCTTCTTTTTTGATAAATGCAGTTATATGGCTCCACATATGAAATATTTGTAACGAAACTGTAACCTTCACGTACAACTCTTCTAGTACAGGGAATCGCATCTGTAATATATAGATGAGGAATATATTGCCACTAAGCCCCCTAACTTTTGCATGCTAAAATCAAGTTGCTCAAAAAAACTAGGAGGTACACGATGAAAAAGCAATTTGTTGCAACGACATTAATAGCGATTATCGGTTTAAGTACAATTGGCGGCTTTGCCCCTGTTAATATACAAAACATGCAAGTTTCGGCTGCTACAATAAACCCGCAGAACAATCAAGCAGCTGTGGAAGCGAAGGCAAACCAATTAATACAAACTGCAAAAAGTTTAATCGGTAAGGCTACTTATAGTAATACAGTTTATAAGCCAACATATCCATATAAATTCTCATGTGCGAGTTTCCTTATGTACATATTCGAGAAAAATGGAGTCGACCTTGCCACTTATAACGAAGACTATATGATGAAGCAAGGTACTTATGTTGCTAAAAGTCAGTTACAAAAAGGCGATCTTCTTTTCTTTGATAGCAGAGGCGGAAAGGTTCCAAATCACGTAGGTATGTATATAGGGGACAATAAAATAATTCAAATGGCAGACCCNACTCAAAAAATAGTTATTACAGATCTAGATAGCAAACCATATTATACGGATAGTTATATTACTGCCCGAAGAGTCCTACCTACACTNCTTCCTTCTAATCCTGCAACCAAAGGAGATAATATTGTAAGTAAAGCTTATATCTTAAAGGATAAAGTGACTATGGGTACTACTAATAATGCATCCTCGTTACGCTTTACTGCGACTGGATTTGTTGACCACGTATATAAATCAAATGGCGTAACTTTAGGTACTACGAACTTAAAGGAGTTAATGAAAAAAGGTACGACAGTATCTAAAGCCAACTTAAAGAAAGGTGATTTAGTCTTCTTTAATGGGGTTACAGGATCTAGTACACCAACAATGGTAGGGATTTATGCGGGAGATCACCGTATCATCGTTCCTAATTCAGATGGTGTTTTAACAAGAGTTCTATTTGTAGATTATTATGCTAAGCACTATATTACTGCAAAACGTGTTATCTCAGGAGGCACAACTACTAGTGTAGCTGCTTCGGCTCCGACATCCTCTACTACTCAGGTTGCTGATAAGGTTGTGAATTCCGCAACTAATCTAATGAGTAAAGCTAAATTTGGCTATTCATATAATGAAAGCACGTTAACTTTTACAAGTGCTGGATTTACGTATTATGTGTTTAAAGAACATGGAATAGACCTAAAGGATAAACTTGCTAGCGGACAAGCACAAGCAGGAACAGCCGTATCAAAAGCCAATCTTCAAAAGGGAGATCTTTTGTTCTTCTCTACCAATAATGGTGGTACTAAGATTACACAAACAGGTATCTATGTTGGAAATAACGAATATTTAAGCCTTACTACTAAAGGTATTGTCATGAAAGATAAATTAGATTCTACTTTTGCTAAGCAAAATTACGTTTCTGCACGCCGAGTTTTAAAATAAGCCAAAATTCAAGCATTCATCGCAAACTGCGATGAATGCTTTTTTGATTAGAATATCCAACGTGTGCTCTTTCGCATTTCTAAAAAAATAAGAAAGTGCCCTGAACTGAACAGTGAAACAGGTGTTTTGAAGAATAAAATCTATATAGGAAAGGATTACTTACCCTCTTCCCAAAAAGATTTTGAACCTGTTTCCAAAAGTTGATGGAGAGCGACGGATAGATAACCAGTATAATTACCTCGCTAAAATCAATCGGTGATAATATAGCAACAAGTCTGTCCAATATACCGAAAACTAATAAAAACAGGTTTACCCTTAAAGTCAGCTTTCGCTTTTCTTATTCATCATTCTTTTTTAGTTGATTTGCAAAGTCAATCATGGAACGGCTTGACATAGGCCCCTTTATTAACAGGATCGCTTGGTCATTTAGCTTTGGTTTTATGACTTTCATAACACCTTGTATATCCTTAAATATATGCACGTCAGCTTTCGTTCCATCCGTTAACGCTTTCCGAGCTATTTCTTCTGCCTTGCTTCCAATGGTAATTAGCGTATGAATATTTTTTTGGGCAACTAGACTTCCAATTTCCGCATGGTATTTCTTTTCAAAGTTCCCTAATCTATTAATATCTCCTAGTACTAAAATAATGTTTTTATCTGCTCCAATGGATTCTAATACATTTAATGCTGCTTTTACGGAAGTAGGATTATTCGTCCATGTATCATCAATAATTGTACTTCCACCAATCCCCTTCGAAAACTCAAGATGTCTGGACATATTTTTGAACGTTGCTAGCCGAGCTATTGCCACATCTAAATCCAGACCCATTTCATGTACAGCCGCAATTGCAGCAAGCGCGTTATACACTTGGTGCTCCCCATATCCTGGAATGAAGGCTTTATATGTTTTGTTTAAATAATTTACGGAGAAATTCATGCCATTATTCGCAAATTCTATACTGGATGCTCTAAAATCAGCTTTCTTGCTAACACCGAAGTAGATTATCTTTCCTTTAAAATTACGCAAAGAAACCTGTTTCGTGTTAAGATCTTCAGCATTAAGGATTAATGTACCTCCCTTTTCGATTCCGCTAACTATCTCTGACTTAGCTTTAATATATCCTTCCAGACTGCCACAGCCATCTAAATGATGTACTCCAATATTTGTAATTATCCCAATGGTGGGCTGATATATTAAGCATTGATGTTTGATATTACCCGAATTTCCCAAGCCAAGCTCGAATACTGCAGCGTCTGTATGGTCAGAGATACCAGTTAAGTATGGTAATGATTGTCGCGGCTCATTCTTACTGCTGATAGAAGCCTGGACATTCCTATCTATACTCAAAATATGCTTCATCATTTCCTTGGTAGTTGTTTTACCACAAGTACCTGTTATAGCCACTACCGGTATTTGAAATAGTTTTCGATAATAATCCATGAAGCTCCAGTATGCTTGCACTAGACTACTAACCTTCAGAATAGTTGTATTGGACATTGCATCTTTTAGTTCTGCATACGGCTTATCAGTTATTACAAGCGCTGGCCCCTTATTATTTACTTCCTGCCAATTAATAGAATCACCCCTGCTAACAAATAAAAGCGTATTTCGTTTAGTCAGGTCATGCCGTTTATAATAAATAGCATTTCTGACATACCAAGTGTCAGAACCACTAATTAGTTCCCCTTGTAGTAAATTTCGTATGTCTTTTACAAGTATAGGCTTCATACAAAATCCCCCTCTCCTTCGTATTGTATGAAANATTATTCTTCATTTTGTAGCTTCCTAATTTCAACGATTCTTCTCCATATGGATTTATTCNCTAGCTTTGCAAATCCACCTATACCANGAGTATTGTTCACTTCAAATATGATTGGTTTTAGTTCTGCGTTTAGTCCTAAATCTATTCCATATTCCCTCGAAGGGACCTGTTTAGCTATTACTTTTGCTGCTGAAGTAGCAAGCGTCTCTATACGTCTAATTAATTGATGTCGTTCTGATTCACTCATTTGCCAATGAGACGACAATAATTCATTAACTGTTATTATCGCACTCCCACGATGAGAATTCAGAATACCATTTTCCAAATTACCCTCTGTTCCAATATTTGCGTTCATTCCCCCAATAAGCCACTTCCCTTTTAGAAGTTGAATATGAACTCGAACACTCACTGGCAGTCCTTGTGGCGTAAAACTCTGGATACCCTCCTGAATAATATAATTACCCATTCGACCCATACGCTCAAATGGGTGCAGGGTTTGGTGGAAATCCGTTAATACTTTAACACATTTACTAATTGGTTCACCTTGAATAGAGTAGCCATTGTAACAATAGCGTCCATCCTCCTGTTTATATACTTTATATATCGCTCTTCCCTGCCCGGTTGTATCGTGTTTAACGTACGCGTAATCATAGCGACTGATGAAATCCTTTAAATCAGTCATACTGTATAAAGCTGTCCTTGGAATACTTTTAGCTGTTAAGGGGTTTTGACTCAACAATAGATGCTGTTTCCACTTTCCAAGTTGTAGTTTCAAGTAATATACCTCCTTTATTTTCTTCTATTTTTAATTTTGAGCTCTTTAATATTTTTGTGTTGTTCTTCAAAATTCTTGAACATTTTAAGGTCAGGAACATAATTCCCTTCAATAATCCATATGTTCCCTTCGTTTGTAATACCAACATCAAATCCAATAATTTTCATGTCGACATTTTTTTCATCGAGTATTTTGGATGCCGATAGACAAAGTTCATCTATTTTGGTGTTTAAGGGTTCACTGCTTTTAGAAAATATAGTGGAATCCCGAATAGCATCTTCTAAAGTGAGTAGCTTCTGAGCCGCATTTGTCACGATGAATTGTTTTCCTGCAAGTTTGACTATTTTCCCCGTTACCTTCCAAGTAGATTCATCCTTCTGTGTTATTACCCTGACGTCCAAAGGACATTTATCAATTGTAGCCAGTGGCACTCTCTGTTGGATTATAAAATCCTTTTTGGATAGATAGGTGTCTTCAATATATCTATAAGCTTCATCTAAATTAGACTTCATAATAGTCCTTATTCCAGAATGGATTTCATAGAAATGTGACCGTTTTCTTTTGATTTGCACGACCCCAATACCATTTTGGCCATAACAAGGCTTTATAATGGCTTCACTAAATTTGTTTAAATAGTCTCTAAACGTGACACTTGTAAGTAAATCCGTCTTAGGAACAAGGGAGTTTCTAAGATATTGATATTGATCCCACTTACTTATTGAAAAATGGAGAGTCGAATCATAAATCCAAATACCTGTCTTATAATCGAAGATGACTTCCACTACAATCGTGTTGCAGCTCGGAAAGGAATTTCCCATTTTTTTAGCAACTAGAACAGATAGACCTTTGGATTTGTTTAAAAAAATATTTTGGAATAATTTTATGGAAAGCGAGGAATCTTTACTATTCGTTACAGAAACTGTACGCCATTTAGAAGTGGAGTTTTTTCGATGGACAGTAACAAAAAAACGATAAGGGATTTGTGATAGAGGTGTAGTAAATTTTAGAGGCTGAACTACGTAATATTTTTGTGTTAATTCACATTGGTTTAGATAATCAAACATTTCTTCTCTATTATTTACACTTACCACTTTCTGCTGCGATTTTATCTTAAACTTGTGATTCTCCAAGGAAACGATTATTTTTCCAGGACCAAAAGAAGGTTTTATCACAACAGTATTGTACTGATCTAAAAGAGAAAACAATGATTGTTTGGATAATAAAACAGTTTCCACAAGATGATTTCGCAACTTTTTTTCTTCATGTAATAGTTGATATTGACTAAGTCTACCCCTACCAATTGCCATTTTGTACACCTCCTTTAAATTCGTGGATTTCCATTTCAAACTATAAGATTCTACCAGGTTTCATTGATAGGTCGATTTAACTTAAATTAGTGGAAAATTTCGCTGGAAAGAAAACTCTTACTGGAAAAGTAGCTACCCTTTAGTTTTTTTCAAACTTCATCCAAACCCAGAAAAGCGTTGGAAAGATTTCGCTTAAAGGCCTCCTTTACCTTTGCTGAAGACTGGGGTTTGTACTGAAGTATGACCACGGTGCCTTACGAAAGCTGGTCCACAGGATGTGATCATTCTGTTGTTGCGACGAGCTTTGCGCAGGAGCACCACGATGCCTCGAATAGACTGACTCCCTAAAATTAGGCATCTTCACGCCTATTTATCAAAGTTCCTGACAGCCTAAAGCTACAATTGAACCTTGTTCAACTGGAGCTGCGCCACTTTGGTCAAAGAATCCAGTTATTTCGAAGCTTTGCACAATATCAACGTTCGCTGTCGCAACTTGATCTCTAAAAACAGCTTCAAACGGAAATTCCATTCCATTCACAAGCCCTGTACCAGTTACAGTCACAACACAGTTTTGACCTTCTCTGTTACATACGACTGAAGTAATTTCGTTTGCAGTAAATGTGAAGTTGTTTTCATCTGGTGTTTCTGTGTCCTCAAAATCTAATGATAGAGTAGAAGTAGCAAGCGTCGTAACACATACTTCCGCAAGGTACGTTAAGTTTCCTTCAATCGTACCCATCTGACCTTCAAATCGAACATTATTATCATCAGAAAAAGCATCTACAGATACTCCACATGGACAAATATTCCCCATTGTTATCCCTCCTTTCAAGTAGAATACTGTAGCATATTAAGAATCTCCTATTTTTGGCAAGGCAGTTTGTCCATACAGAGTATATTAATATTTGTTAGACTTTTAAATGCCAAATCTAATTTGACTTATTTCGCAGTTTAATAGCCAATTCTTTAATGGATTGGGAATACATATCACCTTTAATAAGAATAATTGTTTCATCATCCACAATCTCCTTTAACAAATCATAGACAAGGGTACCATTATTAAATTTATATACAGGTGATCTAAATCCTAACTCTACTAAATGGTCAGCAATTATTTTGGCATGAAATCCTATCGTTATTAATACATCAACCCCATTTTGATAAACTATATTTCCGGCTTCTTTATGGATAATGTAACCCCAAGATCCTAAATCTGTAATCGTTCCAATAATTGCTATCTTTTTTTTATCTAAACCCACTTCGTTAAGCACCTTTAATGCTGCTTCCAACGATGTCGTCGTCATACTCCAAGTATCATCCAGAACGATTGAACCATTGATACCATCTAAGACTTGAAGCTGCTTTTCATATTTTATAAACGACTTCAAACGTCTTGCAGCCTCCGTCACACTTACTCCCATTTCATAAACTGCCGCAATAGCATATAGGGCGTTGTACACTTGATGCTCTCCAAAACCTGGTACAAATACTTGATAGTTTTTATTTTTATGCTGAACACTAAACTGCATACCGTCTTTTCTGTAATGAATATTTGTAGCTTTAAAATGAGAATTTCTTTTCTTTCCAATTTTGACGATTTTCCCAGGGAAACGTCTTACATTAATTTTCCTTGTATTAAAATCATCTCCATTAATAATTATTACACCTGCAGGATCAATAATTTCGACCATTTCTCCCTTTGCAGCAATATAACCTTCAAGAGTTTTGCAATAATTAAGGTGATGAGCACCTATATTTGTAATAATTCCGATTGTTGGCTTGAAATATTCTCCTGCCTTTAAAACATCACCAGGTGCACCTACAGCGGTCTCAAACACCGCTACTTCAGTGTCTTCTTCAATTTTTAACAGATACTGTAAATAGGCTGTCCGTGAATTACTCGTGAGATTTGTGGCAGTGACCTTATGATCAATGGATAGAATATGTCTAATCATTTCTTTTGTTGTTGTTTTNCCTGAGGTTCCTGTAATTGCGACTACTGGAATATCAAATAAACTTCGATAATAGTGGATAAATTTCCAATATGCTTGTTCCGAATTNATCACATTGATGACCGTTATATTGTCAGGAATCTCGTTTTCTTTATACTTCCACTCTGTTGCCAGCACTAATGGAAAAAATTCCTCAAGACTTTTCCAGTTAACAATTCTTTTACTTGTAAATAGGATTGTATTTTTGTTTTTAATTTGTTTTAAACGGTAGGCACCAAAATAGACTTTCGTTTCATCCGTTCCTTGTACTAATTCACCAGCAATAATTCCTCTAATTTCGCCTACAGTATGGGCTTTCATTGTTCTCCCCCCCCTCACTCTCATCATATGTTGTTATCAATAAGTGGATTGGATAAATTTCAAATAATTTACGTGATATATAACCATTCAAATAATTGAACTCTGTCATACATATAAGGTGAGTCTGTATAAATAAGGGAGTGATATTTTTGAAAGCAATTATTTTTATAAGTACAAATAAGTCAGGCTCCAGTAGAGAAGCTATTAAAGCAGCTGAAAAATTGGGGTACTATACAATTCTTTTCACAAATAATGAAAAACAACTTCAGCAAAGAAAAGAGTATATTGAGGTTCATAAAATGATTTCTGTGAACACAAATAACTTAGAGGAGATGAGAGAGGAAATTTCTAATCTGTTGCTCAAAGGCATTAATATAAAGACAATTGTGAGTTTTATTGACCCATATGTTCATGTTGCATCGAATCTTTGTGATGAATTTTGTCATAACTATAATTCATCCATTGCTATTAAAGTTATGGAAGACAAAGAGGAAACTCGGAAGTTTCTAAAAGACAAAGCTTATACACCGAAATTTTTATCTATTAATCCAAGTGATGTAGTTTCCACAAAGTCACTTATTGAACAGTTAAATTTACCCATCATCGTAAAGTCACCAAAATCCACGGGCTCTAAGGACGTGTTATTAGCTCGGGGGGAGGCACAATTAGAAAAATATATTCAAATCCTTCGGAGTAAAAACCCTGAAGAAACTATAATGGTGGAAGAGTATATTGAAGGTGAGCAATGCTTAGTAGAAGCAGTTATTTATAACAAACGAGCACATATTGTTGGAATTATTGAGCAGGAAATTACTAAAGGTAAACGATTTATCATTACAGGCTATGGAGTACTTCTAGACGTTCCAGACAATTTTAAAAAGGAATTAGAAGAAGTTCTTGATTCGATTATTACTGCATTTGGGATTGAAAACGGCGCATTACATCTTGAAATTCGATTATCTAAAAATGGTTGGAAGCTTATCGAGATTAACCCACGGATATCTGGTGGAGCAATGAATAAGATGATTCAGGCAGCATATGGATTTAGTTTAGTTGAAGAAACGCTTAAGATATTTGTAGGAGAACAACCAAACCTTACACCGAAACATAAGCAGCATGTATTCACGAAATACATTATTTCCAACCAAAAAGGCATACTGGAGAAAGTTACTGGAAAAGGAAGAGCAAGTAAATCTCCTGGAGTAGTAGAGGTCTATATAAAGCCTAAAAAAGGAACACTTATTGTGCCACCACTATCCATGGGACATCGATATGCGTACGTAATTGCCACTGGAAGTAGCTTAGAAGAGGCCAAAATGAATGCAAATATCGCAGCAACAGAAATTGAATTCCATCTAAAAGCATACGAAAATTAGAACACCTAAAAGGTGCTCTTTTTTTTTGCTTAGTTTAAACACGGTCGATGGGTCAAGACTTAGTTTCTATCGTTTCCGAAGTGCTTTGGACAGACTTATAGCTATATTATTGCCCGTTAATTTTTGAAAGACTGGTCGTGACTAGCGTCAGACTAGTCTTTCTCTTTCCGGTAATCTTATCGCATTTATCTTTCTGTTTCCCTTCTTCAACTATAAGAAACAGGTAAGTGCGTTTTTACATATCTAAAGAAGACATCCCTTTCTATTCGTAGAGTAAGCTCTCGAAGAAAACAATTCTTTATTTAGTAACTACTTACTATTTCTCTTTATTTGCACTAGTAAAAAAGGAAATCTACTTGCTTCATCCTTCTTTACAGAATAGTATCCCTAATGAGGCAGACGCTTTTATCACTATATTAACTTTGACTACTTCACTTAGTTAATTGAAGTGAAAGGTGGCTAATCCAGCGGAAAAAGCGATAATAAAGACCCCATAGCGTAGCGAGGAGGCTGAGGCAACGCCCGCGGAAAGCGTCCACCTGAAACGGAAGTCAGTAGATTATTCATTCTTTCAAGTTACATGAACCCAGTGTTCATGTACAATTTCATATTCTTTAATAAAAACAGAGCAAAACGCCCGACACTTTAAAGTCATAACCTACTTCTGTTATTCCTTAAAGAATTTATCCAAAAAATAAACAGTATCAAACATATTCGTTTTACTTGCTCCTTTTACTAAAATAGTATCATTCTTCTTCACTATCTCTTTTAAAAGCTCATGCATTTTATCCTTATCGGTAAAATGATACGTATTTTGTGTAGGAAAGCCCCTTACGTTTGCTTGAGCTCCAATTTCTTCTGTCCGATATCCGTAAGTAATTAACACATCAATGCCCTGCTCGTATACATAATCTCCAACTTTACGATATTCCTGCTCTCTTAAATCTCCCAATTCTCGCATTTGTCCGATAATAGCTATGTTTCGATTCTTCCCTACATTTGTAAGTACATCAATGGCGGCCTTTACGCCTTGGGGATGTGAGTGAACCGTGTCATCAATTACGGTTATGTTATCTTTGCAATCATAAACTGTTAATCTTCTTGGCGGCTTTCTAAAAATTAGACCCGCTTTTATTTCCATTGGTGTAAATCCTAAATAATCGGCAACCGCAATTGCGTTCAACGCGTTATAAACATGATGCTCCCCTAAAATAGGTATAAACATTTCAATTTCTTGGCGCTGTAGCTTTATCTTAAAGTTCATGCCGTTGTCTACATATTTAATACCGTATGCTCTATAATTGGCGAGTGATTTTATGCCAACGGTTATAATCTTGCCTTTAAATTGACTCGTCTCCAAATGTTGCGAATTATCATCATCTTTATTGATAATTAAAATACCTGTTTGATCCATGCCGTGAATTAGCTCAGACTTCGCCCGTGCAACTCCTTTAATATCTCCATCAAAGTTTCCAACATGAGCAAGACCAATATTTGTTACAATACTAATCGTTGGTTGGATAATACTACAATGCTCCGTAATAACACCTGGGTAGGCCATTCCGTATTCGAGTACAACCGCTTCATGTGTTTCATTAATTTCCTCTGCATGTTTTTTTGTATGCTCCGTTGTATTCCAATAATCCTTTGACTCAAAAATGGTCCATTTTTTAGCCAATATAGATGCAAGAAATGCTTTAGATGTCGTTTTCCCAGCACTCCCTGTTATAGCGATAATCGGTATCTCCTTTTTGACCTTTCTATTTCTCTTTTGTGCTGCAACTATTTCCTTTTTTATTTTCACTTGATTTTCTGCTACATACTTAGCGTATTTTATCGAATTTATCACTACGTCTAATTCTAAATAGAAAGCCGGTGGACATCCGGGACGCCAGTTCACCTCGTAAATCCAAATTTTCATGTTTTCATCTAATCCAATATCTATTCCTATTTCGTCAATTATTTCCCCGTATTTTACCATTTGAATTTGATCTAGATGATCAGCTAATGACAAGGAAAAATGCTCCAGCAATCGTCTAATATTAAATGCCTCTTCCTCAAATTCTTGCTGTAAAAATGGATCTAAGTAATTCGTAAATCCTCCATTATTTATATTTGCAATAATTGATCCACTAGGTGCAATTCTTGGATAAATAGTGGTGACTACCCATATACCCTCTCCGTTTTTTTGAACATGTAGCCTGAAGTCAAATACCTGACCAGATTTTGTAGTTGAATTTATATATGGCTGGACTATAAAGGTTCCTGCTGACAACTTCCCTTCCAAGAAGGTATTTAAGCTCTGCTTCGTATACGTTTGATCTTCGGAGTCCTTTCTTACTACATAGCTTTCCCCCACTTTACTGATGAAATAGATTCCTTTCCCCTTTCTTCCGTCAATTGGTTTAAAGACAACCTTATGAAAAGAGGAGATGAATTTATAGAAACCCTCCACATTCTTTACAATTTCTGCGGGAATTAGGTAGCTAGAAAATTCCTTTGCATCTTTAAGACGTTCATTGATATTCCACTTGTTACCTATCGAATTTGTTGTAAATGGTATTTCACTTTTCAATTTGTTAATAATTTCTCTAGATTTCACTAGTTTTTCAGGACTTCCGGCATTATAAATTACGTCTGGGAAAGGCATAAGTCTTTCATGCCAGTTTCCATTTTCATACACTTGACCTCGGATTGTACGGTTCACAAAATTTACTGTACCTGGTGAAAAGAAAAAAAAATTAACTCCCTCCGCTCTAGCAACGGCCGCATAAGCATAAGACTTAATAACAGTCGTGGGATTTCTGCGATGATGTAGCATTCCTATAGTTATCATTGAATTTCTCCTTTAATAATTGAGTGTTTATGGAACGTTCGTTTTATAATTTTTTACATAGCTATATATGTATTAAATTCAACAACAAAGCTTTGTATATGGACAAACGTTCAGTTTATATAAATTATCAACTAAAAATCCCTAAGAATTTTTCCTAGGGATAAGCTTGAGCATTACCATTTTGGCTCAATAATAATTTTTCTTTTGAGCATTTCAGTGTCTAGCGGTTGTATAGCACATATACAAGTTACATCTACGGTCTTGCAGATGGACGTTTTCTCTAATCTAACTACGTCACAAGGAGAGGTAGTTAGATTACCTTCAATATCTAATGGACGTAGTAATGAAAGGGTTGCACTGGAATTTTCTAAGTCCACAGATTCAATTCGAAAATAGTTTGTTTCAATGCCCTCCATGGCACTATGCAAGCTCAAGAGGTCTCCCTTTTGTGTAACCAGGAGAAAGGGAATTGTATCGGTTCCTACTATTTTCGCAAGGAGGCTTCCAAAAAATTTTGTTTGTGAATTCTGCAGTAAATCCTGAAGTATTTTTAATTCTAAAAGTGCATCACAAATACAATGATTACTTTTTCTTTCATTGTTCAATTCCTTACTCCCTCCCTCCCTACCTTGTTATTCTTATCATATTAAGAAGTTAACAATAGGGACGGGTAAAAGCATCTACTTTTTAAAAGGGCTCGAGATAAAATTTTATTTCCTTAGCAGCACATAAAGCAATTTCTTCCGCTTGGCCTTCTGATTCAGAAACTGCAATGATACAAGCATATCTGTCTCCCATGGAATGAGGTTTCTTGAGAACTGCCCCTACCACTGGCTTTATATAAACGTATTTGACTCCTTCATGCTCTAACGCCCGTTCCTTTCCTTTAACTTTCAGTAGTCTCCCTCTTGATTGAATAGTTATATATCTCGCGTTTACATATTTGCTCCTTGTTTTCGTGAATTCTGGTTCTTCTCCTAAATAGATATTTAAAATTTCTTTCAGAAGATTAATACCTGTACCTTCTTCTATAATTTGGTTCATGACACCTCCGGACATTCTTGGATTTATTTCAATTAGCATCCATTCATTTTGAGCTAGCTTCATCTCCATATGACAGGAGCCGTTTGAAAATCCTAGTTCCCCCATGACGGTTGAAATATGAAATATAAGGCTTTTATATAAAGTTTCTTCTAATATTGCTGGGTACTTATAAGCACCAACAATAAACTTGCCATTGTAGATGACGTCCTGCTCCATTACCTCCATAAATTTTAGTTCATCGTTTTGGATGACCAATTCAATGAGATACTGTGGTCCTTCTAAAAATTCTTCTATTAGTAAGCTACTATTAGGATACTTATCCCTCAAATTGTGAATTACTTTCGTCAGCTTGGTCGTTGTTTTGACCATTAACACATCCTTAGAGCCATTTGAAACAGGTGCTTTTACGATTAAAGGAAGATGGGATTTACACTTTAAATTTTGAAGGGGATCCTCTGGACGGATTATCCAATATGCAGGAGTTATCGGGAGATGCTTTAATGTTTCTCTTAAAGTTATTTTATTTTCCATTAAGCTTAATGGTTGGAAGGAAACTACCTTNAAACCAAGTAGTGTCGAAAGACGAGCCGCATAAGAAACATATGGATCAATGAAACTAACACATGTACATATTTGTTTACCTATTTTCTGTAANACTAGGATCTCACTCATTACGTGCTGTTCGTTCAATAAGTTTTCAATGAAAATAACAGTGTCTACTTCCAACAAATCAAGATGACTATGCTTATCAGTGAATAAAATAACTGCGTATCCCATTTCTTTTGCAATCGTTAATGCCTCTTTACTTGTTCCAAATTTGTATGTTCCAATGAATACAATCGACTTCATCACGTTAACCACCATTTCATCCATATTCTTTGTGTAATAGGATATGATGGGAAAGGTCTTATGGTCAGGAAAATATCTTCCCTCCGTTATATAAGAAAGTAACGGGATTTGACAGATGATAAGTGATTAAGAAAAACGCTGATGTCTTTATGAAAAATCACTTGTAGAAATTGAGCAACTTGCCTTAAAATTTATAATTTCCTAAAAAAGCACAAAAAAACGTCTCGCCCGCATTGGACAAGACGTTTTTTTACACTTGATAAATTCTCGCTTCATAAGGTGCTAGCTGTAAGGTAGTTACCTTTTCATGAACCCCTACTTCTAAGTTAGCTAACAAGAGATTCTCATGCTTATACGCAATACCTTCTATGTCCGTTACTGTAAGTGTCTCATCTGATAAATTAGAAAGAATAATTACCTTTTGTTGTCCCATTGTACGGGTATAAGCATACAACGTTGGATGACTTTCTAACACTAAATCGTATATACCGTAAGTGAAAATGCTTTCTT
>JGI24024J18818_10000545_pt1 | contig 14473 bp, 14 predicted proteins | sample Cruoilmetagenom2_FD_18818 | JGI IMG/M metagenome (IMG submission 18818) | reverse complement strand
ATAAATTAGATACTGAATTTTTATATGTACACGCACTTTCTGAAGGAATAGGTTCTAACGATATTGGTATAGACAGAGGTCAACTTGGTAATGGTGCCGTAGTAAAATTTCAAAAAGCAGGAAATAAATTATTGCTTATTCAACCTAATCAAAATTATAGAGCAATAACAGATAATAAAGAAGAAAGAAAATCAATTGAAGAGGCTTTTGCTAAGTCTGTTTTACATGGGTTTGTTATAAAAGAACATAAAAATGGCAAATACCTAATTGATGCTTCTGACTTTTTAATTAGGGATGCTCATGGGGTAGCTAATAGATTAGATAGAAGTAAACAAGGAACTTATAAAATAGATAAACTAAGAAGTGCATTTAATTTAGAAAGAATTAAAGCTTTTCCTAAAAATGTTGAGTTTGATGTTATTTTAACGTTTGAAGGAAAACCAAAAGATTACAATATAAGAAGTGTAACGCCCGATGCTAGTTCGTTAACAGTTGGCCAACATCATTCTTTTGTTGAATTGCCAGATAATAATTATAAACCCAGAATTTATGATGCTCGCTCAGGTACATACCCTATGAGTTATATGGATTATGCCACACCGGTAAACGAATCTATAGTTAAACGATTTATTTATCGTCATAGATTGGAAAAGAAAAATCCTAATGCGAATGTTAGTGAAGCTGTTGAACCAATTATTTATTATTTAGATAGAGGCGCACCCGAGCCTGTGAGATCTGCCCTGTTAGAAGGCGCAAGTTGGTGGAATCAGGCCTTTGAAGCGATAGGTTATAAAAATGCTTTTCAGGTAAAAATATTACCCGAAGGAGTTGACCCCTTAGATCTTAGGTATAATGTAATTCAATGGGTGCACCGTTCAACAAGAGGTTGGAGTTATGGTAGTAGTATTTCTGATCCAAGAACTGGTGAAATAATAAAAGGTCATGTTAGTTTAGGGTCTTTACGAATACGTCAGGATTTTTTAATTGCACAAGCTTTACAGGCTCCTTATGCCAAAAATGATAAAGATGATCAATTAGCATTAGAAATGGCATTGGCAAGAATTCGTCAATTATCTGCACATGAAGTAGGTCATACATTAGGTTTTACCCATAATTTTGCTGCAAGTACCAATAATAGGTCTTCGGTAATGGATTATCCACATCCAAAATTACAAGTAAAAAATAACAAGATTGATTTTTCTAACGCTTACGAGGTTGGAATAGGAGCGTGGGATAAAGTTACCGTAGCTTATGCTTATCAATATTTTCAAAATAATGAAGAACAAAAACTACAAGATGTATTAAATAATGCTTTTGATCAGGGTATGCGATATATTTCGGATGCAGATGCGCGCCCAAAAGGAAGCGCTCATGCTTATGCACATTTATGGGATAATGGAAATGATATAATAGAAGAACTGAATAATATATTAGAGGTAAGAGAATTTTCAATTAAAAACTTTTCTGAAGATAACATCAAATCCAATCAACCCTTTTCTGTTTTAGAAGATGTATTTGTACCTCTATATTTTTACCATCGTTATCAAACTGAGGCAGTTTCTAAAATGATAGGTGGATTAGATTATACATACACAGTTAAACGGGATAAGAAAAGTAAAATGCAAAAAATTAATAGCAAAACTCAAAAGGAAGCTCTTACTGTTTTAATGAAAACCATTGATGTCAAAACTTTAGCAATACCCAATTCAGTTTTAGAATTGTTTCCTCCTAGAGCTATAGGTTATCCAAGATCAAGGGAGTCTTTTAAAAGTAATTTAGGAGTTGCCTTTGATTCTTATGGAGCGGTTTCAACTGCCTCAAATATGACATTTGAACTTATTTTGCATCCTCAAAGGGTTAACAGAGTTTATATGAATAAAAGTATGGATAGCGATCAGCTAGGCTTAGAAGAATTATTTGAAACTTTGAATCTAAATACTTTTAAAAAATCATATAAAGATGCGTATCAACAAGAAATACAGAATATTATTAATGAACAATACTTGAATAATATTTTTGACTTAGTTACTAGTGAAAATATATATCCACAGGTTAGAGCTTACAGTTTAAATGAATTGAAAGAATTATCTAATTGGTTATTAGGGTATAAAACTAACGATAGACAAAAAATTATTAATAATTATTATTCGAAGTTAATAGATGATTTTATAAAAGATCCAAAGAAAAGATCTAAGAAAAACATCCCTAAAATACCTGATGGGTCACCAATAGGAATGGAATAATTACTTTAATTATTAAACCAATTCAATGAAAAAATATACTATTTATTTAACTATATTACTTTTTATTATTCATGCTTCATTTGTTTTTTCACAGAATAGAAATGAACTACAAACACCAAAATTAACTATAGAAGAGGCTAGTAGGTTGTCAAAATTACCATTAAACTGTATGAATACAGAATATCCTAATAAATTAGGACAAACGCTAGGAAGTGATGAAGATTTAAAGAGTCCAAAATATTTACATCCAGCATTTTATGGTTGCTTTGACTGGCATTCATCGGTTCATGGACATTGGTCGTTAGTTAGTTTGTTAAAACAATTTTCAGAAATTGATAATTCTATTCAAATTAGAGAAAAATTAGTACAGAATATTTCTAAAGAGAATATAGTAAAGGAGTTGACTTATTTTAAAGGGAAACACAGTAAATCTTTTGAGAGAACATATGGTTGGGCTTGGCTGTTAAAACTAGCTGAAGAGTTACATACTTGGAATGACCCTATGGCAAGAGAATTAGAAAGTAATCTACAACCTTTGACTGATTTTATTGTAGAAAAATATATAGATTTTTTACCAAAGTTGAATTACCCAATTAGAGTAGGGGAGCATCCAAATACTGCTTTTGGACTTGTATTTGCTTGGGATTATGCAGATGCAGTTGGAAATGATAATTTTAAATCATTAATAAACCAAAGAGCAAGAGACTTTTATTTGAATGATGCGTCATGCCCAATGTCTTGGGAGCCTGGAGGATATGATTTTTTATCACCTTGTTTAGAAGAAGCTGCTTTAATGTTAAGGGTGTTACCAGAGTTAGAATATAAAAAGTGGTTGCATTTATTTTTGCCGCAGTTAATGGCAAAAGATTATGTGTTAAACCCAGGTATTGTTTCTGATAGAACAGATGGTAAACTAGTACATCTTGACGGTGTTAATTTTAGTAGAGCGTGGTGTTTTAATGAAATTGCAAATAAATATGCTGAATATTCTCATTTAAAAACAATAGCAAACCAGCATATTAACTATTCATTGCCAAATATTGTTGGTGATAATTATGAAGGAGGTCATTGGTTAGGCTCTTTTGCAATCTATGCATTGAATTCTGTAGAGGATTAATGAAAAACATATTTAAAAATATTGGCCCGGCAACCTTAATTGCAGCTGCTTTTATAGGCCCAGGAACTGTGACACTTTGTAGTATTGCAGGAGTAAATTTTGGTTATAATTTGCTTTGGGCAATGTTACTATCTGTAGTAGCAACTATTATTTTACAAGAAATGGCTGCCAGACTCGGTATCGTGACTCAAAAGGGTTTGTCAGAAGTGTTAAAGGAAGAAATAAAGAACCCCTTATTTAAAACAGTTTCAATAGTATTAATTATTTCAGCAATTGTAATAGGAAATGCAGCTTATGAGGCAGGTAACATTAGCGGAGGAGTTTTAGGTTTAGCGACTTTAATACCGAATAATACCATTTATTTTGGAAATTACTCAATAAGTTATTTAAACCTATTAATTGGAGCTTTGGCCTTTACCTTACTTTATATTGGAAATTATAAAATTTTAGAGAGAAGTTTAATTGTTTTAGTAATTTTAATGAGTTTGTCATTTGTCTTAACAGCAATTATTACAAAACCGGATGTTCTATCAATTTTTAAAGGAGCATTCATTCCTAAATTTCCAGAAAACAGTTTATTAACTATTATTGGTCTTGTTGGCACAACCGTAGTGCCTTATAATTTGTTTTTACATGCTTCTTTGGTTAAGGAAAAATGGCATAAAAAGAGCGATTTATCTTTAGCAAGAAAAGACACTATTATTGCTATTATTATAGGAGGTTTTGTTTCTATGGCAATTATTGTTTCAGCATCAAATTCAAATTTATCAACCATAAACAATGCAATTGATATAGCGAAAGGATTAGAACCTCTTTATGGAGAAGCAGCAAAATATTTTTTAGCAATTGGATTGTTTGCTGCTGGAATTACTTCAGCCATTACAGCACCATTGGCCGCGGCTTATGTTTTGAAAGGAATATTTAATTGGGATAACGGTTTAAAATCTAAAAAGTTTAAAGCTGTTTGGATGCTTATTTTGTTTTTAGGAGTATTGTTTTCTTCATTACAAATTAAGCCAATTGAAATTATCAAGTTTGCACAAATTACAAATGGTATTTTATTGCCTATAATTAGTGGGTTTTTATTATGGATAATGAATAAGAAATCCGTTTTGAGTAATTATTCAAATAATTTTACACAAAACATTTTCGGATTTATTATATTAGTACTTACTATTTTTTTAGGGGTAAAAAGTATTTGGAAAGTGTTAGAGACATTCTAAAATAAGTTTATGGATATTAATTGTGACTTGGGAGAGGGTATGGGTAACGATGAACAAATAATGCCATTTATTAATTCATGTAATATTGCATGTGGGGCGCATGCTGGTAGTTTGGAGGTTATGAGAAAAACAGTACTATTAGCTAAGTATTATAATGTCAAAATTGGGGCTCACCCTTCATTTTCTGATAGGGCGAATTTTGGTAGAACGGAGATGTTTATTCCAAAAAATAAATTAAAATCACAAATTATTAATCAGATAGTCAAATTAAAAGAAGTTGTAGATAAAGAAGGAGTTGTCCTGCATCATGTGAAACCTCATGGCGCATTATATAATATGGCAACCAAATTTGATGATGTGGCGAACGCAGTAATTGAGGCAGTCGAATATTTTGATGAAGAATTAATCTTATATGTTCCTTATGGTTCTTTAATTTCTAAAAAACTGATTAAAAGAAAGACCCCATTTTACTATGAGTCTTTTGCGGATAGAATGTATAATAATGATTGTCATTAGTTTCAAGAGAAATACCTGATTCTTTAATTGAAAATCCAAATGATATTTTAAAAAGAGTAAAACAAATTATTGAATTGGGTACAATAAACTCATTGGATGGGAAGAGTATAAAAATAAAATCAGATACAATTTGTGTTCATGGTGACAATCCAAATGCAATTGAAGTTGTAAGAGTTTTATCAAAATATTTAGATAGCTAAAATTGGAAAACTATAAATTAAAATATAAACCATTTGGTAGCATTTCTGTATTAATAGAATGGCCTCAAAAAATTGATATAGAAATCATTAAAGATATTAATCAATTTAGAACAGCTTTACAATATAATATGAATGGATTAATATTAGATACTGTGCCGGCATATAATTCATTGACTGTTTTTTTTGATACGAGGAAGATAAAATATAAATCTGCTGTTAATAGGATTAAAGAAATTTATAATATCAAAAATAAAGAACCGATAAGTAATTCAAAAATTTGGAAAATTCCGGTTTGTTATGATGATGAATTTGGAATTGATCTTGAGGAAATATCAATAACAAAAAAAATTACGAAACAAGAAATTATTCGTATACATAGTGATATTATTTACGATTTGTATTTTATTGGTTTTTTACCAGGTTTTTTATACTTAGGAGGCTTGTCAGAAAAAATTCAGATTAATCGTAAACCTATACCTCGAAAAAAAATTAATAAAGGCTCTGTAGGAATTGCTGGAAATCAAACAGGAATATACCCGAGAGCGAGCCCAGCTGGGTGGAATATCATAGGAAATTCTCCAATTAATATTTTTGATGTAGAAACGAATCCGCCATGTTTTGCAAGTTCGGGGGATAAAATTCAATTTATTCCTATTGATAAGAAAAAACATTTTGAAATCAAAGAAGAAGTAAAAAATGGTAATTATCTAATTCAAAGTAAAACCTATGGATAACTATTTACTTGTTATATCTTCTGGACTACAAACTACTATTCAAGATTTAGGCAGAAAAGAGTTTCGATCTTTTGGTGTTCCTATTTCGGGTGCAATGGATAAATATAGTGCGATATTAGCTAATAAACTGTTAAATAATGAAGAGGGACTTCCAGTAATGGAAATGGTAATAATTGGTCCAAAAATTATGTTTGAGGATAATACTTCAATTGTAATTACAGGGGCTGATATGTCACCAAAATTGAATGGAAAACCTATTGAATCGAATTTGGTATATGAAGTTAAAATAAGTGATGTTTTGAGTTTTGGAAAATTAATATTTGGATCAAGAACTTATTTGGGAGTTAAAGGAGGATTCTTTACAGAGAAAAAATTAAATAGCTATTCATATTATAAAGGAATTACAAAGAAGAGTATTGTTGAAAAAGCTGATAGATTAAAAATAGGGTATCATCCTTCAGAATTCGATTTCACATCCTCTAGAATTAAAGTAAAAAAGCATCATTTCAATACAAATGCATTAGAAGTAACAAAGGGGCCCGAATTTTCAAGACTATCAAAGAAACAAAGAGAATTTCTTTTTTCAAAAATTTTTGAAATAGACAGTTTAAATAATAGAATGGGTTATCAATTAAAAAATAAATTTATTAAAATTGACAAAAATGAAATTATTACTTCTTCAGTAATTCCAGGTACGGTTCAATTGACATCCTCTGGAAAATTGATTATTTTAATGAGAGATTGCCCAACAACAGGAGGCTATCCACGGATATTGCAATTGACAGATATATCAATCAATCAGCTTGCACAAAAAAAAACAGGCGATAAATTTAAATTTAAATTGGAAGGTAGTTTTAGTTTTTTAAGTAGATTAGTAAAGAGTTTAAAAGATTAATATAATATATAAATGGAAATAAATTTAATTAGTGATACTATTACACGACCAACAAAACAAATGTTACAAGCAATGATGGTTGCTAAAGTTGGTGACGATGTATTTAATGCAGATCCAACAGTAATTCATTTACAAGAAAAAATGGCTAAAATGTTCGGTAAAGAGGCAGCTTTGTATTTTCCATCGGGTACAATGGCAAATCAAGTAGCAATTAAAATACATACCCAACCTGCAGAACAAATGATTTGTGATAAATGGGCGCATGTATTTAATTTCGAAGGTGGAGGTGCGGCTTTTAATTCTGGTATTTCTTGTAATTTAATAAATGGAGATAGAGGAATGTTTACCGCAGAACAAGTAAAATTGTCAATAAATGACCCAGAAAATTATCATACACCAATTACAAGTTTGGTGGCTGTAGAAAATACTACCAATAAAGGAGGAGGTGCTTGTTGGGATTTTACAGAATTGCAAAAAATTAGAAAAGTATGTGATATGAATAATTTGGCATATCATTTAGATGGCGCTAGATTATTTAATGCTATGGTTGCAAAAAATGAAACTCCAAAACAATACGGTGATTTATTTGATACAATTTCTATTTGTTTGTCTAAAGGTTTGGGTGCTCCAATTGGATCCGTTTTATTAGGTACAAAAGAACAAATAATAAAAGCTATAAGGATTAGAAAATTATATGGAGGTGCTATGCGTCAGGTTGGTTATTTGGCTGCTGCCGGAATTTATGCACTTGATCAACATATAGAAAGGTTGGCTATTGATCACGACCGTGCAAAAACATTAGGAACGGCTTTAAATGAATCTCAATACATCAAAAAGGTTGAGCCTATTGAAACAAATATTCTTATTTTTTATGTAAATGATGATGTTAATGAGTCAGATTTTGTAAATGCTTTAAAAGCAAAAAATATACTAATCAGTTCAATGGGTGAGGGAAAATTAAGAATGGTNACACATTTAGACTTTACGGATGAAATGTTAAAAATAGTTATTAACGAATTGAAAAACATAAANTTATGAAGAATAGTTTATTTATATTATGGTTTGTTTTAATAAATGCTCCATTAATTGCTCAATCAGAAATCTCAATAAAACTAAGTGAAATATCCAAAGCACCCTCAGCTGATAGAATAGAAAAAGATATAAAAAAACTGGTAAGTTTTGGTACAAGACATACTTTATCAGACACAGTATCAAATACTCGTGGAATTGGAGCTGCAAGACGCTGGATTAAGTCGGAATTTGAATTAATATCCAAAGACTGTAATAATTGTCTAGATGTTGAATTTCAAAGAAATTTGGTTAAAAATGATAATAGAAGAATTATTAAAGATACTTGGGTGGTTAATGTGTTGGCTATTCAAAAAGGAACAAAATATCCTAACAGATATATTATTATGTCGGGTGATATAGATTCAAGAGTTACAGACCCAAATAATTTTGTTTCAGATTCACCAGGCGCAAATGACAATGCTTCAGGAATGGCCGGGACATTAGAAGCTTCAAGAATATTAAGCAAGTATAAATTCCCTGTATCAATAATTTATGTAGGACTTTCTGGAGAAGAGCAAGGACTTTATGGAGGAAAACACATGGCTCGTATAGCCAAAGAGAAAGGTTGGGATATTATTGGGATAATCAATAATGATATGATTGGAAATATTCATGGTATTGATGGTGTAATTGATAATAGTTCTTTTAGAGTTTTTTCGGAAGCCATATCAATGAAGGCTACTGATAAAGAAAAAAATGCCATGCGCTATTATGGAGGGGAAGTTGATGGGCCTTCTCGTCAATTGGCACGTTATATTGATAGATTAACAGACAATTATATGACAAATTTAGATGCGATTATGATTTATAGATTAGATCGTTTTGGAAGAGGAGGTCATCATAAACCATTTAATGATGCAGGTTTTACTGGTGTTAGAATTATGGAAACTCATGAAAATTATAATAGACAGCATCAAGATATTCGCGAAGAGAATGGTATTAAATATGGCGATGTTATTGAAGGAGTAGATTTTAATTATGCTGCAAAATTAACGGCAGTAAACGCTTTGACTTTAGCATCATTAGCTTCAGCACCACAAACTCCACAAAATGTTATGATTGGCGGTGCGGTTAATCCCTCAACAACATTAAATTGGGATATTACAAACGATGAAAATTTGCTGGGCTATAAAATTTATTGGAGAGATACTACATCGCCAATATGGCAGAAAAGTAGATTTGTAGGTAAAGTAAACTCTTACACTCTGAAGAATATTGTAATTGATAATTACTTTTTTGGGGTAGCAAGTGTAAGTAAAAATGGTGCAGAAAGTTTGGTGCAGTTCCCTCAAAAATTAATTCCAAGAAAATAATTAAGAAGCAATGTAAAGCTAAAGTAATAAGTTCGTCATAGATATAAAAAATAACATGAAGAATAGAAACAATTTTGTATTAATTTTAGTTTTTTTATCGCTTAATTTGTTTTCGCAAAATAATAAAGAGCATATGAATAAGAATTTAACAACTGCAACATTTGGTAATGGATGCTTTTGGTGTACAGAAGCAATTTTTCAACAATTGAAGGGCGTTGAAACTGTATTACCTGGATATACGGGTGGTTCTGTTAAAAACCCAAGCTATAAGGAAGTTTGTAACGGAACAACGGGTCATGCCGAAGCCATTCAAATTACTTTCGATTCTAATAGGATTAGTTATCGTGAATTATTAGATGTGTTTTTTTATACGCATGACCCTACTACATTAAACCGTCAAGGCGCTGATGTTGGAACTCAATATCGATCGGCTATTTTTTATCATAATGAAAGTCAGAAAAAAGATGCTGAGTTAATCATTGCTCAATTGGAGGCTGAAGGTGTTTATGATGATAAAATTGTTACAGAAATTACTCCATTTGATGTTTATTATGAAGCGGAAGATTATCATCAAAACTATTATAATAACAATAAAAATCAAGGTTATTGTAGGGCGGTTATCAACCCTAAGTTGGATAAATTTGTTAAAAAATACAGCGCAAAAATTAAATAGTTTTGTGCTATTTATTTTCTTTAAAATAAGTATTTACCGATTCTAAAATACTTTCGGTAGTCGGTATTTTTGCAACAATTACTTTTCTAAAGTGTTTTTTGGCCTTATTAGCAGTTGTTTCTCCAATGCAAAATACAATTTCATCCTTAGGTGTGTTTTCAGTTAAATAGCTTTTAATTTCTAAAGGATGATAAAAAAGAATGGCTTTACAATTGTCATCAATTTTATTAGGTGTAAAAACTGTTTTGTAGCTTTCAATTCTATCAACTTCTACTTGGTTATCTTCTAAGGTATTCTGTAGAAGAGATTCAGTTTCATTACCGCTAAAAAAAGTAATTTCTTTGTTTTTTAGGTTATTTTCAAAAAATTCCACCAATTTTTTTTCTGAGTTTTCTACCTGAGTCACTTTACCAATATTCTTTTCAATAAATCTTTTGGTCCTTCTTCCAACACAATAAATATTTGTAAAATCTAATTCTGTTGAAGAAAAACTATTTAGAATGGAATCAACAGCATTTCTATTTGTAAAAACAACGTTTTCAATGGTGTTTTTTACGATAGCAGGTTTTAAACGGTTGTATTGAATTGTTATAAAATCACTCATTGAAATTCCTATATTTGGAAGTAACATGCTTTTTTGAGTGACAGATAAGTTCTTTGTAGAGAATATTTGTATTTCTTTATCTACATTTCCTACTTTTCTTAGTATTTTTTTTGCTCCTCTTTCTAATAATAATTTAGCAGCAAATTGAGCTATATCCGTAGTATGATTTACAGGTACTTCTTTTGAAAATTCTATTTTACTTTTCCCGTCAGGACTAAATATGGTACCTCTAAACTTTAATTCTTCTTCTTTTACTGTTGCCAGTGCACCAATAGGAGCAGTTTGATCTTCATCTAAAGCATGAAAAAACTCTCTTTCTATGGTTGTGCAAATCTCAGTTTCTTTATCGTTTAATTCTTTACAATAATCTACAATATCAATATTTTCTTTAAGAGCCGATATCATTACAGTTCCTTGTGCTGGTGCAGGAACCATCCATCCTAATTTAAAAGGTTCTTCCGGTAAAAGATCTAATCTTTTTAAAGCTGACATGGAGAATATTGCTCCATCTAGATCACTTTCTTTAAGCTTTTGTAACCTCTCATGAATAGATCCAGTTATTTCTGTAACATTATGATTAGGATAGCGATATAACCATTGAGATTTACATCGCAAACTATCCGTTGCTATATTGGCAATTTTATTTGTAAAGAAATCTTCATTTGTTTTTAAGACCAAAACATCATTAAAATTCCCTCTTTTTAAAACAGCCACTTGAATAATTCCTTCGGGTAAACTTGTTGGTACTTTTGCTAGATCATGAACAGCTATATCAATTCTGTTATTAAAAAGGGCAGTATCTAATTTCTTGGTAAAAATATTAGAATTTTTGTGCGTAAAAACAGAGTTATCTAAATCATTATTATTTAAAGAATCAACGTTAATAATTTCTGTTTTATATTCTAAATGCTCTAACTGTTTTGCAACAATATTTGCTCGCCAAAGCGCAATTTCACTTGATTGGGTTCCAATTCTAATTATTTTATCCATAGTTTTAATAGAAGTACTTGGTTGAAATAACCAATTAATTAAATAAGTCTATACTAACGTTTAACTATTTATACTAAGTTGCAAAAATATACTATCTTTTTTAATATTTTAAAAATAAATTCCACTATTCGAATACACAAAAATAAAACTTAGTATTTTTGAAACATGAATAAAAAGAATAAACTTTATTTAGGAATCTTATTTGATTTAATTGGTATGAGTTCATTAGTGTTCCCTCCAATTGATTTTGTTTGGGCTCCTTTATCTGCTTATATTATGATAAAAATGTATAAAGGAAATGTAGGTAAAATAGGAGGATTGGTTTCTTTTGTAGAAGAGGCGATTCCAGGTTTAGATTTTTTCCCTTCTTTTACATTAACCTGGTTGTATGTTTATAAGTACAAAAAGAAAAGCTAATTAACTAATCTACCTAATCCAAATCGTTGCAACATCTTCTTTTCCATATTCCAAAAAAAATGTTTTTGACCAAATAAGGTGCCAACTATTATAAGGGTAATTTGATAAATAATAAAAATTGCAATTATTTTAACGGGCCAATAGAGTAGTGGTGCAGTAGTTTCTTTATTGACTCCAAGAAAATTAGTCACAGGATTTGTTAAAAAAACAGCTAAAGATCCGTTGATTGCAAATACCAATAGAATAATTGCTACTTGAAAGTTAGATTTAATTCCCCATCGCTGCTTAAGCTTTTCCATGTGTCCTAATAATTTTTTCAAAAATAGAATACATGTATCAATTCATATAACGCTGAATCGAAAAAAAATAACGTAAAAAAAATGACTCCAAAGTGGAGTCATTTTTTTAATAAAATTTTATGATGATAATATTATCCAAGCATATTGGTTAGTAAATCACCAATTCCTCCGGATTTCTTGTTGTTTGTAGTAATAAGATCTGCTAATCCATTAACAGTATCATCATTGTCTGAAAAACCTTGAACTCTAGATGCAATATCTTTTTGAGCATCATTATCATCTCCCAATAAACTTCCTAACATACCTTGAAGGCCGCCTTGGTCTGTAACTTTACTTTTTAACATTTGCTTACCTAAATATCCCATTAAAAAAGGTGCTGCCGTTTTCATAAGGCCCGACGCCATTCCAAGATCAATACCGCTAGCTTTACTCACAGCTTCGGCAGCATTGCCTTCTTGTCCGCCAAAAATATGTCCTAAAATATTACCACCGTCTTTCATAACGTCTTCATCTATTCCGCTTCCACCTAATATACTACCTAGATTATCTAGCATACCACCACTACTATGGTTTGATCCGCCAAGAGCTTTTAATATACCCGCGGCCCCTCCAGATGAAGAAGCATTATTACCCAACGCTCCTAAAATCATAGGCATCGCAGAACCTAATGCTGATGCTGTACTTGCTTTGTTTAAGCCCATTTGTTTGCTTGCGCCACCAATAAGTTCTTTACCCATACTACTATTTAATAAATCGAAAATTGCACTCATAATTTTATTTTTTAGGTTATTGATTAGTTTGTATAAAAATACAATATTAATTTATATCTTCCCAAAAAAATATTCTTACATGAAAAAATTGGCTTTACATTGGAAAATACTTATAGGAATGGTCCTTGGAGTTGTGTTCGGGTTTGTAATGGTTGGGTTTGACGGAGGTAAAGAAATAGTGCAAGATTGGATAAAGCCATTTGGAACCATTTTTATTAACTCTTTAAAACTAATTGCTGTCCCACTAATTTTAGGATCTTTAATTAAAGGAGTTTCTGAAACTCTCAAAAATGGGAGGTAAAACCATTTTAATTTACATTTTAACTACGGTTATTGCTGTTTCTATTGGGTTATTGTTGGTGAATACTATAAAACCAGGAAACTCAATTACAGAAAAAACAAGAATTGAATTAGTGGGTAATTACTCTGATAGTACTCAAAAATATAAAGATGAAGCGGCAAGTCAAAAAGAAAGTGGACCACTTCAGGCGTTAATCGATTTGGTACCTCAAAATATTGTTGGCGCTTCAAGTGAGAATAAAAATATGTTGCAGGTTATTTTCTTTGCAATATTTTTTGGTATAGGTTTAATACTAATTCCAGAAAGTAAGTCAAAACCGGTTAAAGATTTTTTTGATGGTTTTAACGAGGTGATTTTAAAAATGATTGATTTGATTATGTTGGCGGCACCTTATGGGGTTTTTGCTTTGTTGGCAGCCTTAATTGTGGAATCACCAAGTGCAGATTTATTTAAAGCATTGGGGTGGTATGCATTGACGGTAGTTGTAGGTTTATTATTAATGATAGGTTTTTATATTTTCTTAGTTTTTGTTTTTACAGGTAAAAAACCGACTGAATTTATTAAAGGCATTTCACCTGCACAATTATTAGCTTTTTCAACAAGTTCTAGTGCGGCAACATTACCGGTTACCATGGAAAGAGTTCATGAACATTTAGGTGTAGATGAAGAAGTTTCAAGTTTTGTACTACCAATTGGTGCAACTATTAATATGGATGGTACTAGTTTATATCAAGCTGTTGCGGCAGTTTTTATAGCTCAAGCTTTTGGAATGGATCTTACATTCGGAGTTCAATTAGGTATTGTGGCTACAGCNACTTTGGCAAGTATTGGTTCTGCAGCAGTACCTGGTGCTGGTATGGTAATGTTGGTAATTGTATTGGCTCAGGCGGGGATTCCAGAAGCTGGTTTAGCATTAATTTTTGCCGTTGATCGACCATTAGATATGTGTAGAACCGTAGTTAATGTTACAGGTGACGCAACAGTTTCAATGATGGTTGCAAAATCAGAAGGTAAGCTAAGAGATCCACGCGTAAAAAACTGGGATGATAATTATAAACATTAATATTTTCAAAATTTAACTTACAGGATAACTAAAATTTCTCACCC
>JGI24024J18818_10000544_pt1 | contig 14522 bp, 13 predicted proteins | sample Cruoilmetagenom2_FD_18818 | JGI IMG/M metagenome (IMG submission 18818) | reverse complement strand
CCATCCCAAACTCTTTGTGAACGATTTCTTTGATGACCTGGTTGATGGAGATATGATTTTCCTTGGCAATTCGTCTGATCTTTTTTTCGATTTCCGGAGAAATTCCCCTTATGGTAATTTGCTGCACGACTCACCTCTCGATTCTTTTTGATTCATTATATGATTCATCCATTCAAATGTCAAGATTTTAAAAAGTGGTTTTACCAGAGGGCGATGTAGCGACTGTGGTTAGAAAAAGATCTAAAAAGTCAATTTTTAATTCCATAAATGTGCTTTCAGCCACATTTATGGAACCACTTTTGTGCTATTTTATACGTTTTGGGAAGATTATTACGATGTAAATGAGAAACGGAAATCGGAAGATACCATATGTTGTGAATAATTTCGTTACCGTGCTCAACTTTGATTTTTAGGTTTATCCACCCCAAGAAAGCAACTTCTTATCCTTTCAAATTCTTCGCCACAAGTTCGGCGATATCTTGTGTCTTAATTTCCTCTTCTTTTCCCATCTCTTTCATGCCGTCTTCAATCATGGTTAAGCAGAACTGGCAACCCACGGCCACATTGGCCACCTTCTTTCCGACGATTTTTGCTGCGCCTTCCTGATTTATTCTTTTACCAATGGTCTCTTTCATCCACATCAGCCACTTTTTTTGCCGTGGTGAGAATTTTCAAATTGTCCTCCTATTTATTTTTTTTGATTCGGTTACTTTTTTGAAATTTTTGGCCCGTTTTATTCTCTCACGATACGGTTTTCGCCACAAACTATTAGCAATTCAGATTCCTCAAAAGCACAGGCCAGTGTCATATTAAGGGCCCGCCCCATTTCGACGGCGAGAGCGGTCGGTCTTGATTTACTGATCATCATCGGCAGATGCGCTCTGGCAGCTTTTTGAACCAATTCATAACTTATCCTTGAAGATAAAACCAGGATGCTGGCTTTAGACAGCTTCCTGTTCATAAAGGCTTTCCCGATGGCCTTATCGAGCGCATTGTGCCGACCGACATCCTCAGCAAAAGAGATTGTTTCCAGTTGGTCGTCAAATATTAATGCAGCATGTGAGCCCCTCGTCTTCGGATAGTAATGCTGGTTTTCAGATAGTTTGTTGATGCAATTAAAAATACGGTTAATTTCAACCTCAAAGCCGTTTTCAGCCGGAGTTAATTTCTGATAAAGGTCCTTGATCAGCTCCTTACCGCAAATACCACAACTGGTTTGGCTGACAAAGCCCCTCCTATCGAGAAGATCATGTATCTTTTCACGCCTTTCGGGTTTAAGCCTGATATCAATAACATTCGGATCCAGATCTTTACAATATCCGATGGTCGTGAAATCATCCGGAGAGCCCACAATCCCCTCTCCAAGACAGAACCCCGCCGCGTGAAATAACTCTTCCCCGGGGGTTCTCATGACCACCGAATACGGTTTTTCATCGATACGAATCAAAAGGGGTTCCTCCCCTATCAATTCGATAGGACTGATCCTGCAGCTCCCGCTTATACACCGAAGCGTTTGATAAGATTCAGTATTTTTTCCTGCACTCAATTGTTGCTGTTCCTTGAGAAGAAAGTTTTGCATCCAAGGCCCGCTGGATAAAAGGAGTTCACATCAAGCGACTCACACAANCAGCGGGACAAGTGCCGCCTTTCGCCGCCTACATTCATGCAAATGTTATACTGTTATGTATAAAATAGNTTTTGTCTTTGAAAAAACTAGTCCAGATCCAACTTCGCCTTACATTGATTACATTTTACAACGCCCCGAAAAACTNTATTACCGCATTCAGGACAAATATAGCGGGCTTCTTCATCTTGAATCCATTTTTCAGTACCTACTTTTCGTCTATATGGGACCGCTCGTAAAATGACCTTTTTCCCAATACCCATTGAAAAATTTTCAATATACTGACAGGGAAATTCGTCGCATTGATGACATCCGGTATATCCTTTATTTCTCGTACACTCCCTGATTTCACATTGTCGGCAGTGCATAAACGGTTCGTCGGATAAGCAGCCACCGCATTGAATATTTTCTATTGAAAGATTTTCACTATTAGGAAGAGTGCCCTTGCCAGGAACACCTCCTTTGTAAAGGTCCACTAACCTTTCCTTCAATTTTTTATTATTATCACGATGAGCGATATAGATTGCACAGACTCCGCAGTAAAGGCCACAAGGTGAAGCGAAATCCGGATTTATTTTCATAATTCTAATCTCTCCCGGTTGATCATTTCCTTATATCAAGAATGCATTACAAATCCAGAATATTTATTTCCTCCGTATGAATCGCTGCCTATTTCTCTGACGTGGGTTCGAAAGAAGGTGGGGGAGAAATGAGCGATTTGGTTAAAACGAAAGCTGCTTGTAGGGCCTCTGTAGGGCAAAGCGGAAAACATTCTTTGCAGTCCCAGCACTCCTTAGAGGCTATTTCCGGGATGAAACAAATCTCTTTCCTAATCCCTCTGTCAACAAATCCGACAGCGTTCTTTTTCTTGACCTCAGCACAGTATCTTACACATAGACCACAGTGAATGCAAAATGATGCTTCTTTTTCAAAACGGTCTTTGTCTGCTCCATACTCCTTGGCCAAATCCAGCAATTCCGGTGAATCCGGGGCGTGAGAAAGCTGTAACTCTAAGATCATTTTGCGAATTTTATCTATCTTCTCGGATCTGGTTCTAACGACCAAATTTTCTTCTACGGTGTAAACGCATGAAACGACGCGCTTTGTCCAGTCGCCAACCCGTACTTCTACGATGCAAAGGCGGCACCCGCCAAAAGGTTCCAATTTTTCGTGGTGACATAGTGTGGGTATTGATATCCCCGCACTCTGGGCCGCCTCCAAGACGGTCATTCCTTCCCTTGCTTCGACTTCTTTTCCATCTATTTGTACAAAGATTTCACTCATTATTACTTACTCTTTCTTGGGCTCTTTTTAGTTATCATTCTTTCGTCTTCAGGGATAGTAGACGGAACAGGCTCGCCGGAAATCTTATTCACCGCGCCAAAGCGAGGGGGGCAGACCTCAAAGCAAGTTCCGCACTTTGTGCATTTCTCTTGGTCAATGATATGGATCTTCTTTTTGCCGCCGTCAATCGCATCGGCAGGGCACTTCCTGCTGCAAATCATACATGCCTGGCACTTAACCGGGTCAATATGGTATGCGATCAGCTCCTTGCAGGACAAAGCAGGGCACCGCTTCTCCTTGATGTGTGCCTCATACTCATCTCTGAAATAGCGTACCGTGCTTAAAAACGGGTTAGGAGCACTCGTACCCAATGCACAAAGCGAGGCCTCTTTGGCTACCTCGGAAAGCTCCTCCAAAAGCTCGATGTCACCCTCGCTTCCTTTCCCCTCGGTAATATTCGTTAGGACCTTAAGCATCTGCCTCAGGCCTTCCCGACAGGGGACACATTTACCACAGGATTCATCCGTGAGGAAGTCAATGAAGTATCTGGCGACATCAACCATACAAGTATCTTCATCCATCACGATCATCCCACCGGATCCCATCATCGATCCGGCCTTGGTGAGCTCATCATAACCGACTTCCAAATCCAACAGGTTCTCCGGAATACATCCTCCAGACGGTCCTCCGGTCTGCACAGCTTTGAACTTCTTGCCTCCTGGGATTCCACCGCCTATTTCGTAGATAATATCTCTGAGGCTCATGCCCATGGGCACCTCCACAAGGCCGGTATTGGTTATCTTGCCGACCACGGAGAAAATTTTCGTGCCCTTACTTTTTTCGGTTCCAATTTGAGTAAACCAGTCAGCGCCTTTATTGATAATAAGTGGAACATTAGCCCATGTTTCAACATTATTCAAAACGCTGGGGTAATCCCAAACGCCCTTGACGGCGGTGTGGATATATTTCGGTCTTGGCTCTCCAGCCCTGCCTTCCAGTGCAGTCATCAGAGCACTCGATTCACCACATACGAAAGCGCCGGCGCCTTTGTGCACTTTAATAGTGAAATCGAAGTCAAAACCGAGAATGCTTTTCCCGAGAAAACCATACTTCTCAGCCTGCTTGATGGCGATGGTCAGATTCTCTACTGCCAAAGGGTATTCCTGTCGAACATAAATATATCCCTCGGTACTGCCTATGGCAAAGGCTCCGATCATAAGCCCCTCGAGGACGGAGTGAGGATTCCCCTCAAGAAGGCTCCTATCCATATAAGCGCCAGGGTCTCCCTCGTCTGCATTGACGATCACATATTTTATATCACCTGGGGCATTGCGAGATTCTTCCCACTTTCTCCCAGTGGGAAAGCCGCCACCGCCTCTACCTCTCAGGTTGGATTTTTTGACTTCCTCCAATACTTGCTCGGGGGTCATCTGGAAAAGCGCTTTTTCCAACGCGGAATAACCACCAATCGCCAGATAGTCATCGATGCTCTTGGGATCAATACTGCCGTTGGAGCCGAAAACGAGCCGTTTTTGATTCTTATAGAAAGGGATTTCAGATTCCCTGGATATTTTTTCATCGGTGTTGGGGTCGGTATAGAGTAAACGCTCTACGATCCCCTTCTCCTTCACAGCCTGGGATACAATTTCAGGGGCATCCTCAGGCTTTATCTGCAAATAGCAGGTTTCCTCAGGGTGATTAACGATAATTGGACCCCTCTCACAAAAACCATGGCAACCCGTTTTCCTGACCTCCACCTCTGCACCTAAGCCTTGTTTTTCTATCTCTGCTTCAATACTCGCAGCGACTTCTCCACTACCGGTAGCATGGCAGGCAGATCCGGAACAGAGTGTAATACAAGGTTTTTGGGGATCCCTATTCGACAGAATGTCTTGCCTTAATTTTTCCAATTCGGATGGTGAATTTATCCTCGGCATAATTCTTCCCTATTCGTAGCTTTTTAACACGTCTACTGTCTCGCCCGGCGCCATCTTCCCATGGGTCTTCCCATCTATTTCCATCACCGGTCCTAAAGCACAACAGCCGAGACAGTTAACCGTTTCCAGGCTGAATTTCATATCCAGGTCCGTTTCACCAGGGTTAATTCCAGTCAGGTCTTGCACCGTGTCGAGGACACGCGTGGCACCACGTACATGACAGGCAGTACCCATACAAATGTGTATCTCATGTCGTCCTTTAGGAACTAAACTAAAGGCTTTATAAAAGGTTGCAATATGCTGTATACTGGTTAAAGGAACTTGTAATTTTTCGCTGACTCTCTCTATTGTTTCCTTTGGGAGCCAATGATTTTCGGCCTGAATATCCAGTAAAACTTGAATCAGTGAACTGGCTTCGCCCTGGTGCTTATCAATAATCTGATCAACTCTATCGTTATCCATATCCGCTATCCTAATTTTCCTCTTTCCACTAATTCAATGCCGGTTCTCTCGACTCAGCGCGGAACATAGCGCTTCTGGCTTTCATCGTACCTGACCAATCCATGCCTTGACGAGCTGTTCATGTGTCTTGATACATCAGACGGGTTTAGGCCTAACATCTCAGACATTTCTCCGGTTGAAAGGGGTTTCTCCCGCAGGAGCAACATAATTTGGCTTACTGCCAATTTATCTATAATTAATTCATTAAATAATCGGTTGACCCTGTCGCTGGCAAAAAATTTATTATACGCTTCTTCCGATTGAAAAGGCACTCTCAACTTCTCTCTTTCCACCAGCTTAACGTAGGGGATTAATTTAGAAACTGCTTTAAGATTAAACTTTAATATTTTTTGGTCTATTCCTTCGCTTTTACCAAGAGGCCCTATTTCCTCCACTTGCTTGCAAAAATTGTTTGTGACATCGGCAAGAAGGATTCCATCACCGGAAGACATGAATTCGATTCTTAACCGATCCTGGTTAAGCCCGATGTGTTCCATTATTTTTCTAAATATCAGCACATTGCTCAGGGCACCATAATTTCCGTGGGTTATATAATTGCATTCATTAAGACGGCAACCACCAATAAACACCCCGTCTGCACCATTTGAAAAGGCTCTGAGAATAAATTCCAGGTCGACTCTACCGGAACACATGACACGGATGAGCCTCATCTTAGTTGAATATTGTAGTCTGGAAACTCCAGCCATGTCAGCAGCACCGTACGCTCACCAATGGCATACAAAACCCAATACTTTTGGTTTAAATTTAAGTCCTGTACTCATTCGTTCTCAAATCCTCTCTAAATAATCCAGGCCTTAGGAAACTGCGGTATCAATTTTCTCTATGATTCCTTCATCTGGACACGCAGTATCAATTTGGCACAAGAGCTCTTTATCTGGAAATGCTGTATCAATCTGACACAAGATCTCTTCATCGGTAAAGTGCTTTAGATAAATAGCATTTGTCGGGCACTTTGCGTTACAGAGGCCGTCTCCTTTACAAAGGACAGGATTGACCCAGGCCTTTCTGCCCTGTTCTGTCTCACGGAACTCGATGGCACCATAAGTACAAGCAGTTATACAAGCCCCACAGGATACGCAATCGTTCTCTTTTACCTCGCAAATAGAACCTGAGACTGTTACCGTATCATGTGAGAGAAGGGTTAAAGCCCGACTTGCTGCTCCATAAGACTGGTTAATCGTTTCCGGTATATGCTTGGGATAGTGAGCTGTCCCACACAGAAAAACGCCTTCTGTGCTAAATTCAACAGGTCTTAATTTGACATGCGCTTCTTTGAAAAAATCATCCGGTCCCAAAGTGACTTTGAATAATTGAGCTATTTCCTTGTTTCCTTCGGGGGGGATAACGGCAGCGGCCAGAGAAAGGTAGTCGGCATCTATAGCAAGCTTTTTCCCTAAAATGGGATCGCTCACGGCAACCCTTAAAACTGGACGGCCTTCCGCCTGAGCAGCTTCAATCTGAGGCTTTTCATCAGGCTCGAAGCGGATGAACTTAACATCGTTATTTGACGCTTCCCGGTAATAATCCTCTGCGAACCCATACGTTCTGATGTCCCGGAAGAGAATGTAAATATCCATCTGGGGATTTATCTTTTTCAGTTTCAGGGCGTTCTTTATAGACTGGTTACAACAAATACGGGCGCAGTAATTTCGATCTTCCTGTCTGCAGCCGACACATTGGATCATCACCAGGTTCTGGGCGCCTATAAGGCTTTCTTCTCCCTTTATGATCCGGTCCTCCAACTCTAGGTTGGTCATTACCCTGTCATCTTCCCCGTAAAGGTATTCGGTAGGTTTATAAGCCTCGGCACCAACTGCGATTACGGTTGCGCCGTGCTTTATATCTGAAGCCCCTCTTTCAGACTTCACCTTGGTAAAGAAATTCCCGACATAACCGGTTGCCTCGGCGATGGTGGAATCAGTATATACATGAATTGCGGGATGTTGATAAACTCTTCGCACAAGATCGCTTAAATAGGCCTGAACATCCATCCCATCCAGGGTGTAATGGATTTTCCTTGCCATTCCTCCAAGCTCTGAATCTTTTTCCAGCAGGTGAATCTCATGCCCCTGGTTGGCGATGGAGAGGGCACAAGTCATGCCGGCAATACCGCCACCAACCACCAATGCCGACTTGTTTACAGGCAAATCAATTTCCTGTAATGGATTCAAAAGACACGCGCGCGCTACCGACATCCGGGTTATATCCTTGGCCTTTGTGGTGGCGTCATCCTTTTCGCGAGAGTGGACCCAGGAGCAATGTTCCCTGATATTGGCCATTTCGAAGTAGTACTGGTTAATACCCCCCTCCCTGAGCGTATCCCGGAATAATGGTTCGAGGGTCCTGGGGGAACAGGCGGCGACAACCACTCGATTGAGATTTTTTTCCTTGATTGTCTCCGTTATGGAATCGGCTGAATCCGTCGCACATGAAAATAGCTGTTCGGTAGCGTAGACAACGTTATCCAGGGTCAGAGCATAATCCACTACGGAAGGAACATCTACCACCCTTCCGATATTGGCGCCACAATGACACACAAAAACACCTACTCGGGCCTCTTCTTGCGAAACATCCTTTTCCGGTGGATATATCCTTTCTTTGGACAGCTTCCCTCGCCGGTAGTCAAGGAATTCACCACATTGTGAGCCGGCTCCGCTGGCGGAAAAAACCGATTCGGGGATATCCATAGGACCCTGGAATGCTCCGCTGACCAAAACTCCCTTGCGAGAGGTCGCAATTGGGTTAACAGGATTTGTTTTGCAGAATCCGTGAGAATTGAGCTCGATGCCGTACTTATCAGCCAAATCTTGCACTTCATGGGGCGGATTCAAGCCAATGCTTAATACCACCAAATCGAATTCCTCTTCCTTGACACCGTCCTCGGCAGTAGCGTATTTTATAGTAACATTCTTATTTTCCGGGATTTCCTTTCCGATGGATACATAGCTTCTAATAAATCGAATCCCGGGAAGTTGCTCGGTTCTCTGGTAAAATGGCTCGAAATCCTTTCCATAGGAACGAATATCGTTATGGAATATCGTACACTCTGCCTCTGCATCATGATCTTTAGTTAAAATTACCTGCTTCTGGGTATAGGTGCAGCATACGGCTGAACAATAGCTGTTATCGCCGGGGGTAACTCGTCTGGAACCGACGCATTGAATCCAGGCTATTTTATGGGGATGCTCCTTATCTGAAGGGCGCAATATCTCACCTTCGTGGGGCCCGGTAGCGCATAAAAGCCGTTCGAAGTCAAGACTGGTTACGACGTTTTCCATCTTTCCGTAACCATACTCATCCTTCAACTTGGGGTCAAATGGCTCATATCCCGTAGACAGTACGATCGCACCTACGTTTACTTCCACCTTCTCCGCTACTTGCTGAAAATCTATGGCCTCATTCTTACAGACGCCTTCGCAAATAAGGCATTTCTTCTCTTTAAGGTAAAGGCAGCTGTCATGTATATAAGTAACAAGGGGAACGGCTTGCGAGAAGTATATATGGATGGCTTTATTCGCCGATAAATCTTGATTGTATGGATCTGGGACTTCGACGGGGCAGTACTCGACACAGGTGCCACAACCTGTGCATTTGTCCTCGATAACATATCTGGGCTTTTTATTCAGGATGACCTTGAAGTCTCCTGCTTCCCCTTCTACACCGTCAACTTCCGTATAAGTCAGGACCTCTATATTGGGATGCCGGCCGACCTCGACCAGTTTAGGCGAGAGTATTCACATGGAGCAGTCATTGGTGGGATAGGTCTTGTCTAGCTGGGCCATATGACCGCCTATGGCTGGTGATTTCTCGACCAAATAAACCCTATAACCCGAATCGGCGAGATCGAGAGAGGCTTGAATACCGCTGATTCCACCTCCGACAACCAATACGTCTCCAAAATTTCTGTCGGCAAGACTTAGACTAAGTTGTTGATCTATTCCTTCTATCAATGTTTCGTTTTCCAATTTCAATCACCTCGTCAAATTTCACCCGCTAGTGTCACTAGTCGGGTTAAATCACTTCAGCAACAATTTCCGTTATATCCTTAATCACCAAGCTTTCATTATCCTCCAAGGATAACCTACTTTCCTCGAAATGGGTAATGCAGTATGGGCAGGACGTAACCAGAACCTCGGCCCCAACACCCACAGCTTGTTCTATTCTTAAGTCGGAGAATCTTTCACCCTTCAGCGTTTCCATCCAAATCCTGCCACCGCCGCCGCCGCAGCACAGACTGGTTTCCCGCGACTCAGGCATCTCATTTAGCTCTAAACCGGGTATTTTTTTTAAAACCTCGCGGGGCTCGTCGTATATGCCATTATGTCGACCCAGGTAACATGGATCATGATAAGTTACTTTCTTTCCGTACTCCTTGTTAAGCTCTATCCGGCCCTCATTTATAAGCTCGGATAAAAATTGGGTGATATGAACCACTTCAAAGTTCACCATGAATTCGGGGTACTCATTTTTGAAGGTATGGTAGCAATGGGGAGAGGAAACCAGGATTTTTTTAACACCATTATCAATAAAATTCTTGATATTTTCCTTGGCCAATCGCTTAAATAATTCCTCATCTCCGGTCTTGCGGATGCTTTCTCCACAGCAATTTTCCTTGGCACCCAAAATACCGAAATCTACCCCTGCCCTGTTAAGAATATTGGCCGTGGCGGTAGCTACCTTTTTTAATCTTGGGTCATAGCTCAGGTAGCAGCCGGAGAAATATAAAACTTCCATCTCCTCATTGAACGGTTTTACAGACAGGCCTTCAGCCCATTTTGCCCTATCTTTTCGTTGTTCATTCAATGGGTTGCCTTCGGCGGTGAGGCTTGCGCTTACCCCGCGAACAGGCTTTGCAGTATTGGGAAAGACCCCGTATTCGGTGGCAATCCGGCGCAAGGATACCCCGGATTCTATTTGCCTGACGTCCCTGGGGCACTGTTGAGGGCATGTTCCGCAGGTCGAACAAAGCCATATATCATCACTTTCTATATCAGTAAAACCGAATGCGGCCTCGCGGACTATCTTGCGCATACTAAAGGTTCTAACCCTGTTCCACGGACACACAACATCACACAGTCCGCATTGATAACATGACTTGAAGGCTTCGCCACCCTTCTCTTTTATAACATCTACGATCTCTTTGTAGTCGGCTACGTTCTCCACGGTCTTTACTGTCTCCTTCGGTGAATGGGAGAAAAACCCTCGCCTTTAGGCGAAGATTTTAGTTTAATAATTGATTATCATTGAGCTTAATGAGTTCTTGAGTACTTGTGTTGCGAGTTAAAAAATCTTTCAAGACTCCAAACTCCATATACTCTTAACACGCTCAACTCTATAAACTCTCTAAACATTTTAGTCCTTCTTGGATAATCGTGCAACGGCATCCAGTATTTTGTCCATGCCATATTTACCCGCCAATGATTCCAAGCCGACCTCCAGGTCTTCCTGCTCCTCCTGTTCTTCGACTTCCTCTTCCCTTTCTTCGACCACCAGGGCATCAACCGTACACCACTTCACACACAAGGGCTCTTCTTCGCCTTCGCACATATCGCATTTCAGCGGAAGACCGGAATCGGGTTCTTTGAAATCATCCCTGGAAGGACATGAAGCCCTGCAAAAGGCACACTCGTCGTATTCCTTCCCCTCAATTGTATATTTATCTCTGCCGGCACATTCGGCAACCGTATATTCTCCCGCATAAACAGGAACATATACGTCTCTTAGGGGATCACGAATCACCCGAATACGAGCCCTGGCCGGATTATTGCTGCTGTATTTGGGCTCAGCGTGAAAGGCGGAGCAGATCATCTCACAGGCCCGGCACCCATGGCATTTATCAACGTCTATTTTTATCGTTTTTATTATTTTTTTTTGTTTTGCATCACTCAAGGTCCACGCCCTCCACTCTAGTTTGTCTTTTCATTTACTGAAACTTTTTCACTTGAAGTGTCTTTGCTGTCCGTCAAGATTCCCCTTTGAATTAAGTCTTCGCTGACATAATCGAGGCCCAATTCATGCAACGACGCTTTAGTCGGAATGCCTTCTTCATTCCATCCTTTATAGGCGTAATACGTATCTAAAAGTTCTTTTTCCAATTCGGGGAATCGTTTCTTCCAATGGTCCTCGGGCGGCTTCTCGTCTTTTCTTCGCAAGCCTCTTCTAATATTGATCGCCCTGACCAGCGTCCGGTAACGCTTGGCAGCTTGGGATAATTTGTCTTCATCCATATCAAATCCAGCCCCGGCTGAAAGAAATTTGGGAATATTGTGGATATGATAGGGTGGTTTTAAGTGAAATGACGACAAACCGGCACACATGCCGAGGGCGTCGTCAATGTAATGCATCCTTTCCTGCCAGTCGACAATGTCACACGTCATTTTAGGGGTAGGATAAAAGGGATTTGAATTTTCTCCGCGGGGTTCCCAGTCCAAAAAGTATTGTTTAAATTTATCATCAGGGACCTGAAACCAATCCTTTACAAATTTTTCTCTATGCTCTCTCTTGGGAAAAGGCGCCTGGGGGAACTGCCCTTCAATCTGGGTAATGTTTATTTTCTCGCCGGTACAATACATCAGAAAATAAATGGGATTCAGCATTGACAGTTTGAGCGGCAATTGCTCATGTTTCTTTATATTATTATGAGCATATGCCTCCGCGCCGTTACCGATTTCTTTAGCCGCCCAATGGGTGCCATTGGCCAGTATATCTCCGATCCCTTCCCGCCGGACAATTTTGTCAAGCAGATAGAAAAATCTGCCCTCACTGTCTTCCGGCATTTTCGGAAAGTCTTTATCAGTCAAAATCCCGTTTTCGTAAAGTTCAAGGGCGAAGGCCATCACCTGCGGCGTTGAGTATCCGTCTACTCCATACTCCGTGGCACGTTGAGCGATTGTTAAGCCGAAATCCAGGTTTGACATGGCCGCCATGGTGTAGGTCAGCTTTGTGAAGCATTTCATCATGTAGGTTGGAAGTCCCGGCATGGAAATGGTCGCCCCGCAAGCCACCGGACAGTTATAGCAACTGATCAGCCGCGTCCGTGCTTTGGTCATGGTTTCCAGCCACTCATCCGAGACATCCTCGGTCCAAAAACCCTTTCTGCGGAGCCGGGCATTTCCCCAGGAGAAATTTTCGGTGTGCCACTGCTCATTATGGATTGCCATCTCTTGCGGTGATCCAAGTATGGCTAAAATGGGTATGACCCCCTGAATCGGATGATCTTCCCGCCATTTGATATAGTCCATCACCTCGTAACAAAGATCCATGAATTCAGCCGGTTGGGAAATATTAATGTCATTTGTACCCCGAACAACGATCGCCTTTACCCCCTTGTCTCCCATAACGGCGCCAATTCCGCCCCGGCTGGCACTGGACCGGCCCTGCTCGACAGAAGCATAATAAACCCTGTTTTCCCCGGCTAGGCCGATGGCAGACACCTGGGCTTTGGGCTCTTTCAACTCCTGCCGAATAAGCTCAGCGGTTTCAATAGCGCCCTTACCCTGCAAATGAGACGCATCGCGAATTTCTACTTTGTCATTGTTTATCCACAAATAAACCAAATCGGAGGATTTGCCGCGAAGGATCACTTTGTCGTAACCGGCATACTTCAATTCCGGTGCCCAATACCCCCCCATCATTGAAAATGCCATTAACTTGGTTTGAGGAGAAATGGTAGAAACAATGGTTCGATTACAACCGGTCGCAGGTGTACCGCATAAAAGACCGGTGCCGAATATTAAAAGATTCTCCGGAGAAAAGGCATCGACCTCAGGCGGAACCCGATCCCACAATATCTTGGCGTTCGTACCTAGACCCCCCAGATAAAGCTCGGTGTCTTTTGGGTCGGATTCTACCCTTTCAATGTTTCCTCGGGTTAGATCAACTTCTAAATTAAACCCAGTCTCTGCGTACCTCATTTTTTTCCCCTTTTATATTACCTGAATCCCTAAAGTTAATGGCGAGCCCTTAGCCATCGGCGTTAGGTTTTACGAGTTCATCAAAATCTATACCATAAGTTCAGGGTTCAGTAATCCTTTAGTACCGAATCAGATAGTACCGAATCAGAAAATTGCTCTTGGTGATAAGAAAAAGTATCTACGCTGTTCGGTACAATGTGATCATAATTTAGCTACATTATGGCTATGATATAGATACATTTAAGCGGGTCTGTCAAGAAAAAAATAAAACGCCGGTTAACGATTCGTTCATTCGGCTGTTTACGAATCTACCTGTCCGAAGATTCAACCGGTTTATTGACCGACTGAATGGGCAAACGGGCGAACCAATCTCAGGGATTCACCCCAAACCGCAACCATTTGAATTCCTGAACAATCTCGTCCGATAGTTTTTTCCCCACCCGGGCCATAAAGAGGTTTTCCGGTTTAAGGCAGATATTGGGCTCATTGGTCTGCATTTCGATAAAGCCATGAGATGAAAACAGGTGAAGCAGTAAATTCCGGTATTCCTGCGCCGTTTTTCCGGTACCGTCCAGGTCCCAGGTCCATGAGTAACCGACCATATACACAATCATCTTTTCCAGCAGGGGATGGCTCAGGAGCATGCCGAGGATACCATTGGCAATGTGGGCCGCACGCCAGTCCCGGCAGACTTCAATGGCTTTGACTTCCATCATCAGCCTGGGACCGAGTCGGGTCCAGCGCTCGTTGGGTTCCGGATAGTCAAGCACGCCGAATCCGATGATATGATCCGCTTCGGTCAAGGCCAAGACAACATTGGTCCCTTCGTGGTCGGCGATTTTCTCCAGGGTTTCACGTTTGGTGTATAGGGATCTAAATTGGGCGTAGGTACCGAATTGTTGGTCGAAGGTATAGCCCTGAATTTCGTCCGGCGTGCATCCGCAGCGGATCCGCAGCTTGCCCGCAGGTGCCGACCACTCAATTTCCGGAGAGGGCAGATCGCATACTTTCATCATTGAATCGAGTTAAAAATCTCCCCAGCCTCGATGCAGCCGTTTAATCATAATTGCCAGGTTGTGACGGTTGCCTTGGGGATCCTTGGCATAATCGTTGATCTCAGCCCGTTTGACAAAATCGAGTTTTCGGACCGCATCGATGGCCACATCCTCCGGCCCAACCACCAGATCCGTCCGCAGGATTTCCAATCCCTTGTCCATTGCCAGCTGGATCAGATCAAGGGTC
>JGI24024J18818_10000543_pt1 | contig 14524 bp, 15 predicted proteins | sample Cruoilmetagenom2_FD_18818 | JGI IMG/M metagenome (IMG submission 18818) | reverse complement strand
AATTATCTATTAAACAATTATATAAAGAGATATCTGACGCAATGGGTGTTCATACAGAGCCTGTTTATGAGATCTTAAGAGATGGAGAAATTGAAAGAAGTGTACTTTCGAATGTCAAAGCAATAGCTTCCTTGGGATGGTCTCCTACTTATCAATTAGAAGAAGGATTAAAAGAAACGATTCATCACTTGGAGCTCATATAAATTAGAACTCTAGAATTTTAGAAGCATTTAGGCATGAGTGGAAAGCTATAAACATTAATGAATGTAATTGTAATCTGAAGGGTGGATATCTAAATGAGTGAAGGTATGAAATATTCAGTACTAATGTCAGTTTACCACCGAGAAAAGCCTACGAATTTGATAGAAAGTTTGGATAGTATTTTTAATCAAACTATCGAGCCTGATGAAGTTATATTAGTAAAAGATGGTGTGTTAACTAAAGAACTAGAGGAAATAATAGATTCATACTTAAATAAATACAATGATTTTCATGTTTATGCACTAGAAAAAAACTGTGGTCTTGGAGTAGCTTTAAATTTTGGTTTGACTCATTGTGGTAATGAAATCATTGTGAGAATGGATACGGACGATATATCAGTTCAGAATAGAGTTGAAAAACAATTAGAGTATCTAAAAGGAAATGAAAATGTAAGTGTACTCGGTAGTTACGTTGAAGAATTTTTAGATGGAGATCATAGAAGTTTATATGTTAAACAATGTCCAATGGAAGATTATAAGATAAAAGAAATGTTTAAGAAAAAGAACGCAATGAATCACCCTTCTGTTGTATTCAAAAAAAGTGCTGTTGAATCCATTAATGGTTACATTGAATTAAAATTTAATGAAGATTACTTTTTATGGGTTAGGATGGCTGAAAAAGGCTTTAACTTTGCAAATATTGATGAACCATTAGTTAGAATGCGGATTAATAACGATACTTATTTGCGACGAGGTGGATTAAAATATTTTAGAACACAAAATACAATATATAAGTATATGAGAGAAAGAAAATATATAAATTTCAAAGAGTATATATTTGGATACATGGTAAGAATAGTTTTTCGGGTATTATTAACTAACAAGCTTAGAAAACTAGCATATACTAGCCTATTAAGGCGAGCTATATAGGTAGAATATGAAGATATTGTATGTAGTATCAAACTTAGAAAAATGCGGTCCGATTAATGTGCTATTTAACATCTTAAAAGAAGCAAGTATAAATAATAATTGTACTATTATAACCTTGTCGTCAGAAACTAGTAAATCAATGTTATTTGAGTTTAAAAAGTATGATGTGAGAATAATTCAGCTTAATATGAAGCGAAATATCAAAAAAGACAGTTATAAAACAAAACTAAAAAGGATAGTAGAAGATATAAATCCAGATATTATTCATAGTCACGGTTATAGAAGTGATAGATATATAAATTTAATAAATAAGGAATTTTCCTTTCAGCACATTACAACTTTGCACAATTTTCCATTTGCCGATTATCCAAAGTTATATGGATTATTACCAGGAATTTTATTATCATTTTGTCATCTTTATATAATTATGCGCATTAAACATAAAATTGCTTGTTCTTACTCGATTGCTAAAAAGTTCAAATTACTCAACATGAAAAAAGTATCAGTTATTCAAAATGGTGTTGATATTGAAGAGTTTAAGTCAATTGATAAGAAAATGAAAGAAAGTTTACGCAAAAGCTTAAATCTTCCTGAAGATAAAAAAATTGTGATATCTACTGGTGCAATTATTAAAAGAAAAAGGCCGATAAAACTTATAAAAGCATTCAGTAATGGGAATTGGGGGGATGAGGTTTTATTTATAGTGTTAGGTGACGGTAAATTATATAACAAATTAGAAAAATATAGTAATGAAAATATTAAAATATTAGGCTCAACAAATAACATTGCTGCGTATTTACAAGCATCTGATGTTTTTATTTCTAATTCTAAAGCCGAAGGATTGCCTATGGCCATGTTAGAAGCAGCTGCCACGGGTTTAATAATAGTCGGATCAGAGATAGAGCCTCATGAAGAAGTTAGAAATTTATATAAAGATAAAACTATATTATTTAAGGGGCAAAAAAGTAAAACAATAATTAAAAAAATAAATGAGGCATTAATTGAAAGTAATTGTTGTTCTAATAGTTCAAGTAAATACAGTTTATCTAGTAAAAATATGACGAATAAGTATTTGCTGTATTATCAGAATGTGAAGGTGGAGTAATGACATATTTAATTTTTTTATTAATATTTGTTATTTCGATATACTTTATAATTAAATATAAAGTAAATGGATTTATCCACCTTATAGTTTTTATGCTTCCTTTTAGATTCGAAATATTTTCAATTAGCGGCATTGGTATAAGAATTACTGATACTTTATCTTTATTTTACATTGCAATTTGGCTATTTACTGTTTTGTTAGGGCACATAAAGAAATCTGATATTAAGTTATTGAGTCCTATATTAATATTTCTAATTATAGTAGTTTTAGGTTTTTTAATTAATGCTTTTAGATTTAGCTCAATATCAAATATGATTGATTTAATAAGATTGATTTTAGCATTGATAACGGGAATCGCAATAAGTTCAAATATAAAAGATAGGTCAAATTTGATTATATTATTTAAAACTTGGGCAGTATCTGCAACTTTATCGTCTGCAACTAGCATATTCTTTTTTTTCTCAAATGGGTACAGTATAACTACATTACTTAATTTGAAAATTTTAAGTGTTGTTGAATTCTATTCTATTAAATTTTCAAATAGCGTCTTTTTTGAAGATCCTAATAATTTAGCTTCATACTTATTGGTTAGTATATTTATTACGATAGGACTGAGTGTTGATAAATATATTACTTATAAGTATAAGTATTTATTTCTTACAATCCAAATCTTAGGTTTGGTATTAACTTTATCCCGTAGTGCATATATGGCAGCTAGTATTACAGTATTTATATATTTATTTGCTCATAAAATTACAAATCATAAATGGTTATTACTTAAAATAGGATTAATATTTATAGTTTTAGTTAATTCATTTTCGGTAATTAATTCAGTTAATTCAGTACTTAATTCAGATTTGTCAGTGTTGAGTCGCAGTGGTTTATGGCAAGTAGGTTTAAATATGTCAATATCCAATCCAATTTTAGGTGTAGGAATTGGTAATTCTAGTATTTTATTTAATCAATATATAAACTCATCACTTGTTTTATATAATCCGCATTTCCACAACCTATTTCTAACTATAAGTGCAGAAACAGGATTAATTGGGTTCATTTTTTTCATTTCAATCTTTTTTAAACACTTGTATATGTGGTTTCAATCAAATGATAAGTTATATGTATTTTTGTGTTTAGGATTGATTTCTTATTTAATTCAATCTGTTGGTGTTGAATATATTGCATCTAGACATTTTTGGATCTTTGTACCTCTATTGATTCTCTATAGCTCACGAATATTAAAAGGGAGGGATGCATCTTGGAATTAGTATCGGTACTACTCCCAGTATTTAATGTTGATAGGTACATTGAAGCAACAGTGAATTCTATTCTAAATCAAACTTATTCCAATATCGAAATAATAGTAGTGGATGACTCTTCCACAGATAATACTTACAGTATTGTACAAAAGATGCAAAAGTCAGATGGTAGAATAAAATTATATAAAAATAGAAGAAATCTACAAATAGCTAATACGCTTAATATTGCATTTCAAAACTGTCACGGAGATTATATTTGCAGAATGGATGGTGATGATGTCTCACATCCAGAGCGAATAGAAAAGAAGCTTAATTATTTAAAAAGTAACCCAGAAATTTCATTAGTAGGTTGTAGTGTTAAGTCCGTCAATGAAACTGGGGATTTATTGAGTTGTAAGAAGATGTTATCAAATCAATCAATTATCCATAAAACATTAAAGTATGCTTCTCCTGTATTTCACATTTGGTTAGCAAGGAGAGAAGTTTATGAACAGTTAAAAGGATATCGGCATATTCCTTACGTAGAAGACTATGATTTCCTCTTAAGAATGACCTCATTAGGATATAAGTATACTAATATTTCTGAATATTTTGGTTACTCAATTAGGTTAAGGAGTGGAAATACAATTTCTAGTGCAGGTATACTTCAAAGAAAAGCACATAGATATTGTTATAAATTATATCAATTGAGAAACCATGGTTATGAAGATAATTTTTCGATAGAAAATTTTAATAATTATGTTCAAACTAATCCAATTGAGTATAAATTGTTTCAGAAATCCAACACTTTATTACAAAAAGCACTATTTATTAAGAAGCGTATAAGTCTTGGGAAAATGGGATACGTCTTCTTGGCTTACTTACTATCTAACGAACAGCGGAAATATATAAATGGAAGGCTTAGAGTATTGTTTCTGGTCAAGATAAATAGTATTAACAGAAGTAATAGATTTACCAGTTGAATAACAATTAAGTAAAAGAGAAAGGAAATTATTATGTCAAAGATTAGTGTAATCGTCCCAGTATACAATGTAGAAAAATATTTAGAAAAATGTTTAAATTCTATAAAAAATCAGAATTTTTTTGATTATGAAGTGATAATTGTAAATGATGGATCGACTGATAATAGTGAAATAATTGCTGCAAAATTTGTGAAGATGTATCCTGAGAAATTTAAGTTAATTACACAAAAAAATGGGGGTCTTGGTGCTGCACGAAATACAGGAATAGAAAACGCAAGTGGTGAGTATTATTTGTTTGTTGATAGTGATGATTCAATTATAAGTGGTGCATTGGAGCATCTATATGATAAGGCTATGAAGAATAATGCCGATATGGTTATATTTGATTATAAACTTGTTTATGAAGATGGAAGTAAAGAGGAAATTTGTTCTGGTTGTAAAAATTCATCTGGTGCTATGAATCTTGAGGGAAGTCCATCCCTATTGTTGATTAGTCCTTCTGCATGGAATAAATTTTTTAAGAGTACACTTTTTAATACTAAAGGGATTAGGTTTCCAACTAAAGTATGGTATGAAGATTTAAGTACAATACCTAAACTTTATGTGGAAGCAGAAGTAATCGTTTACTCTAGCACTCCATTATATAATTATCTTCAACGAGAAGGTTCAATTATGCACAGTAAAGAAATCGAAAAGAATGAAGAAATTGTGAAAGCGTTAGATGATTTGATAGAGTATTTTAGAATAAATGATTTGTTTAATAGATATAAAGAAGAATTAGAGTTTTTAGCTGTAAGTCATATATTACTAATGGGATCAATCAGAGTAAACAAGTTGAAATATAATCACCCATTGATGAAACTTTTTTATAATTATATTTTAAGAAATTTCCCTGAGTATAAAAGAAATATATATGTAAAAGAGATGACAAAAAAAGAAATATTTATTTTGGAATTATTATCAAAAAAAAGATATCTATTGTTAAATTTAATATTAAAAATAAAGAACTTATTGTCTTAGGTCCCTAAATTTGGCCAAAGAGGTTTTAACAATGGCATTAATTATTGGAGTTTATAGAAGGTTGAAAGATAAATAGTAATCTGATTTGGTCATGATAAACGCTATGCAATAGATTGTACAAAGTTAGAACAACTAGGTTGGAAGTAGATTTATACACTTGAAACCGGTATCGCACAAACTATCCAGTGGTATTTCGATAATAAAGAATGGTAAACAGATTATTAGTGGGGAATATCAAAGTAATTTTGAAAACAGTATATTTTGAATGAATAGTTTTTATTCCAAATTAAACAGAGGTGAATTATGTCTGTATGAACATTTTAGTAACAGGCGGTGCCGGATATATAGGCTCACATACATGTGTTGCTTTACTTGAAGCGGGCCACTCAGTAATTATAGCTGATAACCTTTGTAATAGTAAGCGTGATTCTATTGATAAAATAAAACAAGTAGCAGGTAAGGAAGTTATCTTTTATGAGGTCGATGTAACGGATAAAGCCTCAGTAGAAGGTATTTTTCAAAATCATAAGATTGATGGTGTTATTCATTTTGCTGGTTTGAAAGCTGTAGGTGAATCGGTAGAAAAACCGTTAATGTATTATATGAATAATTTGGTGAGTACGATGGTGCTGACTGAAGTTAGTTTGAGGTATAATGTCGGACGATTTGTCTTTAGTTCATCTGCTACGGTTTATGGAGACAATCAGGTGCCATTCGTGGAGACGATGGATTTATTGCCTACGACGAATCCTTATGGTGAAACGAAGGCGATGAGTGAGCGTATATTAACGGATATGGCAAACGTTAATACTGGTTTTGCAGTGACTCTGCTTCGTTATTTTAATCCAGTGGGCGCACATGAAAGTGGCTTAATTGGTGAGGCGCCGAATGGTATTCCAAATAATTTAATGCCTTATGTAACGCAAGTGGCGAAAGGGAAACTGAAGCAGCTACGTGTGTTTGGTAATGATTATCCGACAATTGATGGTACAGGTGTCCGTGATTATATTCATGTATTGGATTTAGCTTCTGGGCATGTAGCAGCAATCGAGCGTTTGACGGAAGGTGTCAATGTCTATAATTTGGGCACAGGTCGTGGTACAAGTGTGTTAGAGCTAGTGAAAGCATTTGAAGTGGCTAACGTTATGGAAATTCCTTATGAAATTGTTGCTAGACGGCTCGGGGATATTGCTTCATTTTATGCAGATGCATCAAAAGCTAAGCTAGAGCTTGGTTGGACAGCAAAACGTGATATTGTTTCCATGTGTCGAGATTCTTGGCGATTTGAGAAGAATTATAAAGAGTGAAGGATATTATATAATATTTGAATTTTTCCTAGACGACAGCTATTTTTTGAATTGTTAATCAGAAATTTTGTGGTTTTCCCTGATTTTGTTCAGCTATTGTCAATATAAAAAATCCATAATTTAGTAAATCCGTGCTACCTTTTGCAATTGATTTAACATAATGTTTGAAGGACCTTTAAAATATTCCCGAGAAATGATGGATTAAAGTTGGTTGACATCAATGGTTACTTGGCCTACATTTATCTGAAAGTTTTTCATTTAAACTTTCAGATGTTTCTTCTAACGTCATTGGAACCATTTAGTAGTGGTTACTGAAGTTTTCCGAGGGATATTTTCGATCTTCTATAACCAAAGATTCATTTCATGTACTAGCAAACGCACCAAAACTATCAATTAGTACATCCATCACCTGAGGTCCTCTACCTGCAACAAAATGCTGATGCACTTCGTCGGATAATCTCATTCAAAATACAAATCAGTATAGCTAGTCCCATACCACAATATCCACGAACTCATATCTACCCAATACCTCTTATTTAATAAATTTCCCATTCTCAAGTTCAACAAGTATTACATAAAAGATTAGCTCTGATAACTATCGCTATTTCAATTGTTATTTATGTCGGACATTGTTAGTATCCTATCGAATCTCTACCTGTTTTGAGTCAGCGCCTTAACAGTAGAGATTGGCTTAGGTAGTCGGAAATTCCTTTTATTTTCATGACATTCTCATGCAGAACTCTGTACAAATTCATTGCAAAGTTCAAGTGCAAAATTTTGCACGATATACTAAGTCTATACTTCCATGTACTAGCATATTAATGTATTTAATGGAGATGGCAGTGAGGGAGGTCGATAATCTGGGATACTTACAAAGAACTAGGAGAATCGTTCTAAATCAACCTGTTAAACATGCAGAAAAAATTGAGTGATGAATTGTCAAAGGAAAAAAAATGGGTATTTACAATTAAATATATGGGCACCAAAATAACGATTATTTTTAGATGAATGGAATGAAAACTTTGAGACAATCGATAGAGAAGTAGAAAATACTAAGACACAGTTGGTGGATATGGTAACGTCTTATAACATCAACATATTTGATAAAACTAAGGTTAGGACTGGCGGTAACTGTCAAGCTGTATCTCCTTTCCAATGGGTTTATTATCTAACCTTCGTGAGTTTCAATATGGACGGATAGAAGCAAAAATGAAACTCCCCATAGGAAAAGGATTTTGCCTGCGTTTTGGACATTAGGTGCAAGTATAATTGTTGCTATTATTGGTGCCTGTTCTTCTCCAACAATCATATTAAGGATTGCCTGGTCGAGTGTTAAAGATAGGGCATTAGTATAGACTGTTCCCCAGCAAGTGCGTAAACTCTAACCCAATCAACATACATTGAAGCCTTTGAATGTGTCGTTTCATTTGATTGCTCCTGGATATGCCCCGCCTATAGCAAGGTTTAATTAGTTACATTACCATTTGGAGGTTAGTGAACAATGGCAGGTATTGAAAATAGCAATAATGAACGATTGGAATACCTAGATACGATTAAATCTGTAGCAATATTTTTTGTGTGTTTTTATCATTTCAACACATTAAGTAGCAATTTTTTAGATAATCCTTCTCTTACTACTTATTTTCATTATTTTATCACGGGTGTAGCGAGTGCTGGAGTGCCAATATTTTTTCTGGTTAGCGGAGCTTTAATGTTAAATAGAGGATATGACTTAAAAAAACATATCAAGAAATCTATAAATATTTCAATCTTGACAATTGTATGGGCTGTAATTACCTTAGTAATTTTGATTCCCATTTTTAATGATAGTTATAATTTCATTAGTTTTGCAGAAGCACTTTGGAATTGGAAACAGCAACGAATAAATCATTTGTGGTATCTTCCTACTCTCGTTATTATTTATTTATTGTTCCCTATAATTAAGGAAATATATGATAAAAAAGACAAGAGGATATTGTGTTTTTTCTTAGTAACAGTCTTTATATTTACATTTGGCAATGTATTTTTGAGCATCTTAGCTAATCTAACTGAATGGTTTTTGAATATAAACTACTTAGAAGGGAGTTTCAATTTCTTTAATATCTTTAATCCGTTTGATGGTTTTTATGCGTATTCAGTTGTTTATTTTATTGTGGGTGGATTATTACTAACTTGGTTAAAAAACGATAAAGTTAAATATTCAAATATCTTGTTATTGTTTACTGTGGCATTCACGACTACTTTATTATTTTTGTACGGCATTGTATTGAGCTTTTCTAATAACAAGGTTTACGATACAGTTTGGGGTGGATATGACACGATAATGACCCTCATCATGGCACTTTGTATTTTTGTTTTAGCTTCTAAAGGAAAAATAAGGAACCTTGCTTTTGCTAAATTAATAAAAATTATCGGAACAAACACGTTAGGTATTTATTTTCTACATGTGATTGTTGGTTCATTCTTAATGGAATATTATGTGCTATTACCGTATAATCATAATATTTTTTTAAATTTATTGTTTGGCATATTAATATTAATGGCATCTTTGCTTATAGCTCTTTTGTTGAAAAAAATACCTATTGTTAATCGTTTGTTTAGAATCTGAATGATACAAATGCGACAACTATATTGACAATTACCAGGAGTCGGAATTATAGGTTCACTTAATGTCTTGCCTTGCTTGAAACGGGACATACAGTCGATATTGCTGATAATCTTTGCAACAGTAAAGCTGTGACAATAGATAAAATAGATAATATACAGAATATTGAATTAATTTTATGGCGAATTGATGTGACTGACAAGGAAGCGGTCGACACTGTATATCCTAATCAAGAAATTGATAGTGTTATCCATTTTACCGACATTAAAGTGAGGGGAGAGTCCGTATAAAAGTGACTAGCTTATTACTAAAATAATTTTTTCAATACCCTCAATCTGGTAGAAACCTGTCTGAAGTAAGCATCTTGAAAGAATTGTTAAAAATGAAAAAAATAATTAATGTTAGTCAATTATGAGCTTATATAAAAAAGATAAAATAAGTCTACCTGATAGATAACTTTAAAGATTACATCAGTTTTATTGGATACAAATAGATTATTTTTTCTACACAACAACCATTCATGGAGTGTTCCACACGCCAAGTAGATCGTCAAAGTGAATAGAGCCTTTGACAATCTACTTGGAACGTGGAGAGATTAACCCGTGGATGTTATGCTGAAAAATGTGAGGAGATTGACTATTCCCATACAATTCACGCTACTAAGCGATACATTTTTTCATACTGATCTGGTACTACATAGCCGACACTTCCATGATTTCGTTTGCGATTATACCAACCTTCTATATATTGAAATAGTATAATTCTCGCAGTCTCATAGTCTTCTTATCGTTTTCGATAACCTTTTTCTTATTTGATTGTGGCATGAAAGGACTCAATACATGCATTGTCATAAGGGCATCCTCTACGACTTATTGATTCGATCATTTTATGTTAAGTCTAGGTGCTGGATTTTGAGCGTTGACGGTATTTTTTAAAGCACCAAGACGATTTCTGTTATCATCGAACGGTAAAATTTGTAGCCAACGACTTTCTTGGTATGCAAATCGAGAACAGATGCTAGATAGCACTAGCCATAGCGAAGTGTCTGGGTATACGTGATATTCGCCACCCATTTTTCATTGATTGCGGTTGTTGTAAAATCTTGCTCCAATACATCTTCTAGTCTTCTACATGTGCTTGTCATCTATTCTACATTCAACAATCTACTAAAGTAATAAGGGAGAATCAAACCAGGTGGAAAATATTTTAGTCAGTATTAGCTGTATAACTTACAATCATGAAAAATTTATAGCTGATGCAATTGATAGTTTTCTAATGCAAGAAACAAATTTCAAGTTTGAAATATTAATTCATGATGACGCCTCAACAGACAGAACGGTAGACATAATTAGAGAATATGAGAAGAAATATCCTGATTTGATAAAAACAATATACCAAACAGAAAATCAATATTCAAAGGGTGTTGATGTACTTCAATTAAATAATGAAAGAGCAAAGGGAAAGTACTTGGCTATCTGCGAAGGTGATGATTTTTGGACCAAATCTAATAAATTACAAAAACAAGTTGACTATATGGAGAAACACCCTGAATGTAGTTTATGTGTTAATGCGGGTAATCTTGTATCTGCATCAGAAAGAAAGTTAATATCGCAGAGTCGCCCTAGTAATAAGAATAAGATTTTTACTGTGGCTGAAACTATTGAAGGAGGAGGGGGACTTTTTCTTACTAATTCGATGCTCTGTCTCACAAAATTTGTTCAGAATAGACCTAATTTTATAGAAAACGCCCCAGTTGGAGATTATCCTCTAGCTATAAATTTAGCGCTGTTAGGTACTGTGTATTACATTGATGAATTTATGTCAGCTTACCGTGTTGGAGATAGTAGTTCATGGACAGCTAGAAACTTATCAAGTATTGATAAAAAGATTAGGCATTTTAATGAAATTGCAGAGATGCTAGATGAAATAAATCAATATACAAACTTCCAATATAATAATGTGATAACTAGAACCAAAAATCGAAATCAGTTTTCATTATTATTGGAACAAAGAAGATATAAAGAAGTAAGAATAGAGGAGTTTAAAGATATATATTTAGAATTAGGTTATAAAAGTAGGATAATCATATTCATGGGTCAGTATTATCCATGTATTTTAAGGTTTATGATATCGGCGAAAAAGAAGTTAACTAGGTGAGTTACCACGTAACGAAATCGAAAGTCCTTTCTTCGCTCTTATGGAAACTAATGGAACGTGGAGGTACTCAAGGTATACAATTCATTGTGACGATTGTGTTAGCACGTATTCTATTACCCGAAGAGTTTGGTTTAATCGTATTAGTAACCATTTTTATTGGTATAGCGGGGGTTTTTGTTCAAAGTGGTTTTAATACAGCACTTATACAGAAGAAAAATGTAGATGAGGTTGACTTTTCTTCGGTCTTTTACTTAAGTCTAGTTGTAGCCGGTATATTATATGTATTTCTTTTTTTTACAGCGCCATTATTAGCAAATTTTTTTGAAGAGCCGAAACTAGTACTAGTACTTAGAACTTTATCTTTTACTTTGTTTCTAGGTGCTGTTAATTCAATTCAGATTGCGGTTGTCGCTCGGGAAATGCAGTTTAAAAAACTATTCTTTAGTAGCGTAGGTGCAATAATAGTCTCAGGCGCAGTAGGTTTAGTAATGGCTAATATGGGTTATGGTGTTTGGGCACTAGTAGGGCAACAATTAACGAATCAGCTAATGGTTATGGTTATTCTATGGATAACAGTAAAATGGAGACCAAGATTAGTTTTTTCTATAAAGAGAGTTAATAATTTATTCTCATTTGGATGGAAGCTATTGGTTTCGGGGCTGATAGATACCTTGTATATAAATCTACAAAGTCTCTTTATTGGTAAAATGTTTAGTCCTGCAATTTTAGGCTTTTATAATAGAGGAGAACAGTTTCCAAGTCTTATTGTAAATAATATAGATGGTTCAATTCAATCCGTAATGCTTCCTACTTTATCGTCTCATCAAGAAGATAGACATAGAGTAAAAGAGATTGTACGTAGATCTATCGTTACTAGTTCGTTTATTGTATTACCAATGATGGTTGGACTGGCTGTTATCGCAGAGCCATTAGTAACGATTTTATTAACAGAAAAGTGGCTGCCGGTCGTTCCGTTTTTACAAATATTTTGTGCGTCATATGCATTATGGCCTATTCATACCGCAAACTTGCAAGCCATTAATGCTTTAGGGCGTAGTGATATTTTTTTGAAGTTAGAAATTATAAAAAAAATATTGGGGCTTATAATTTTAGGAGTGAGTATACCCTTTGGTGTTTATGCTATGGCCAGAGGAGTATTAGTTACTGGAATAATAGCAACGTTTGTCAATGCTTATCCTAATTTAAAATTAATTGACTATAGTTTTCAAGAACAGTGGAAAGATATAATACCATCCCTACTTTTATCATTGCTAATGGGGATTGTGGTATTCAGTATCCAGTGGTTCGGGATCGCCCCAACGCTAACCTTAATACTACAGGTATTTATAGGAGTTGCTTTGTATGTTGGATTAGCTAAGGTTTTTAGACTTGAATGTTTCACATATTTATTAACTACAGGGAAAGAAATTCTGAAAAGTAAAAGGAAGTGAGTTTTGAAACTAGCCATTATGCAGCCATACTTTTTCCCCTATATAGGTTATTGGCAATTAATAAATGCTGTTGATAAATTCGTAATATATGATGATGTAAGCTATATCAAACGTGGATGGATAAATAGAAACAATATCTTAGTGAATGGCCATCCTCAGTCAATGAATGTCCGATTGAAGAAAGTCAGTCAAAATAAGTTAATAAATGAAATAGAGGTTTCTCAGGATCGCAAATATAATAATGATTTGCTTAAAACAATCAAAGAGTCATATAGTAAAGCTCCATTTTTTGAAAGTGTTTTTCCGATTGTGGAGCTTGTGATAAACCAACATGAAAAAAATCTAGCAAAATACCTGGCGTTTTCAATTAAAGAGGTGTGTAAATATTTATGTATTGATACAGAAATAATAATATCCTCTGAAATAAGTAAATATAACGAACTAAAAGGGCAAGATAGAATTTTAGATATTTGTAAATTACTTTCTACTGATCAGTACATTAATGCAATTGGTGGACGTTCTTTATACTCAATTCAGGATTTTGATCTAAGTGGTATTGAGTTGAAGTTCTTGAAAACCCTAGATATCAGATATCCTCAATTAATTCATAATGAATTTGTACCCAATTTATCCATATTGGATGTCATGATGTTCAATGGTCCGGTTCAAACAAATTTGATGTTAAGTGATTATCAGCTTGTTTAAGTAGAGTATCGCGAGTTTTTATGATTAATATGTTAAAAGTATTTTTGTAAACCAAATTTAACATGAACGGAGGATTAGTTGGAGCTTGTTCTCATAAAATCGTATAAACAATTGAGTCTATACGAGAAGGATTGGTTATCAATTTTAGAGGTAAATGAAAATAGAAACCCTTATTTAGAGTATGAATTTCTATATAAATTATGGGTGAACTTAGGAAAAGAAGAAGGTATAGAAATCTATGCTGTAAAAGAGCATAATCGTATTATTGCATTTTTTCCATTCCATTCTAAAGAAACTTGGTTTGGTTATATACTTTGTTTTGTTGCACATAATGAAGTTAATGCTATGGATATTATTGCAAAAGAAAGAGATAGAGACCGTGTGATTATGTTTGTTTTTGATGAACTAATTAACATGAAAAAGAGTGTCGTATTCTCGTTAAAAGGACTATTTGAAAATGGTAACACAATGCGTAATTTATCTAAATATTTACAAGCTAGAAGTATGAAAGAATACTTTTTTGTAGGTAATAACAATCAATTAAAATCAAAGAGTATTTCCCAAGACTTTTCCCCATACACCACGAAAACTATATTCTCAACTAATACTTTAAGAGCTAAATCGTATCGGAACTTCTTATGGACTAAAGAAATGATTAATTCCAAGGTTAAAAGAAATTCTACTTAATCAAAAAATACTTTTGAATGTTTGAGGAAATGTGAAAAATAGAGGATCATGCATTAACCATGATCCTCTATCAGCTTATATAATTATCTCACACCATATCTCCGCTCAAGATGAAATAGATCGGCATCTTCGTTTCTAT
>JGI24024J18818_10000541_pt1 | contig 14535 bp, 11 predicted proteins | sample Cruoilmetagenom2_FD_18818 | JGI IMG/M metagenome (IMG submission 18818) | reverse complement strand
GCCTCTCCCTGGGGGTACTCGGACCGAACGAACGCGAATATCTGGGAGATGATCTCAAGGATGTACTGGTTTTTCACCCTGAAACGGCGATGTAATCCGCCGGTTTGACCTGGAATCAGATCGATCATATAGGCTTTTCGGATAATGTTTTTGGCAAGGCCAGAGGGAGCCTCTCTGAGTAAGTCGTACAATTCGTACGTCGTCGAAGGGGGGCGACCGATAACGCAGACCAAAAACTTTATCTGGAAGACGATAGATCGACACGACTGGAGGAAACATGATAGTCGGAAAAAGAAAACCCTTTGACGAAATAAAAGAGATGCTTCAGGACTATAAAAAGGTCCTCAACGTCGGTTGCGGCACCTGTGTGGCCGTCTGCCTGGCCGGCGGGGAAAAAGAGGTGGCCGTGTTAAACACCGAGCTGGACATGGCCCGTAAACTCGATGACAACCCGATAGACCTTGACGGCATCACGATAGAGCGCCAGTGCGATCGGGAGTACCTGGCCGAACTGGACGATAAAGTGAAGGATTACGACGCCCTGATCTCTATGGCCTGTGGTGTCGGCGTCCAATTTTTGGCCGAGCGGTTTCCCGGCAAACCGGTATTCCCCGCCCTGGATACATCCGGACTGGCGGTGAACCAGGATGTGGGCTGGTACGAGGAGCGCTGCCGTTCCTGCCAGCATTGCGTCTTGGGCTGGACCGGTGGGATCTGCCCGGTGACCATGTGCGCCAAGGGGTTGTACAATGGACCCTGCGGGGGCACCAACCAGGGCAATTGTGAAATCAGCCAGGACCAGCCCTGTGCCTGGTTCATGATTTTCGAGCGATTGGCGACCCAGGGGCGCCTGGATCATATCAAGAAGATCCATCCGGCCACGGACTGGCGCGACCAGACCCCGCGCACCTTGATTCAGCCCGGTTATAAAAAACCGGATAAGGAAGAAGCCGCCTGAAAATAGCACGGCGATTATAAATCGATAACTCAAAGAGGTTTTTTTATACAAGGGGATACAGATGAGTACAGAGGGAAACGGCTATAAATCGGGAAGCAACCTGGAAAAAGTTTTAGCGACGGGGCATTTTGCTTTTACCGGCGAGCTGGGGCCGCCGCGAGGCGCCGATGTCGAAGAGGTCAGGAAAAAAGCCGCTCACTTGAAAGGGCAGGTGGATGCGGTCAACATTACCGACAACCAGACCGCGATGGTACGGATGTCCAGTTGGGCGGCCTCCCTGCTTATCCTTCAGGAGGGACTGGAGCCTAATTTCCAGATGGTGTGCCGGGACCGGAATCGCCTGGCCATGCAGGCCGATATTCTGGGTGCCTATGCCCATGGCATCCGCAACATGCTTTGTCTCTCCGGCGACCACCAGCAGTTCGGCGACCACCCTTCCGCCAAGGGGGTCTTCGATATCGATTCCATGCAACTCATTGCCATGGTCAAGGAAATGCGCGATGAGGGCAAATTTTTAAGTGGCGCCGAGCTGGATGGCCGGCCGAAGATGTTTATCGGCGCGGCGGCCAATCCCTTCGCCGATCCCTTTGAATGGAGGGTTCACCGGCTGGCCAAGAAAATCGAAGCCGGTGTCGATTTCATTCAGACCCAGTGTATCTATAATATGGATAAATTCAGAAAATGGGTCGAACAGGCCAATGACATGGGTTTAACTGAAAAATGTTACATTCTGGCCGGGGTGACCCCCATGAAGAGCATCGGTATGGCCAGGTACATGAAAAACAACGTACCCGGCATGGACGTGCCCGATGAGATCATCGAACGCCTTCGAGGCGCCGGCAAGGGCAAGGTGGCTGACGAAGGGATCAAGATCGCCTGTGAGCAAATCGAAGAATTCAAGGAGATGAAAGGCGTCCATGGCGTCCACCTGATGGCCATCGAATGGGAACACAAGGTCCCGGAAATAGCGGAAAGGGCAAAAGTATTGCCCCGCCCGCAGGTCGAATGATCGATCCTGTTTTTAGAAGTGGTTTCAAAATTGCACCTCAGGCCCAATCTCGGCGTTGGTCCGTTGAATTTAATCCTCGAAATATCAAATATATTCCTCCGGTTAAATTCAAAAGCCCGCCTTGACCTTGAACCTGATTCACAATCTTGAAACCACTTCTAATAAGCTTGTTTAAAATCCCGGGTAAATGCCCGGGTTTTTTTATTGGTGCTTTTGAAATTTATAACAGACCATTTCGAGGTCCATCATGGAACATCGCCATCTTGAAATAGGAAGTAACGAATGGAATGTCGCAGTCGTTCATTCCATATGGGAACGGGGTTTAGAAAAGGATATTTCTGCCCTCATCCGTGAAGTAAGAAAAAATGCCATGGCTGCCGATGCTGTAAAAAACGCCATACCGCATTCGAAAGTATATGGCTGGCCGAAATTCTTTAGGATTTACATGGAGAAGATTGATGAAAAAAAATGAGTGAAATAAAGATTTCGCAAGCGACTTCCCCGAAAAATAAATTCGGACCGGAGTCAGATCAGGCCATCTGGGCTGACCGTGAAATCAAGGCCATGCTTGCTCCCAATCGACGCTGGATTCACAGCCTGGTGTTGTTTGGGAGTTATGCCCAGGGCCAGGCCAATCAGTATTCGGATATCGATTTTCTGGTGCTGATCAAAAAAGGCGAACAACTGCAAAAATTACATAAAACGTTTTTTAATTTAAGATATAGTTATCGAGGAAAAAGCAAAGAGCCGGTTGAGATTCAAACGGTCTTTTTTGATGAAAAAGCGATCAGGGAGTTGTTTGAGCTTTCCTCTCCCCTGGCCCATGCCTTCCGTCGCGGCGTGGTCCTGTGGGATGACAGGTGGTTCAAAACCCTTTTGTCGCAACCGTTTCCCGAATGGCCCACCCGGCAAACCGCCATAACCGCGTTTACCCGTTCGATCGCGTGGTTGTACCGGCTGTATGTTGGGCAGTTAAAGCGCGAGATATTGTCCGATCATGGACCGGTCGGGCTTTGCACCCAGAGGGGTAGATGCCACGGACATTTTAATGGCGATCTGCTGGCACGAGTCATTTCCAGAATGCTTTACGTGACGCTACCTGAAAGGGGCTTTCTTCCGTTGGGCAAGTCCGATGTCATCCAGATGACCGTTCAGAGTTACGGAACAAAGGCATGGCGCCCGGTGTGTCTCGCCATGAATATTTTAAGAAAAGACCGCGTCATCTATTTTCGTGAGTTTCAGGTGTTAATGCCCTTTGCGGAAAATCTCTTTCGCGAATGTATTCAGATTTGCGGTCCTGAACATCCTGAAATCGTTAAAGCCTTGCCCCTTTAACTCCCAAGTCAATTGGCGGTTGTTGCCTGTAAGCGCTTTTTCGTAAACGCTATCCTAAATCATGGGCTGATTTTTCAGGCCCCCAATTATACGTTCAACCAACTCGCCAAACTTTTTGGATTCGAATCGATGGTGGATTAGATTATCGAATGTCGAAGGGAAGCATGCGGTTATTTTATATATACCGCTTATCCGATCCGGCCGACGGAAAAGGCTAATAAAAACTGTCCGAGATAGTAGAGAGGCAAACCTGCGGCCCGATTGAAAAATGCTTCTTGCACGAACTGATGTCGGGCCACAAATATATCGGACAGATAAAAAAGAACCGCTCCACCGGCTACCAGCCACCTCCCGATGGCTGGAAAGTGGCTGTCTCCGGCCACGGACCCGGCACCGGCAACCATTACGGTAATGACCACCATATAGGCAATCACCGGCCTTTGCATGGTTCCCAGATGGGGTTTCAGCCAGGTATAAACGGCCCCACTAACCGCTCCGGCCGCCACCAGTGAACCAATGGTCCACGCGTTCACTTTCGCTATGTTAAAAAAGGCGGCCACATAGACCAGGTGACCCAGTAAAAATACGACCAACCCGGACAGAAATGCCTTGCGGGAATCAAAAGCCAGGCAGATATCCCCCGCCAGACAAAAGGCCAAAGCGATGATTATCAACCATGAGTAGGTCAAGTTCAAATGGGGGGTGGTTAAAGCCGCCAGGACAAAAATGGCTGAAAGGAGGGTTTTTGTCAACAGGGCGATGTCAAATATTTGTCGTTTAATGGAAACGAGCAGGCCGATAAGCAACATAATGGCCATAAAGATCAATCCGAAGCGCATTTTTATTCTCCATTGGTTAGCCGGTTTTAGCGGTCGGTCAGTCGACCGTTTCATCGGCCCAACTGGCAGACCGGCTAACTGGCTGACTGGCCACTCCACACCAAGCCCGATTGACGGGCGATTTTTCGTGAAACGGCCGTTTTGATAGATTGACGTCGGCCGTAAATGATAACCCGTTTGCGGGCCCGGGTCACACCGGTGTAAAGGATTTCCCGGGTGAGTAGGCGATGCTCGGGGTCCTCGGGCAGCACCAGCAATACGTCGTCGAATTCGGACCCCTGGCTCTTGTGGACGGTCACGGCCAAAGCCGGTTCCCGGGCGGGGAGCTGACCCACAGCGAAGCCGTGATATTCATCATGGCGCTGAAAATAGGCTTGAAAACCGCCGTCGGCATTTCGGATGACGACACCCATATCCCCGTTAAAAAGATCTTTGCCGTAATCGTTGCGGGTTACCATAATCAGGGCGCCGGAGAAAAGACCGGTAACCGGATCAATGGCCGTATCCATGCGAGTCACCAGGTATTGCTCAATGATTTGATTAATCCCAATGCATCCCGATGGGCCGTGCCGCAGCAATGTAAGAATTTTCATCCGTCCCATTAATTCAAAGATTTGCTCCAGCAAACGTCGTCCTGTACCGGTACGGGTAAGATCCTGTCGATTCATTTCGCCGGCTATGTTGAGCAGATCGGTGTAACTTTTGTCATTTTTTGCAATCGGTTTTAGAAGGTAATAATCGGCCCATCGGTGCAGGCAATTCTGCCACCGGTCCGGTACCATCGGTGCGACGACTGCCCATCGGTCAGCCTTCCCTTCCAAGGCAGTTTTAAAGGCGACCGGTTCATAGACCGGGCATCGCCCCTGGTTAAATTTTGCCGCTAACCAATTAATTTCAATACCTGCACGATAGATGTTTCGTAACACAACCAGGCGATCTTTAAAAATTCCCGGACGATTCTCGGCCGGAATCATTTCGGCAAATACGGCGCCGGCTTCCACTGAAGGAAGTTGATCCTTGTCCCCCATAAGGATAAGTCGAGTGTGAGCAGGATCTAAAGCATTTAGAAATTTGGCCAGCATTACGACATCCACCATGGACACTTCATCAATAATGGCAACATTTACCGGCAGTGGGTTTCCCTCATGGTAGTAAAAGTCGTGCCGATGGCGGCTGTACCGAAGCAGTTTGTGAAGAGTATTTCCCTTTAAGCCCAGAAGTTCCCTGTCTTCATTGGAAGGTGATCGTATGGTCGGCAGGAGCTTGGAAACAGTCTCGGTTATTCGCCAAGCGGCTCGACCGGTGGGCGCGGCCAGGGCCATTTGGCTAACTGGTATCCCGATGCGCACAAGGCCTCGCAATACGTTAACCATCACCGAAGTCTTTCCCGTACCCGGTCCGCCGGAAATAATCGTAAACGACGATGAGAGGGCCTGACGGATAGCCGCGATCTGATCAGGGTCCCGGCTAATTGGGCGTCCTGTTTTCCCCAGGCGAATGGATCGCTCTTCGGAAAAGATTTCGTTCAGGATCGTATCGATCGATGGGCCGGTGGAACCGCATGGATGGTCAACGGATAAAAATGTCTCGATCTGTCGATGGAGGTGTTTTTCGTGGAGGTAGTATTTTTGAAAGTAAAGTCGTTTCATGCCGTCGGTTGTATCGAAAATCAGCGGGTAATGGATCGATTTTCCAGTCGTCACCAGAGACCGGTACTGATTTTTTCCCAATCGGACGAGAAATTGGTTAATCAGGTCATTCACCTTCTCAATTTCCGTTATAGGAATGAGCCGGCCGACATGGTCATCATTTAATTCCAGGCATAAGCTTCCCTCCTGCATGGCCGCAAACATCAGCACCAGAACGATAATCAGTGGACGGTCATTTTCAGCGCCATCTATTTCAAGCAGGTCGCGGATGGTCATCCAGTCAATGGGGGATAAATCAAGGGCCTGGAAAACAGGGTGAAACCCGACAATCGATTTTGCCGTCTCTTTTTCGAGAAGATCCATGAAATATGCGCCTGAGCTCATCGAAGTCGTTTCGTTATTTTGGCCGGATGTTCTTTTCATAAAAGGATTCGAGGATTCATTCCCATTCAATGTTCGATGTTGAACGTTCGATGTTCGGTGTTTATCTCTTCTTCAAGCGACGCCAATGAACCAATCTCATCAGGCGGCACATAATAGATGCCGCGGTCGGGTCCGATTCCCATCCCCCGCAGGTAGAAATAGAATACACCGCCGAAATGATGCTTGGGATTAAAGCGGCCACCGATGGTATGTTTTAGCCAGCGCAATACAGCGATCGTATAAAGCCGGTATTGCAGCCGGTAGTCGGCTGCATCCATACTGGCCGCCATGGCCGCATCATCATAACCGGCATCCAGGCGGTTCGATTTCCAGTCCGCAATATAGTACTTATTCCCATATCGAAAGATCAGGTCTACCACNCCCCGGATAAACCGATTCGGGGAGGGAAGAACAGAGTAGTAGAAGGCGACCTCGTGCAGACGTTCGTCGGGCTTTAATTCTCCCAGAATGAAGTTTTTTCCGATCTGGGGTACCGGAACAGTCAGGGTGTCCACAATCACCTGGGCGACATGCGCACGATATCTTGAGTCGATGCCGTAAAGCGTCATCTGTTGATCGATGAGGTTACCTGCGGCATTGTCTTCCAGAAGAGTATTGGGATGGTTGATGACGATTGAAAAGTCGATGGTTTCCAAAATGTCATGGAACATGGACCCGACTTCCGGACCACCGGGAATTTCGTCCGCCGGCCGGAAAGATCGGACAGGCAGGGCATCCGGCAGGCCGACGTTCTCGTCATCTTCCCGACGAATATCCGGGTCATTTGTAAAAGTAGTGCGAAGTGGATTGGTTTCAGCCCCAATCACCTGTCTACCGTGAATGCTGGAAAAAGATTCGAGGACAGTAATACGATGAGAAAAGGATTCATCCTCAGGCAAAACCTCCGGTGGAAGGTCACACTGGTGCGAAACGTTCGGCGATGTTGTTTGGGGTGACTTTGTGTCATCATGAATATCCGGTTTCAACCATGCGACGCTTTGGGTCTCCGGCGGGTTTAGGAAGGTTTCTTGAAGGGCGTCGGCCATGAAGCGGCAGACCGGGCCAAAGTATTTTTGTTTGTTCGCGGCCGGAAAAAACGGGGCATAAAGTTTGAACTGCGCCCGGGTGAGGGCTACGTAGAACAGCCGCTTATCTTCGTCGATACTTTCCTGTTGGTAATGTTCAGGATCGGCGGTGCGAGTCAAGTCGATGACCTTGCCTGTATCCGACGGATTTTCGCTGTCGATCCGATGAAATTGGTGGTATCGGTCCCATCCACCCTGAGTCAAACCGCCGCCGATAAATACGACCGGAAATTGTAACCCCTTGGCCTGATGCATGGTTATGATCTGAACCTTGCGCGCCTCGGTTTCGATTTCATGAATATCGCCTTTGTCATCGGCCGCGATGGTTTGTCTGCGGAAACCGTCGAGCTGGGCACACATTCTTTCAAAATCAAGATTGTTCCGGTAGGCGGATTGGTTCAGATAGGCAAAGATCTGATTGCAATTGGCTTGCATGCGGTCCCAGCCGGGATTTTGTGCTTCCCGGAAAATCAGTCCGGTGTCGGCCATCATCGATTGAAACAGTTCACCCCAGCGGCGGTTATGCGCCAGACCGTGCCAGAGGAAAAACAATTGACGCGTCGGGTGGGTGACCGGCAGATCGTCATAGGCGTAAAGGTCATTGGGTTGGAACCGAAAGAACGGAGTGAGCAATGCTTTTTTTATCCTGGCATTATCCGATGGATCAAGGGCAGCATGGAGCATCAGGCTTAAGAAGTAGGCTTCATCAGAGGCAAACAGTCCGGGCTTGCGATAGTAGGAGTAGGCAATTTGTTTGTCTTCAAGCTCAGCTTCCAGTAAGGGAACGTTGGTTCGGCTGCGGACAAGAATAGCGATATCTCCTAGATCGAGGGGCCTCGAGAAACCATCTTTTCTCAAAATCATTATGCGACTGTCTGTGACAAGATGGATGATTTCAGCAGCAATGAATCTAGCCAGGTCCGCATTGGCCTGACTCGGTTTTTTTGGTCCGCGAAGGTCGACTAGATTGAACGCGTCTCGTCCGGATTCATCCCGGCCAAGCCTTTCCGGCAAGTTGACTGTTTTCGGACTGGCTGCGGGGATATAGTTGATTTTATGCCAACTGGGTTCCTGGGATGTATCGAACCACGCTGAAGTCGCAAACAACCGGTTAAATTCTCTTACCAGGGACGGCTCGGAACGATAATTGACATCGAGATAATAGAGTTTAGCCAGGTTTTGATCGACGAGTTGTTGCAGTTTATACCGAGCCGACAGGTAGGTAAACACATCCGCTCCGCGAAAAGCGTAGATGGCCTGTTTGGGATCACCGACGAGAAAGAGCCGGCTGGATTCACTCTCGATGAAAATACGTTCAAAGATTTGCCATTGGATCGGGTCAGTATCCTGAAATTCGTCGACAAACGCATATTGATAGCGCTTTCGAAGCAGGTCAAGCAGATGGACGCCTCGCGGGTTGAAAAGCGCGGTATGTACCCTTTTTAACATATCATCGTAGCTGATCGACCCATGGGTCCGTTTGTAGACGTCCACGTCTTCTCTGAGTTGGACAATACTTTCAGCGGCCAGGATATGTTTCAGGGCGCCGAAGACACGAATTAATTCCGCCAGGGCATCCATGCCTTCATCCAGGCGAGGGCAAACTTCGCTGGAATTATCCTGGCCACGATTATATTTTACAGGCTTGATCACAGGGGGGCCGGATTCCTTGAACTTTTGATACCTTTCCATGGTGGTAAGAAGTTCGGCGAAACCGGTCAGATCCGGGTAATCAGGATCAAATCGATCCAACCATTGTTCGAGGGGAATAAGAATACGGTTGGCAATGGCTTTCCGGCTGCCGGCATGGAAATTGAGTTGATTATATCCGTCGGTAAAGCCAGTGCCCGTGCCGACCAGTGATTTTAATGTTACCGTGGTGGCACTAAAAGTATCTGTCAATGAGCGCGTGTCGGCGACGCTGGGATCGGGATATAATCGATCCCCGGCTTCCGGGTGGAAACCGCCCGCGGCGATAGTAATGATGGTTTCCAAATAATCGGATTTTTTCCTGGTAAAGCCGGATATCGACAGCAGCTCCGGCAATAATCGACCGTATCGCTCCGGCCAGATGGAACGCATCTGCTCTTTCAGTACTTTTTCATAAAGGGGCCTGTCGTCAACCAGCTCGGTTTGAAACAGCGTGTCATTCTCAAAAGCGAAGTCCTTTAGCAATGAATGACAGAATCCGTGGATTGTGTGGATCGATACGGTGTCGAAGACCTCCAGGGCCTCTGCCATCCGGGCTGTCATCTCTCTCGTGATGTCCGGCATCGACAGGGCTTTTTCAATCTTTTCCCGAATACGAAGCTTTAGTTCACTGGTGGCTTTTTCGGTAAAAGTGACCAGCAGAATATTTTCCAGGGAAAGCTCGGGCTTTTCCGTCAACAGCCGCACCACAAGATTTTCGATAGTGTAAGTCTTGCCTGTGCCGGCCGAGGCCTCGATCAGGCCGTGCCGGTCAAGGTCAATCTGGCGAGCGTCATGGACGGTGGTGTAGGTGGGCATGAATATTTTCGATCCAGGGATCGTGGCTCAAGGCGTACGGTTCAGGGTTCACTGTCACGCCAAAAGAATAACAGGGACCGATTTAAATTTCCAACCGAGGCCTTGGATAAAGGCGCAAGGAAACCTTGATTCCAAGACATCGATCATTCACGTTGCAAATAATTGTTATAATTACGATAAGTTAACAGAATGTATATTCTGTACTATTAATCGGAAATGTTATCCCGCCAGCTTTTCTCCCAGATTTTTCCCGTATTCCTGGCATGCTTTCAGACCTTCATCGGTGTTGACGATACCTTCTTTTAGAGAGAGTGCGCCAAGATCTACCATGTCCATTTTAAATACGTATCGCATGGTATCGGCAATCATGGGTCCGGATTCACCGCTGTGGGTGTGAGACGCGAAAGCACCCCCGATTTTTCCGGTCATATTGGCTTTTTCCGCTATGAAAAGAAACGTCTTCATGCTGGCCGTCATATCTTTATGATATGTGGGGCAGCCGAAAATATAGCCGTCATAACCGCCCAGATCTTTAGCGTTTTTAATCTCGGCCACCTTTTTAGTATCTACCGTGACACCGGCGAAACGGACACCCTCGGCAATGTAATCGGCCATTTTGGCAGTATTTCCGGTACGGCTGACATACGCAATTAAAACGGTCTTCATCTGTGTTCTCCTTTCTGGGTAAAAAGTGATCTATTTATTAGAATATGGCTTCCAACCTGAATTGAGAAATTTATATCAACGTTTGCATAATGTCAAATTTCTGAATCCGTGACGCTCACGGATTCAGTAATTTGACAGTTTGCCTGTATGCAATTTGATTTGTTTTCTCAGAAATAGATAAATCAATAAGATGCGAAAGGGGACTTGACGTTTCGGATTAGGAATCACTATATATTATCTTTTATTCAAATTATTATCCATTACGCGGAGATATTGATGTCACATAGTGCCGATTCAGTAAAAAGTATTTTTTTTGCCCTGGGGGCCAACCTTGCCATTGCGGTTGCAAAGTTTGCCGCCGCCATTTTTACCGGCTCCGGGGCCATGATGGCCGAAGCGATCCATTCAGCAGCAGATTCAGGCAATCAACTCCTTCTTCTCCTTGGTCTTAAGCAGGCTAAAAAGCCACCGTCAGCAGATTATCCTCTCGGTCACGGGAAGGAGGTATACTTCTGGTCATTTATTGTTGCCCTCATCCTTTTCAGCATGGGCGGCCTATTTTCAATATATGAGGGTATCCATAAATTACAGCATCCGCATGAACTTAATGCACCGTATGTAGCCATAGTGGTTCTTTTGTTTTCCATTGTTGCCGAGGGCATTTCCCTGTGGGGGTGTTTGCGGGAGGTTAACAAGGAGAGACGTGGCAGAAGTTTGCGACAGTGGTTTAAGGAAACCCGGCAAAGTGAACTGCTGGTTGTCTTTGGCGAGGACTCGGCCGCGCTGCTTGGCCTGAGCTTTGCCTTACTGGCCGTTTTTTTGAGTATGCTGACAGGGAACCCGGCCTATGATGCCGCGGGCAGTATCGGTATCGGTATCCTGCTTGTGGTTATTGCGATTTTTATCGGATTTGAGGTCAAAGCGCTTTTAGTCGGCCAAGGAGTTGAACCGGCAATAAAAGAGAAGATGGTTGCATTTCTGCAGGAAAGAAACGAGATCGACAGGGTATATAATCTGTTGACTTTGCAACTCGGTAATGACGTCATGGTGGCTGTGAAGGCAAAAATGGTCGCCATTGATTCCACCAATTCCCTGATCCAGGCGATTAACCGCACCGAGGCAGCCATGCGGCAGGCGTTTCCCGAGATATTGTGGTTGTTTTTTGAGCCGGATGTGGATGATTAGATCGAGTTTTGATTCTTACAGCTATTGAAAAAATGGCTTAATTCACTTGTCTTGCCATACGAAGATAATGCTGCAATATTGGCATCCGAGAAATATAGCAAGATATTCTCATCCGGCACTAATTTAGTATGACAACAACATTGAGAACTAATATTCAATGTTCGGTTAAATATAATTGTGCGCATCCAGAAATCACTCATCATTAGCTTATCATTTATATCAAGAATCCCCGACAATTTTAAAAAGTATCGTTAGAAAAAGATTGGTTAATTTGCAGGTCATCAGAAATATTTAAATCGGTGGAACCAGGAGAGATCGAATGTTCTATTATCGGCGGACCGGTAAAAAAAATAGCCTGTGATAAGCAGTATCACCGCATTGGGTACCCACATGACAATAGACGGTGGATAATCCCCCGTTTCGCAGAACATCTTTCCGACGGACATGATAGAGTTATATAAAATTAGAAACAGGACCCCCAAGACGAGGCCAAATGATCCCTTAAGGCCACTGGATAAGACTCCCAAAGGGACGGCTAACAGACCCAGTGCTATACATGAAAAGGCGATAGCATATCTATTATGGTATTTGGTCAGAAGGGAATAATAGTGTGAATCTTTTTGTTTCGAATGTTTAAAATAGTGTTTAAAATCAGACAGGTACATCTCGACATGGTTTTTGCGCCTGCCTTTTTTAGTTAATTTTGGTGAGGGTAGTTCCAGTCTAAAATCATAAGAGCCAAACTTAATGGAGTTTACTGACCGGTCTTTTAAATTGACCTGATTGATGATGCCGTCAAGCAATCGGACAAGAGCGGTCGCGCTATCCTGGGTGCTTATTAAGTTACCTCGTGCCGCCACAATGGTGTTCACCAGATTATGGGTTCGGCGATCCTCAATAAAAACATCCACAAGGTCTTTCGTAGCCATATCTATATGGGTCACATACAGGGTTATGCCCTTGAAATTGGTGTTAAAAACTCGTTCCTTCAGGCCGGCATTCAGGCTGGATACCGCCACTTGGTACGTTAATTCTTTCAAAGCCAATCGTCCCCAGGGTGTCCCGTAGAAAGCCATCCCGAATGTTAACCCGGCGGTAATGATGCAAAAGCAAAAAACGGGGACCAGCAGCGAATAGATGGAGAGCCCTCCAGCTCTTAAGGCAATCACTTCATTATCACCGGACATTCGCATGAACGTGAGCAGAATACTGAACATTGTCGACATTGGGATAATAAAAACAAGGAAATACGGGATCGAGTATAAAATAACTTGGAGAATCTCCCAGAGCCCGACATCGTAATTGATCACCATATTCATTATGTTTAAAATTTTGGCCATCAGGAACACAAATACAAGAAATACGATATTAATGAAAAAGGGAGGAATGAATTCCTTAAAGATATAGCGGTTTACGATTGAATTAAATTTCATCTGGATTCAATAGAATATGAATTTTTTAAATAGTTAAGCCTGAATTGAGCGATTTTTAGCTCGCTTTGCACCAATCTGTTGAGCGCTAAGGCTTTCAAAAAAGCTCGACATATCCAATGGGTATGCCTGCGTTTTTTGAAAGCCTTATCATCTCAACATCTTAGCACATAGATTCGCAAAAAATCGCTCAACTCAGGTTAAAGACAAATTAGTTTGAATCAGCAAAATGAGATATCATTATGGTAAATACGCTTCCCGTTTTGGGATACATTTTACGGCAACATCACTGCCCATTTGATTGGCAGTAGCCTCGGTCAGGCCAAGCCATAGACTTGATCCCGGTTGAGAGCGGAGCTCTCGATCCGATAAAATCGATCCATAACGGCCACATCATAATGTTCCTCTATCGCCAGTTACAAACCCTTCTCACCACCGGTTGCGTGGTTAACGGCGAAACCCGTTTTTTTCATCCCGTTTCTGATGAAAAGTGAAATTTTCGAGTTATTTTCTACTATTAACAGCCCCATAGAATTCCTAATTCCCCATAACGGTCATCGCAGATACAACCATGGTATTTCAGGATGATTTTTCAGGCACTGTATAATATATTCGCCAAAATGAATTTTGCTTTTCTTTATAGCCCACACCTTTTGCAACCAGGACATTCTTCAGGTGATGACCAAGACTCTGATGCGCGATAAAAATATATCTAATGTCGCCTGCCTGCTTCACCTTGTTATCAATAAAATTTTCAATGATGTTGTCACTCCATGGCTTTTTTCGCCATGATACTCGCGTGAGGTTTCCGTCCAGGTAAAACTGCAGACCATAAAGCTTGCTCTCCAAATAAGATACCACCTGTACATTCTTTTCTCCAAGATCGCGACAGATTGAAAACAGCTGCTTCATGTTGTTCTTGCGAGGGTATTGTGCTGCAAGCCCTTTTAGGCCGATAAGCCCCATGGCTGAAATCGTGGCGATGAGAATCACCTTTTGCAATGAAATATTATAGCACATCCCACGTGCGATAATTAAAGCCACTGGTGCATAAAGCGGTAAAACATAAAGGGGCAAGCGGCTCTGCGAAATAAAAAATATTAAAAGCGGGATAGAGATCCAGAAAAATAAAAAGGCCCCGGCTTTTTCCCGCGCGTAGATAATTCCATAGAATCTTTATCCTGAACAGATCTTTTTCAAGGAAAGTTCTTATCAGATAATAAAACCAGAAACCCGCGCCGATCGTCAAAAGCGGAATATACAAAGTAAGGGGTTGATACCACTCGGAATTTCGATGAAAAGAATCGGTTGCGACTCTGGCGATGAGTTCCTGGCCGATGAAATAGGTCCAAAGTTCAGGATGACGGAAAATAACCAGCGCATACCACCAAAAACCGATTACCAAAAATAAACCCATGCCGGTGAGCGTGAAAAGCTTCCACGGTTTT
>JGI24024J18818_10000537_pt1 | contig 14607 bp, 14 predicted proteins | sample Cruoilmetagenom2_FD_18818 | JGI IMG/M metagenome (IMG submission 18818) | reverse complement strand
CGTCATCGGGCCAGCACATCATATCGGCTTTCCAGGCCTGTCAATCTTGGATGTCGACGGTTACCAGACACCTCTTGGCAATGTGCTGCTGGACCAGCCAGGGATTCAGCAGCTGCGGCAATCACCCATCGTTTCCAGTCATCCCCACGCCCACGAGATGGAACACTCCATTGAACTGCAACTACCTTTTCTGCAACGGATGCTGCAAGATGACTGGAGGCTGATTCCGATACTGGTTGGCCTGTTGGATGAATCGGAATTTAAGCTGGCAGGAGAACTGATGACTGGAGGCTGATTCCGATACTGGTTGGCCTGTTGGATGAATCGGAATTTAAACTGGCAGGAGAACTGATACGCCCTCTTTTGAACGAGGACACACTGCTGGTCATATCTGGTGACTTTACCCATTACGGGCCAGACTATGATTACCTTCCATTCCCGCTTAACAGTCAAACACGAAAATGGATAGCACAACTCGATCACGGTATCGCAAGCCAGATCAAGAATGTCGACCCAATAAGGCTGACACGCTATCGACAAAAAATGGATTTGAATGACTGTGCCTATGGCCCGGTGATGGTATTGCTCAATCTCCTGCCAAAGGACGTACATATTTCGACAGTTGCTTACACTATGAGTGGCGATATAACCGGGGCGTACCGGAACTCTGTCAGCTACTTAAGTATGCTATTCAGTCTTGATAAATCGCTTTCGGAGGCCTCTAAATGAACAGACTCAGATCTGACTTCTGTGCCTGCGCCAGATAGGAAGCCGCACCCACCCATTCCGTAACTTCAGGGATAAATTCTTCCCGGCTATAACCAAACAGGTCGACCGTCATCTGACAGGCAAACATATTTACACCGGCTTCAATACATAATGTCCTCAAATCTTCGATACTCGCAACACCTTTATTGTCAATAGTCTTTTTCATCATCGCAGTGGCGAACTGTTCGAATCCCGGGACATTACTCATAACGATATTGGGGACCTGCCAGCGTATATTCTGGAACCACTCAGGACCAACTGGCATTTCCATCGGCATGGCGGGGTTACCCAATGGTGAAACAGAGAGGTCCAGTTCTTTCTTTAACATTTCCAACCCATAGAACGTAAAGAAAATAGACACATCCCATCCGAGTGCCGAGGCAGTGGATGCCAGAATCAACGGTGGATATGCCATATCCAGCGTTCCTTTGCTTGCAATCAATGAAAGCGATGGTGTTTTTGATGCTTCCCAGTCCTCCATCTTCTGTGAAAACCTTTGATCAAACAACTTATTGAATTGTTCATCATCAAGTTTAATGACTGGATTTTTTTGAGAATTAACTTTACTCATGATGGCTATGCTCCTCGCTAAATATGAAACATCTGATTTCAATATTTAATGCATTCAGTATAGGCCAATATGCAAAGCAATACCGATAAATAATCAGCAAATGTTTAGATCAGTAGGCGATGTTTTTCATAATTAAATCACAGCTGTATTGGTTTATCTGAGAAAAATGCAATTCAGTTTAATTATAAATATTATTATTTTGTGTTGAATAATTAGAATAAATAATATTAGAATATATATTCCTGTAACTAGTTAATTAAATTAAATAATGATTAAACCACGCAAGAAAGAAATTGATGCATTAAAAAAACAGATTGCAAAACTTGAAGCAATGGAAGCCCGTGAAGCAGAAATCAAGGACACCGTCGCTAAAGTATATAAAGAATTTAAGGCCCAGATCAGTAAATCAGGCCTGACACTGGAAGAAGTGCTGCGTGCGCATCAGAAAGAGGTTAGTCGCGTACTGGACCGAATTACAAAAGCAAATGATATAACCAGTGCTGCACCGAAACGTGGCAGAAAAAAGAAAGTAAAAAAACCAGCTGTGTCTACAATCAAGATCCCAGCTGGCAAATACACAAATATCCCACCAGATCAAAAAGCAGTATTCAATGTGAGCGTACGTGGTCCACGGCCAAAATTACTTAAGGCCCACGCCGAAAAACTGGGACTGGATAAATTTCTGAAAGAATGTAAAAAATAATTACTGTGCGGTTCATCTGTCCTGTTCTCTTGCAGGGCTGATGATCCTTAACTTTCACCCGTAGTTTGAGCCTGATCTGGTGTTGATGCCTGCTGCGGTAGTTCATCTCCAAACCGGGTACCGATCTGCCCTTCAGCCTTCATCTCTTCATACCACAGGTCATGCTGTTCTTTGGCCCAATTCTCATCACAGTAACCCGTTGTCATACACTCCAGAGAGCCCTCCATCCCTACCGAAGCCAGGTAGATATGAATAAACATAAAAGCAATCAAAAACACAGCAGCAAGACCGTGTATCAGATTGGCATCCTGCAGAACCTCACGCCCTTGCTGGAAATTTGGAAAATACATAACTAGACCGCTGCCTATCAGCACCAGACCACCCAGTACAACTGCCCAGTACCAGGACTTCTGTCCTGCATTGGTCTTGCCTGAACTCGGGTGTTTTCCACCGAGATAACCACCGGCACGCAAAAACCAGATCATGTCTACCTTGAAACTTAAATATGCCTCGCGAATAAATGTGAAGGTCATCACTATCAGGGAAACAATAAATATGGGACCTGTTATGTCATGCAACCATTTACTTATCTGAGCTGTCACACCAAATCCTTCTGGACCAAGAAGCGGGATCAGCACCAGTCTGCCATAAAGGAGGATCACACCTGTTAATGCCAGTGTCATAAAGACAGCCACCATGATCCAGTGAACCCATCGATCGAAGGTCGAGTAACGCGGGATTAAGACACCTGATCGCCCCGCCTTGATAGGTATTCGCCCTCGCAGCAGAAAATAAATCAGTAACAAAGCAAGAANGCCCGCAAAGACATAGGCACTGTAAGGAATCAGTTTTTCTATGCGGAACTCACGCCAGGCCTGTCCTGCGGAATTGANGAGCACACCAGTATCAACACCTTTAACCTGGGTGCTTCCAACAATATCCCCATCGCGCTGCCTTACCGCACGCCATAAATCCGCGCCCGGACTGGGAACAGTAACGACAGCAGGTGAGGTACCATCTGCAGTTCCTGCGAACACATATGGCAGCAGCGGTAGAATCAGAACCAGTAAAGCCGTGGCAAGCATTCCTTTCAACATCACCCGGCCACGGTTGGGCTTACTTGTCGTCATAGGCATTTGAAACTGCGTCTCCATTGTAATGTCTCTTACAGGTCTGTGAATAGACAGAGAGCTCCGCGGAAAGAGGAAATCAGTTGGTCACTTTCCCTTTCATATCCTTTCCTGACCCCAAATTCCTTTGCCGCAGCTGATATCCTTTTCCGAGCGCTGCTGAGGCCCGATTGACGACACGTTTGCGGTAGATTTCTGAAACCATGTCCGCGTCACCAGCAAGCAATGCCTTGGTAGCACACATCTCTGCACACGCAGGCAATTTGCCTTCGGCAATACGATTTGAGCCGTATTTTCTAAACTCTTCGCTGCTATTGTCTTCAAGTGGCCCACCTGCACAGAAAGTACATTTGTCCATTTTTCCGCGCGATGCAAATGCACCGTCAGATGGGAACTGTGGTGCGCCAAACGGACAGGCGTAGAAGCAGTAACCGCAACCGATGCAGATATCCTTGTCATGCAAAACAATCCCGTCGTCTGTCGTATAGAAGCAATCCACAGGACATACAGCTGCACACGGCGCATCTGCACAATGCATGCACGCGACGGATAATGATCGCTCNCCTGGCTCGCCATCCTTGATCGTTACAACACGACGCCGATTTACACCCCATGGGACCTCGTTTTCGTTCTTGCATGCCGTAACACAACCGTTACACTCGATACAGCGCTCGGCGTCACAATAAAATTTCATAGCTGCCATTTTGCTTTACTCCTGTTATCAAGCTTTAGTGATTCGGCACAGGGACGCTTTGGTCTCCTGCATCTGGGTGACTGAGTCATAACCGTAGGTCATGGCCGTGTTGCAGGCTTCACCGAGGACGATTGGATCGGCGCCCTCTGGATACTTGCTGCGCAGGTCTTTTCCTTCGAAATGTCCACCGAAGTGGAATGGCATGAAGGCAACACCTTCTCCGACACGGCGTGTTACCAGGGCCTTGATTTTGAGCCTGGCCCCTTCTGCGCCTTCAAGCCAGACATCGTCACCATCTTTGATGCTGGCGTTGTTGGCATCGCGTGGATGCATTTCCACGAACATATCCTGCTGCAGTTCTGCCAGCCATGGATTAGATCTGGTTTCATCACCGCCCCCTTCATACTCAACCAGTCTCCCGGACGTCAGGATTATTGGATAATCCTTTGAGTANTCTTTGGCCTGAATCGAACCATAACGTGTTGGCAGGCGATAGAATGACTTGCGGTCCTCATAGGTCGGGTATTTTTCAACCAGGTCACGCCGTGATGTATATAGAGGTTCTCTGTGGATAGGTACTGGATCGGGGAATGTCCACACGACCGTTCTCGCTTTGGCATTACCAAATGGTGCACAACCGTGTTTTATAGCCACGCGTTGGATACCACCGGAGCGATCTGTCTTCCAGTTCTTGCCTTCCGCCGCAGCCTTCTCATCATCGGTAAGATCTTTCCACCAGCCCAGNTTCTTGAGCAGTTTGTCGGTAAATTCAGGATAGCCGTCCTTGATACCAGAACCTTTGGAATGGAATCCTTCAGCCAGGAGATTTACTCCGTTATGCTCTACACCGAATCTAGCCCTGAATGTCAGACCACCATCGGCAACTGCCTTACTGCCATCATAGAGGTTTGGAGTACCGGGGTGACCCATTTCAGCTGTTCCCCAACAGGGCCATGGCAGTCCGTAGAATTCGCCATCACAGGCACCACCTTCTGCCTTAAGCGATGTGTAATCAAAGGTGCCCCAGTTCTGCTGTTGTTTCTTCATACGTTCTGGACTTTGGCCGGTATAACCAATTGTCCACATGCCCTTGTTGAATTCTCGAGTGATATCTTCAATCACAGGCTCATCGTTTTTCACTTCGATGTTTTTACACAACTGTTCCGCAATGCCGAGCTTGTTGGCCAGCTTGTACATGATAGTCTGGTCAGGTAGTGATTCGAACAGGGGTTCGATTACCTTGTCACGCCATTGCAATGAACGATTCGAAGCCGTCACTGATCCGTAAGTCTCGAACTGGGTACAAGCTGGCAACAGATAGACACCATCGGTACGGTCGTGCATGACAGCCGAGACTGTCGGGTACGGATCGATAATGATCAGCGTATCGAGCTTTTCCATCGCCGTCTTCATTTCCTTGCCACGTGTCTGGCTGTTTGGCGCATGCCCCCAGAAAATCATCGCACGAACATTGTCTTTTTGAGCGATGTTTTCCTTGTCCTCGAGNACACCATCTATCCAGCGCGAAACAGGAATACCCTTGGTGTGCATAGCNGTGACATCCTTGCCCTTGCTTTGTTCATAACTGGCAGGATCAAACTGACCTTTTACCCATTCNGGATCCAGGTCCCAGACCTTAGACCAATGTCCCCAGGCNCCCGCAGACAAACCATAGTAACCGGGCAGTGAATGGGACAGTACGCAAAAGTCGGTAGCACCCTGCACATTGTCGTGNCCGCGGAAGATGTTCGTACCACCACCGGCTACGCCCATGTTTCCGAGTACCAGTTGGAATGCGCAGTAAGCGCGGGTATTGTTATTGCCTATGGTGTGTTGAGTACCGCCCATACACCAGATGAAAGTACCCGGACGATGATCAGCCATCGTCTTGGCAGCTGTGTAGATTTCTTCTTCAGGAACACCTGAAACACGCTCTACTTCGTCCGGTGTCCATTTGGCGACTTCCTTTTTAACATCTTCAAGACCGTATACTCGCTGGCGGATAAACTCTTTGTCTTCCCAGCCATTCTCGAAGATATGCCACAGCATGCCCCAGATCACCGGAATATCAGTACCCGGGCGCAGGCGTATGTACTGACTGGCATGTGCCGCTGTGCGAGTAAATCGCGGGTCTATGACAATCATTGGCGCATTGTTTTCTTCCTTCGCCTTCATCAGGTGCTGCAGCGAGACTGGATGCGCTTCTGCAGGGTTGCCACCGATGACCAGAATCGCTTTACTGTTATGGATGTCATTGTATGAATTTGTCATGGCACCGTAGCCCCATGTATTGGCAACACCGGCTACCGTCGTGGAATGACAGATACGGGCCTGGTGGTCGACATTATTGGTGCCCCACATGGCTGCAAGCTTTCTGAACAGATAGGCCTGTTCATTGTTATGCTTGGCCGATCCCAACCAGTAGACGGAATCGGGTCCGGATTGCTCTCGAATCTGCAGCAACTTGTCGCCGACCTCATTGATTGCCTGGTCCCAGGATATTTTGGTCCATTTGCCATTCACCAGCTTGGTGGGATACTTGAGGCGTCGTTCGCCATGACCGTGCTCACGTACTGAAGCTCCTTTCGCACAATGTGCACCACGATTGAAGGGATGGTCGAAAGCAGGTTCCTGCCCTGTCCAGACTCCGTTCTGTACTTCTGCGAGTATGCCGCAGCCTACAGAACAGTGTGTGCAGATCGTTTTGATTTCTTCGGTATTACCTCCGGATTTAGCACTGGCCTGCGCCTTCTTCATCATCGTCGGAGTTAGCGTAGTAGCCAGAGCAGCACCACCGGCCATCAAACCTGAATTGCGCAGAAACCCGCGCCGTGACATGGCCAGGCCACTGCCTGCCGATGCAGTTGGATTACTAGCCTTGTTGTCCGCTACCTGATCAGATGTTTTTGTCAGCTTCATTACTGTTCTCCTGTTACCGGGACGCTTATTCAGCGGCTGATTTGTAGTAGGCCGCGATATGCTCCGTCACGCGGTAACCCTGGGATTTCTTCTCTACCTGCTCATCCTCTGTCAGGTTTAATGCAGAAGCAGGTGAAGATGCAGCAATTGCGGCACCTGCTCCGACAACAGCACTGTCGCGCAGGAATTTTCTCCGGCTGGTCTGTTTCGTTTGTTGCTTTTTCATTTCGCTTCCTCCTGACAGGAAAATTAATCTGTTAGATAACGTTTTTCTAAATTCATGTAAGCGGTGCCGAAACGTGCGACTGCCTTGTAGAACACAGCATTCTTTGCCGCAGCCAGATCAGTAAAAAACCGTTGACACCAGGTTTCGATATGCGTGGTAAAAAATGCGGCCTGCGTGGTGCTGGCGGCACCTTCCTGAATGAGCAAACTCATCACTTCACACAGGGCAGAGATATGATCTTCCGGCTCATGCACGTCCGCTTCCCGCTCAAATCCCAGCCGGCCGAGATCATCGCGCAATTCACCGAGTGGCTTTTCCATCAAGAACCCGGTCAGATAAAAGGATCCGTAGGGGAGCAGCTCACCCTTGCCAAGACCAATGAACAACGCGTGATATTCCTCGTTTATGCTTTCCCTGGAACATCTTTCTGCTGCAAGCCCTAGCATGGACATGGCAAGCGTCATTTCATCACCGCCATCTTCAACTTCACTAAATCCTGAGACCTGCTCAAGCTGAGGCTCGTCCGGTGCAGAGCGGAGCAAAGCAGCCAGCACTCCATATGCCGCTGCTCGATACTGCTGCTCCTGGGCAAGCACGCTTTCGCTTTCATATTCGTTAATCGATGTCTGTATCTGGGGCATTCAGTTCTCCTTCCCTAGTTCTGTTGCAATAAGCAAGCCAATGACAAATTGAAAATAATTACCAAAATGGAATAAAAGTCCTAATCAATAGCGGTCAAGTGCGTCCAATAAACCCAGAGACTCCCTAATGCGTCACCCTGTCCTGCCCAATATCCCTCTCCATCATGCCGGAGTCCTGGATAACATCCACAACACGACAGTCTTCGCACATCATCAGACGCTGCTTTGAACGCTCATCCTTGAACATCCAGTGACCTTCCAGCTTTGCCATCATGTTGTTGATAACTGACCGGGTTGCAAAAGGTTTGCCGCAGGATACGCAGCAAAATGGCGGCTCTTCATATAACGTTCTTATCTGCTTTCGCTCTTCATGATCGAACAGCAGACGCGGCGAAAGCGTGATCGCATACTCGGGGCAGATGCTCGAACACATTCCGCATTGCAGGCAGTTCGACTCGATGAAGCTCACCTGAGGGACATCCTGTCCACTTTGCAGAGCTTTGCCCGGACAGGCGCTCACACAGGACATACACAGGGTGCACGATGATTCATTTATTCTGACTGATCCGAATGGCGCGCCTGCAGTTAGCGTGACCATAGGCTCTGGCTGCCTGGATTGAGCTGCAAATGCCTGCTCATACAATGCATCGATAGCCATGAAGATGGTTTGACGTTTTCCACCGGCGCCTGCATAACCGGCAGGCTCGATCTGCGGCATCACCGGCTGACTGGAATGAATCAGCTCAGAATCCTCGATACGCAAAATAGATTCNGCCGGGTAGCCCAGCCCAGCTAGAATTTCAGAAGCAGTNACAATCTGGGTGTCTATCTCTCTTAACACACGGTCAGGNATGTTGCCGTCATCAAACAGCAGCACCGTCCTGGCGCCGTAAGCGAGCGCCGACAACCACACATCAATACCAACACTGGCCAGTTCTTCAACAGCAATGGGTAATACATTTGCGCCACAGACATCAGGCATGCCTGCTTCACTGGCATGAAAAAGAACAACAGGCTCAAGTCCGCCTTCATCTCGATACACCCGCAATAATCGCCGCATCAAAGTTAATGTATCTTCTGCAGAGGGGTACACATACCGGATTGCACCACTCGGGCAAGCCGTCGCACAGGCTCCCCCGCCCTGGCACAGATGGGACTCCACCTCGATGGCTTCACCAATACTGCTGATCGCATCTGCCGGGCAGACATCGATGCAACGCCTGCAGGCTGTTTGACCAGATCGCCCATGAGCACAGATTGATGCGTCATATTCGAAATATCTGGGTTTTTCAAATGTCCCGATCAGACCTGCCAACTCGCCAACTGCCGCCTGCAGTTCATCATCTGCAGAGCCTGATGTCAGGTAGCCGGGTGGCTTGAGAGGCACCTGCAGCAGCGATTCATCACTGAGATCAAGGACAAGATCTGCATTTATTATGTCTGTATCTTCTGGCTCAGCGCCATTGAGAGTGATGGTGAAATTACCAAGGTAGCCCTCAACGCTGATCTCTCTCTGCCTGATGCGTGTACAGCTTGCTCCTGCCGCATTAACCTTACTTTCCAGCAGCAGGTGAGGCTTTAGCGGGTCGGGCATTATTGCAGCGGCCTGCAGTGCCTGCGTGCCTCCAATCACAGCGACAATGCCGCGCGATTCATACGGAACAATACTTGTAGGCTCCACACGCATCGTAGACATGGCGGCAAGTGCCGCTTCACGGGCTTTATAGTTATCTTCGTTATTTATTTTCATCACTTACGTCATNCTCAACAACTTCATCGTTCTGGCTTGTATTCTGGTTAACTGGTGTGAGAGTGATTTCCTCTACCGGTGTTATTTCTTCTGCATCCGTTTCCAGGGCTGCTACGTCCATTTCTTCCTCCAGCTCTCCCTGCTCCTCATCGTCGCTTTCCATAGCATCTTTCACACGCTCCATCTGACGCCGCATCTCAGCCGTGACGATGTTGCCCAGTTTCGCAAAACTGGTGAAGTCGTCATCGTAGTCATCGAGACCATCACGAATGTTGAACATCTCGCCGTGGAACAATTTACGCAAGGCCAGGATACGCAGCCCCTCACTAACTTTCGGTGACATGAAGCCGCTGTAATCAGAATCTTCATTGAGACTCTCAATGGGCGGCATGTCGCTGTCATCCGGCAAATCAGCTTCTTCAGCAACATCTGCATCGTCAGGGGCTTCCAGGGTCTGCAACTCATCAGGGGAATCTGTATTGTCTGCCTGTTTTCGACGTGACCATCGCGAGATGAAGCCCTCTTCAGGCTGTGCTGCCAGATCCGGATCAGAATCACTCATGTTCTGTATCCAGGCTTTTCATTACCGGCATTTTTCCAGTTCTGGCGTTTGCGCTTGACGCGCTTCTCAGGCACATAATTAAGCAGAACGAATTTTTCGGTCCAGCGATACAATTCAGCTGACATGGGAACGGTGAACACTATGTCTTCACATTCCATATAAGCATTGGCTTCATCGAAACTCAGAGAAACCAGAAAAGGAACCGGCACTTCGTTGCTGTCATTACGAGCAATCACATAGCAACCGGGTTCAGGTGCCTTCAGATTGTGGTAGTAACTTTCACATTCATCGACATACAAGGTGATGTTGAAGCCTGAATACATCAGTTGCNGGACATCTTCCTGCTCATTGATGACACGCACACTGCCTGGTTGCGCCGACTCTGACTGGGTATCGCCTGTCACACCCGATGCACTCCAGACTTCGTCCAGCCAGACATTGCTCGATGGCCGGCACTCCATAATGACAGCTACCGGCATAGTCTTCGGCAGAATACCTTTCTCGTCTTCCAGTGATGCAGAACCAGACATAGAAATGCTCGCTTAAGTTAGTAAGTCATAACACAAAGCAAGTTGTATGCCAGCAACTCAGGGATGCCTGTGGGGGGGGGTATCTTCACAACGATGGGGCAAAATGACCCATCATCCATAAACACAGGTACAACATGTCTCAGTCGTGGTGGTCATTTACCGGAAGATTACAGACAACTGACCTGTACAACCGTCACGTCATACACTGGAACATATCTTGCTTATTGTTTGAAAGTCGATAAACCATAACAACAAGCCTACGGAATAAATGACGCACTCAACTACAGTTGCAGACAATCAACTTACCGACCGCTTCGGTCGCCACATCGACTATCTGCGCATCTCTGTTACTGACCGCTGCGACCTGCGCTGTGTCTACTGCATGTCGGAAGACATGCAGTTTGTCCCGCGTGCCCAGTTGCTGACTCTTGAAGAAGTGATACGAATAGGCCGTGTGTTTGCCGAACTGGGCGTCAGCAAAATACGCATTACCGGTGGCGAGCCTTTAACACGCCGCAACGTCATCGAAGTATTCAATCAGCTGGGCAAACTGGATGAAATAAAAGACCTGACCCTGACCACCAACGGGACGCAGCTGCACAGATTTGCCGATGATCTGAAGCGTGCCGGCGTCACACGCATCAACATCTCACTGGACACGCTTCAGGATAATCGCTTCAGACGGCTCACGCGGACAGGAAAACTGCATCGAACCATGGCAGGCATCGATGCTGCACTTGAGGCTGGCTTCGACCGTATTAAACTCAACTCGGTGATCCTCAGAAACCGCAACCATGACGAAATTATAGACCTGGTTGAGTTCGCTCATTCACGAGGCATGGACATCAGCTTCATCGAAGAAATGCCACTGGGTGTGATTGGTGATCATAACCGCGCCGAAGCCTATATCTCCAGCGACGAAATCCTCGGCATACTAAGACAAAGGCATGAGTTGATACCGACAACAAGATCGACCGGCGGACCTGCTCGCTATTACAGACGCACTGACATCGGCGCAAGCATTGGCTTCATTTCACCACACAGCCATAATTTCTGCGATGACTGCAATCGCGTACGGCTGACAGCTGAGGGCCGGTTGCTGCTCTGCCTGGGCCAGGAACATTCGGTTGACCTTCGCCGTGTGATCAGGGCCAACCCAACGGATGATGCCCCACTGCGTGACGCCATTTTCGCAGCCATGGACATAAAGCCGCGTGGCCATGAATTCGACCTGACTAGCCAGCCGGTCATATTACGGCACATGAACAGCACGGGCGGATAATCTAATGAGCAGCACTGAAACCCTGACCAGTATTCCCCTGCCGCAGATGACCAATGCCGGGCTGCACGCAGCTACGCCTGTTACTGCCATTGATGAGTACGGTCAACCTCGCGAAGGGCATATAGCTGCAGAACGTGCCCTGACAGTCTATCTGGACAAGAAAGAAATCGTCACATTAATGACGCTGGGCACACAGCCCGAACTGCTGGTGCTGGGCTGGCTGCGCAACCAGCGACTGCTGCCGGATATCTCCCACATCAAGGCGATACAGGTCGATTGGGAAACCGAGTCCGCAGTTATCACGACTCACAATGGCGTCGAAGACCTCGATGTAAAACTCGGCCGCCGAACAGTCACTACGGGATGTGGCCAGGGAACTGTCTTCGGCAGCCTGATGGATGATCTCGACAAGATCAAGCTGCCTCGCGTCACCACACGCCAGTCTACCTTGTACAAACTTCTGCAAACACTCAACGATCACAATGAAGTCTACAAGCGTGCCGGTGCCGTACATGGCTGCGCGCTGTGTCAGGACCACCGCATGCTGCACTTTGTTGAAGACGTCGGGCGACATAATGCCGTCGATGCCATTGCCGGGCAGATGTGGCTTAACGATACACATGGGCATGACAAGCTTTTTTACACCACGGGCCGCCTGACATCCGAGATGGTGATCAAGGTTGCCCAGATGGGTATACCGGTATTGCTGTCCCGTTCGGGCGCCACGGAAATGGGTCAGGCGCTGGCACAAAAGATCGGCGTGACACTGGTTGCCCGTGCCAAAGGCAGACATTTCCTTATCTATAACGGTGCCGAGCAGGTCGATTTCGACGCCATCCCTGAAAAGCGCCTGAGGACCTGAAGCATGTCAGCGGTATTGCGTCCGGAAGCGGATGTATTCATGAGTGTCAGACAGGTCGCAGAATATCTGCACCTGAACGAAAAGAAGGTCTATGCGCTGGTCAATGAAGGTGTCATACCGGCCACCAAAGTGACTGGCAAATGGATGTTCCCGCGTGAGCTGATCGACCGCTGGCTGCTCGACTCGTCTCATGGCGGCCTGATGACAGATCGCCTGGTCATTGCCGGCAGCGATGACCCATTGCTATATCGCATCATTTCCGAGTTCGCCCGTGACACAGGCGCGCATGCGTTGATCAGCTACACACCGACAGGCACGCGACTGGGTCTTGACCTGCTGCAGGCACAGCGTGCCGATGCCTGCGGAATACACTGGGGCCCGGCCAATGAAAGCCATACCCGTCACCCCGCTCTGCTGCGCCAGTATGCCCAGCACCATAGCTGGGTCTTGATTCGTGCTTTCCGTCGCGAACAGGGATTGATCGTTAGTCCTCCGGTATTGAAATACTCGCAGAACATTGAAGAGCTATTCGATCGTCAGTTTCGCTGGGCACTGCGGCAGAATGGTGCCGGTGCACAACGTTACCTGATGGAAGTTCTCAGCAAACACGGTATGAATGCCAGCTCGCTCAACTCGGAAGTCACAGCACTGTCGGAACGCGAAGCTGCCAGTGCCATTGCCATGGACCTGGCCGATGTCGCACCCGGTGCAAAATCAGTCGCTGCCGAATTCGGTCTCGGTTTCATTTCCTTCGGCTGGGAATCCTTCGACCTCGTTCTGCCACGACCGATCTGGTTCCGTCGCCTGTTCCAGGATCTTATTGCCCGTCTTCGGACAGGACAGAGTCTGGATCTGGCTGAAGAACTAAGCGGTTACGATCTAACTGATTGTGGTCAGTTGCTGTGGGGTGACGATTAACATCAACAGCAAATATTTTACAGTCATGCGCAATCTACCATGTACACAGCACACACCTTACAACACACTCATTCGAGCATTAGGCCGGGCATCCACTTTGTTTTGTTAAAATCTATGGGTGTGTCACAATCAGTGCAGTTTTGATAAAGCATATTTCAAGGAGAGCTTTAATGACTCACGAACTTCCGGCCCTACCGTATGACCGCGACGCACTGGCACCTGTAATCTCAGCTGAAACGCTCGATTATCACTATGGTAAGCACCACCAGGCATACGTCACAAATTTGAACAACCTGATTCCCGGAACAGAATACGAAAATTCCTCACTGGAAGAGATAATCCAATCCGCAGACGGCGGCATTTTCAATAATGCAGCACAGGTGTGGAATCACACGTTTTACTGGAATTGCCTTAGCCCGGAAGGCGGTGGTGAACCTGGCGGCCCACTCGCCGATGCCATTGCAACCCGATTCGGCTCATTTGACGCTTTTCGTGAAGCCTTTACCAAATCTGCTGCAACGAACTTCGGGTCTGGCTGGACATGGCTTGTTAAGACCTCCGATGGAGAGCTTGACATCATAAACACATCAAATGCCATCAACCCTATGACCGATGCCATGACTCCCCTAATGACCATTGATGTCTGGGAGCATGCCTACTACATCGATTACCGCAACGCACGGCCAAAATATCTGGATGAAATCTGGCAAATTATCAACTGGGATTTCATTGCAGCTAACTTCGACTGATCAGATAATCTATATACAGAATTACTGAAAAATGAAGATTTCCTATCCGACGAGATGCTGATTATTTGTATTTCCCAATAATCATAAAATTACTACGTGATCCAGACTGGCCAGTAGGAGAATGTCTGCTTTACAGGCAGGAGTTGGCATCTTTCAGGAAACCTGTTCTTCCGAGTTCGACTGCCGTTCAGGTCGTCTTGCGGGAACGAACGGCATCACCTTGCTGTTGATGCAGAAGCGCTTACCGGTGGGCGGCGACCCGTCGTCGAATACATGGCTGAGATGGATACCACAGCTGGCAC
>JGI24024J18818_10000536_pt1 | contig 14607 bp, 15 predicted proteins | sample Cruoilmetagenom2_FD_18818 | JGI IMG/M metagenome (IMG submission 18818) | reverse complement strand
TTGTCAAAATATCATCTTTAATAAGAATTAAAGGTTACTTTAAAATTCTATAAATAGGATATTGCATAAATGCCTTATCAGCATATTTTGAGTGTTTATAGATGTAATCCAATTGTGCGTACCAATTATTTGCAAATTTTTGATCTTGTTTTTTTAACTGTTCAAAATCAGATTTCAATTTTGGATTTTTATTTAAAATTTCAATCNCCAAATCTTCAAACACATATGGTGAAAAACCNTCTTTTTTCCGTAAAATGGTGTCGAAAAAATTCCAATTAAAAAATGAATCTGAAGCCTCTGGTTCTAGGGTTTCCATTAAATATCTAATTCCACTTTGTTGTGTGTGTACAATTAAATCACCTTTAAAGAAAGTTACTTTTTTGAAGCTTTTTGAAACATTGGTATTGTAATGTAAATAATGACCTTCAAAAGGTTTTTTCACCGTTTGATAATCTTCTATTTGATAGGCCTCTACGGTAATTATAGTATCAGTTTTTATTTTTTGAAACTCAATATTATTTAGCTTTAATTGATTTATAATTTTCCAATTTCCTTTTGAAATGATATAAGCTTCCGGAACATAAATCTCTTTTTTTGGCTTAAAATAATTATAATAAGTTACAGGTTTTATAAAAGGTTTAGATCGATCATATTTTAACCTTTTTAATCCAGTAACTTCACTGGTAATAAAATTCCCTTCAAATCCTTTAAAATTTAATGTAGTAGTTTTTGAACTGTCAATTCCCCATTGAATTGGGTAGGTTTTTTTGTTATAAATTACAGAAGAAGCCTTCTTCCTTAGTTTTGATATTTCTTGCCCATTATGGTTTAAAAATTCCAGTGTTGAAAAAAGAATTTCATAAGTNCCTTTAACCCTTTGATCATAGGGTTTTAACATATGAGTCTCTACCATAAATCCTAAACTATTAAATAGAGTAGTGTAGCCTGTTGAATATCTAGGTGAATCTAAGAATTGAGAGAAACCCATATCTGGAACTTGATTAAAAACATTTACATAAGGAGTAATAATCAAGTTTTTATTTTCGAGACTTTTTACAAAATCAGGTATCATTTTATTGTTTAAAAAGTCACCTAGTTCTCCCCCTAATTTATTGTGTTGAGTAAATAAATGTGTTAAAGAATATTGATAATCGGCTCCATTACTTACATGATTGTCTATAAAAATATCGGGATTGATATAATGAAATATTTCAGCAAATGATTGTGCATTCTTTGTGTCATTTTTTATAAAATCTCTATTTAAATCAAAATTTCGAGCATTGCCTCTAAATCCATATGATTTAGGGCCATTTTGATTTACCCGTGAAGTAGAATTCCTGTTTAAACTACCTCCAACATTATATATTGGAATAATACAAATAACAATATTTTCAAATTTTTTCTTTAAATCTTTACTCTGAACAATATCTCTAATAAACGCCATACTTGCATCTATTCCATCTGGCTCACCAGGGTGGATGCCATTATTAATTAAAATTTTATTTTTCTTAATATTTTTTAAATGACTTAAGTTGGTATTGCCGGTGGAGTTATAAATAACCAAATGTAATGGAAAACCACTGTCTGTTATACCTTTTTCAATTAAAGTAATTTCAGGATATTGCTTGGCTAATCTATTATAAAAATCAATAGTTTGATGGTAAGTTGCGGTCTCTTTTCCAAGACTTTTTTCAAAAACGGTCTCAAAATTCTGAGCATTTGCAAAAGAAATAAATAAAAAAAAACTAAATAAAATATGTTTCATGAAGGTTTAATTTAAAATTCAGTGTCTCAACAATATTTAAAAGGATATTAGTGAGGCAATGAGTAATCATTTATTTTATTAGCACAGATTTGGGAACAAAACGGGAAACATCTCCTTTGTTTTTTAAAATATCGCGAACAATACTTGAACTTATATAAGATGTGTCAGCACTGGTTAGTAAAAAAACAGTTTCAATTTTTGACATTTTCCTGTTTGTATGAGCAATGGCTTTTTCAAATTCAAAATCGGCTGGGTTACGTAAACCTCTTAAAATAAACTTACTTTTAACTTTTTTACAATAATCAATGGTTAACCCTTTATACGTATCTACCTTTATTTTAGGTTCGTTGATATACGTTTTTTTAATAAATTCTTTTCTTTGATCTAGGTTGAACATATACTTTTTAGAAGAATTTGTTCCTATAGCTATTATTATTTCATCAAACAGAGGCAAAGCTCTATCAATAATATCTTTGTGACCAAGGGTGAGAGGGTCAAAAGACCCTGGAAAGACTGCTCGTTTCATATATTTTAAAATAAAATTCGAAAACCAAATTACAAATAAATTCTATGACTTGACTTTCAAATTATATAATCATTGTTCATTGGTGTTTTTTAAAGCAACTTCAACAGCATTACCAAATAATTCTTTTAAGCTAATTCCAGCTGCTTTTGCTTGTTTTGGTAATATGCTTTCGGAAGTAATTCCAGGAACCATATTCATTTCAATAAAATAAGGAGTGTCTCCTACAATTATAAAATCTGCTCTTGACAATCCGCTTAAATTCATAGATTTATATATTTTTTCAGAAGCTATTATCACATTTTCACTTTGAATTTTGCTTATTCTGGCTGGAGTAATTTCTTGTGATTTGCCTAAGTATTTCGCATCATAATCAAAGAATTCATTTTCACTAACAATTTCTGTTATAGGTAGTACTTTCACCTTTTCATTATATTCTATTATTCCAACGGATATTTCAATACCATCTAAAAACTCTTCTATTAAAATCTCTTTATCTTCTTCAAAAGCTTTTTCAATTGCTGGCATTAGTTCTTTTTGATCTTTAACTTTAGTTACTCCAAAGCTTGAACCACCTCTATTGGGTTTTACAAAACACGGTAATCCAACTTTTTTGAGAATAGACTCCATATCAATTTCATCACCTTTATTTATATAATGAGAAGTTGCAATATTAATTCCGTAAGGTTTTAAAAAACTCAAGGTATCTCGTTTGTTAAAAGTAACTGCCATTTGATAAAATGGAGCCGATGTGTGTTTGAGCCCAAGCAATTCAAAATAGGCTAAAATAACTCCATCCTCACCTGGATGTCCGTGAATGGCATTAAAAATACAATCAAATTTTATTTTGTATCCGTTAACTGTTGTGGTAAAATCACCAACATTTATAGGGTGTTCTGTGTTATTTTCATCTACATAAACCCATTTATCTTTTAATATATGAAGGCGATATAAATTATATTTCTCTTTATCTAAATATTGATAAACCACGTTCCCGCTTTGTAAAGAAATTTCAACTTCAGAGGAATAGCCTCCCATTATAATGGCAATATTTTTTTTCATTCAAATAATTTTGTTGCTAAACAAACTTACAAAAAAGAACTTGAATTGTAGCTGGTAGAATAAATACGGTACTATTTTTTTGAGTATATTTCAAATTAATACTTTAAAATAGTCTTTCGATATAAATCAAATCATTTTTTCATTACACGAATTAATATTCAATGAAAAAATATATGTAATTTTGAAAATTAAATTTAGACAATGGGATTTTTTAATTATATAAAAAGTAAGGAGTTTTTAAGAACCATAATTTCAATTGTAGTTATCGTTGTAATTATGATTTTTGGATTGATGAAATGGTTAAATTACTATACAAAGCACGACGAGAAAATAAAAGTTCCAAATTTGGAAAAACTTTCTTTAAGTGAGTCGTCAGCTGCTTTAAAAAATGTACATTTAAATTATGTTGTCATCGATTCGGCAATATTTAATCCAAAGTTTCCACCAAAATCCATAATAGAGCAAAACCCACTTGCGGGGGATTTTGTAAAAGTAAACAGAAAAATATATTTAACATTAAACCCATCTGGATATCGAAAAGTTACGGTTCCAAATGTTATTGATCAAACCAAAAGACAAGTAATTATTCAATTAAAATCTATCGGTTTTAGAATTGGTAAAGAAAGATATATTCCCGATTTGGGAAAAGATGTTGTTCGTGCCTTGGAAGTGAATAAATCAGAAATTAAGCCTGGTGAAAAACTAGCAAAGAACACATTAATCGATCTGGTTTTAGGAGATGGTTTTGAAAATAGAGATTCTATTAAGGCAAGTGAGAATTTTGAAAAAAAAGATAGCATTCAATAATGAATGAACATCAAGAAGAAGTAAATAACGACGAACTTTATGAACATTATAAGTTTACTGCTAGTGAAGGTCAAGAACCTTTACGAGTTGATAAATTTTTAATGAATTTTATTGAGAATGCGACACGTAATAAAATTCAACAAGCTATTAAGGCTGGTAATGTTTTGGTTAATGAAAACGTAGTCAAATCAAATTATAAAATCAAAGCCAATGATACCGTTAGGGTGGTATTGGCGCACCCACCGCATGAGAATTTATTGATTGCCGAAGACATTCCTATTGATATTATTTATGAAGATGAAGAGGTTATTGTAGTGAATAAAGATGCCGGTATGGTGGTTCATCCAGGACACGGTAATTATACAGGTACCTTAGTAAACGGACTTATTCATCACATTGAAAATTTACCAAAAAATAGTAATGAAAGACCGGGGTTAGTTCACAGAATTGATAAAGATACAAGTGGTTTATTAGTAGTTGCAAAAACCGAATATGCCATGGCTAATTTGGCAAGTCAGTTTTACAATCGCACTACAGACAGGTTGTATTTAGCATTGGTTTGGGGAAATGTAGAAAATGAAGAAGGAACTATTGAGGGAAATATTGGACGTAGTTTAAAAAACAGATTACAAATGGATGTTTTTCCTGATGGAGATTTTGGTAAACACGCAGTTACACATTATAAAGTTTTGGAAAGATTTAGTTATGTAACCCTGGTGCAATGTAAATTAGAAACCGGACGTACACATCAAATTCGAGCTCATTTTAAACATATAGGTCATCCTTTGTTTAATGATGAACGTTATGGAGGAGATAGAATTTTAAAAGGAACAACCTTTACCAAATACAAACAATTTGTTGATAATTGCTTTAAAGTATTACCTCGTCAGGCATTACATGCTAAGACTTTAGGTTTTGAGCACCCTATCTCTAAAAAGCAATTGAGTTTTGATTCAGAATTACCGGAAGATATGGAGTTGGCAATTGAAAAATGGCGAAATTATACAGTTCATCAAAAGGAATAGAAAAAGAGAGAGGAAGATGAAAGAATTTGATATAGATTTGTGGAATAGAAAAACTCAATACGAATTTTTTAAATCGTATGAGGATCCTTTTTTCAATTTAACCACCCAACTTGATGTAACAAATCTTTACAATTTCTGTAAAAAAAATAATCTTTCATTTTTTTTAGTGAGTTTATATGTGGCACTTGAATCTGCCAATGAGGTCTTAGAATTTAGATTAAGAATACTTAACAATAAAGTTTATGAATTCAAATCGATTGATATAGGTTCAACGGTATTAAATGATGACAATACTTTTTCATTTTGTTTTTTTAAAAGAGAAAAGTCACTAATTGACTTTAATAAGTTGGGTAAAGAAGCACTTGCAAATCATAAAGAGAATAAAAACTTTGATTCTAATAAAGAAGTGCAAAATTTGATTTATTGTTCTTTTATTCCTTGGATTTCATTTACTAGTTTTAAGCACGCTAGAAATATAGAAAGGGAAAGTAGTGGAATTCCGAAATTTGTTTTTGGTAAATATTATGAAGAAAATAATATAAAAAAAATGCCCTTTTCAATTGAAGTTCATCACGCCTTAATGGATGGATATCATGTTGGAAAATTTTTAGAAATATTTCAACTAAAAATGGATAAGTTATCCCTAAGGCCGTTTTGATATTGAATGAAAATTTGCTTATGGAATATCTTAAAACATTTTTTTTATTTAATCCAACAGTTTGAAAATTAGATGTTACTTGTTTCAGGAAACCCAAAAATAATATGATGTGTCAATATCATTCTTTCTCCAAACTTCCAAAAAAGTAATTGGAGTTTAGAGATCTTAGATGGGTTATTTGCTGAAAACATACTATATTTTATACCAAACTTAGCAAAAGCTACACATGACCTTTTTATATGAGCTTCCGATGTTACAATTGCTGCAGTTTCGAAACTATTTTCTTTCATATGTGTACTAGAGTAAAAAGCATTTTGATAGGTGTTTCTAGCTCGGGTTTCCTCTATAATGTCTTTTTTAGAGATTCCTTTAGAAATAGCATAAGCAGACATTACCTCAGCTTCGGTACAATTATTTCTAACAGAACTACCGGTAAACAATAGCTTTGTTGCCAATCCTAAGTTAAATAACTCAATACCTTTATCAACTCGATCTTTCAATATGGATCCTGGTTCGCAATCCTCTGAAGCAGGGCTACCAAGTACAATAATCACATCGAATTTTTTAAGTGTAGAATTGTTTTTACAAGAATCATTCAAAAAGGGTATAAAAAGAATTAAAAGAATCCCTATAAGTAGACTAAAAAAAAGAAACTTTATGGTGCCAATAATAACCTGCTTTATTTTGGTCATAGTATTAATTTGGATTTAAGTTTTACGAAGTTAGTAGATACAAAACAAATATACAAAAGTGATTTGTTCATCCTTTTTAGATTTGTATTTTTACAAATAATTTTTGATTAATAACTAAACAAAAAAAACCATTTACAAAAATGAAAATAGTTATTTCACCTGCAAAATCTTTAGACTTTGATTCGACCGTGCCAACAGATAAATATACCATACCTCAATTTCTAGATGAAACAGAAAAATTAAACAAAGTTTTAAAAAAGAAAAGCCCAAAACAGCTTTCGAAAATAATGTCTATTTCTGAAAAACTAGGAGAGTTAAATTGGCAAAGAAATCAAGATTGGCATTTACCTTTTACAGTTGAAAATGCAAGACAAGCGGTTTACGCCTTTAAAGGAGATGTTTATTTAGGATTAGATACATATACCATACCGGTAGAAAAAATAGACCAATTACAAGATAAATTAAGAATATTATCAGGACAATACGGGCTTCTAAAACCATTAGATTTGATGCAAGCATATCGGTTAGAAATGGGCACCAAATTAAAAATTGGCAGAAAAGATAATTTATATAAATTTTGGGGAGATACTATTACTAATACGCTAAATAATGAATTGCAAGATGATGAAGTTTTTATTAACCTGGCTAGTAATGAGTATTTTAAAGTGGTAAAACCAAAACTATTAAAAGTGCCAGTTATTACACCTGTTTTTAAAGATTATAAAAATGGGCAATTGAAAATGATTAGTTTTTTTGCTAAAAAAGCTAGAGGCATGATGGTTCGCTATATTATTGATAACAATCTTGAAAAGGCCGAAGATTTAAAAGGCTTTGATGTTGATGGGTATGCATTTGACGCTAATTTATCAACTGGTAATGAATTGGTTTTTACCAGATAGTAAAATAAAATACAATGAACAGAGTATTTATTGATGAGCAAAATTTTAAAGGGAATGATTTTTCCAAAACTCTTTTAGAAATAGGTGATTATGAATATTGTATTTTTGATACTTGCAACTTTTCAGAAGTAGATCTATCTAATTTTAATTTTGTTGAATGCGAGTTTAATAATTGTAATTTGAGTATGGCAATGCTGTATGGCGCTACCTTAAGAGAATTAGAATTTAACAATTGTAAAATGTTGGGCTTACAATTTGAAAAATGTAGTCCTCATTTTTTTTCTGCAAACTTCAATAACTGTATTTTAAATATGTCTTCTTTTTATCAAATGAATTTAAAAAATTCTAAATTTAATGAATGTTCTTTCTTAAAAGTAGATTATACAGAAGCGAATATGATGGGTTTACTTTTTGAAAAATGTGATTTTAGCGAAGCTGTTTTTCAAAGAACGAATATTGAAAAAGCTGATTTTCGAAATTCCAAAAACTATAGTATTGATCCCGAAAGCAACAGTATTAAAAATGCAAAATTTTCTTTATCAGGAATTCAAGGATTATTGGATAAATACAATATTACAATAGAATAAATTACTTTATCACCCTAACAGGATTGCTGACATTGTTATTTCGACTCACCGCTTGAATGATAAAAATGTTTGATTTTTTATACTCTTTTTTGCTTAGATCAATAAATTTATTACCAGTAATTTCTCTAATTCTTGAAGATTTAAATGTAACGTGATTTTCATTTTTATCTAATTGATAAACTATAAATTTTACTGCTTCTTTTTCTTTATTTTCAGGAAGTGATTCCCATGATAATCTATATTTTTTAGTTTTTAATTTGGAAATCTTAGCATCAGACACAGGTTCAGGAATAAATTTTTTATTGTGATTCGTGCTTGGCGGTAGAATTGGATTTTGATAATAGTTATTCTTTAAGATCTGATTTATTCCTAAAGGATTTTTAAGAAACGATTTGGCGCTAAAAAACGCACTTCCTTTAATTTGTGATAGTTGATGGTTTAAAATCAATTGTTTTTCAATTTCTGTTGGGTTTTTCTTTTTCCAAGCTCTATGATTTTTTTTATTATCTAACCTATACATACCCTGACCAATATATAGATTTGTACCATAATTATTTTTAGACCACCAATTAACTATAGTTGAATAATCAGCTTTTTTATGTCCAATTCGCCAATAAGCTTGTGGTAAAACATAATCTAACCAGTCATTTTCTAACCAAAGTAGTATATCAGCATACAAATCGTCATAATTGGTTTGACCGGCATCCGTATTTGAACCATTTGGATCATCACTTATGTTTCGCCAAACTCCAAACGGACTTATACCAAATTGAACCCATGGTTTAATAGTTTTAATGGTGGTGAATAATTCTTCAATAATAATATTGACATTATTTCTTCTCCAATCGTCAATTCTATTCGGATAATAATCTCCACCAAATTCTTTAAAAGAATTTTCATCCGGAAACGGTTCGTCTTTAATTTTATAAGGGTAGAAATAGTCGTCAAAGTGAATGGCATCTACATCATAATTTTGAACAATATCAGCAACAATTTTATTGGTATATTCTCTTACTTTTGGTAGGCCCGGATTAAAATATTTATTATCTCCATAATTAATAAACCATTCTGGTTTTTCATAGGTTAGCCTAAATGGGTTAGATTGAAATTCTTTGTATTTTACTATTGCTCGATATGGATTTAACCATGCATGAAATTCCATTCCACGTTTGTGAGTCTCTTCAATAATAAAAGCTAATGGGTCATAATAAGGTATTGGTGCTTTATCATTGGTACCTGTTAAGTAAGCCGACCATGGTTCATACTTTGAATTATAAAAAGCATCAGCCGAAGGGCGAATTTGAAAGATAATTGCATTAAAATTTAAACTCTTGAAATTATCTAAAAGAATTAAAATTTCTTCTTTTTGTTTTTCTGTACTGAGGTTTTTAGAACTTGGCCAGTCAATATTTTCAACGGTTGCTATCCAAACTCCTCGAAATTCTCTTTTATTGCTTTCTTGTGAAAAAGCATATTGAAAACTAATTAGGAATAGAATTAGTAATATAAATGGCTTTATTAATTTTCATTAAATGAATTTAGTTTTCAAAAATACATTTTAAAAGCAAATAACAAGTTTATAATATCGAATTAAAAACAAAACCATATACCGTAAAGAATGCCAAATTTTATACAAAGAATCGCTAAGAATATATTGGCGAAACTTTTTTTAATCTGCCAAATTTTGCGGTGTAACTATTAATCTCAAACACAAATTTTTCTTTTTACTAGATATTCATTCACTCATTTATATCGCAAAGAATGCCAAGTTTTACGCAAAGAATCGCTAAAAATAACTTTGCGAAACTCTTTTTTCTCTGCGAAACTTTGCGTTATAGCCATTAATTCAAAAAACAATTTTTTCTTTTTACTAGATATTTATTCACACATGCGCTCATTAACTCAATCATATAATAATTCTGTCAGTATGTCACTATAAAATGACATTTTCTGCCAAAAAACATAAAAATATGTAATGGCATAAAGATTGACTATACAGCATCAGTAAAACAAAATAAAAAGACTAAAATTTAAAAATATAATATTATGAGTAAAATAATTGGAATAGATTTAGGAACAACCAACTCATGCGTTTCTGTAATGGAAGGAAATGAGCCAGTAGTAATACCTAATGCCGAAGGTAAAAGAACGACTCCTTCAATTGTTGCCTTTGTAGAAGGTGGCGAAAGAAAAGTAGGTGACCCTGCAAAACGTCAGGCTGTTACTAACCCAACAAAAACTATATATTCTATCAAAAGATTTATGGGTAATAAATTTTCTGAGTCTAAAATGGAAGCAGAGAGTACCTTATAAAGTTGTAAAAGGAGATAATGATACGCCTAGAGTTGATATTGATGGTAAATTATATACGCCACAAGAAATCTCAGCAATGGTTTTGCAAAAAATGAAAAAAACTGCTGAAGATTATTTAGGTACTGATGTTAAAGAAGCAGTAGTAACTGTACCAGCATATTTTAATGATGCACAACGTCAAGCAACAAAAGAGGCAGGTGAAATTGCTGGTTTAAAAGTAAGTCGTATAATTAACGAACCTACTGCAGCAGCGTTGGCTTATGGTTTAGATAAAGCAGGTGAAGATAAAAAGATTGCTGTTTACGATTTAGGTGGAGGTACTTTTGATATCTCGATCTTAGAAATTGGAGATGGTGTTTTTGAAGTACTTTCAACAAATGGGGATACACATTAGGTGGTGACGATTTTGATCAAGTAATTATTGATTGGTTAGCTGAAGAGTTCAATAAAGAAGAAGGTATTGATTTACGTAAAGACCCAATGGCTTTACAAAGATTAAAAGAAGCTGCAGAAAAAGCAAAAATTGAATTATCATCTAGTACTCAAACAGAAATCAATTTACCATATGTTACAGCAACAGCTTCAGGACCAAAACACTTGGTTAGAAATTTAACAAGAGCCCAGTTTGAAAAATTAGCTGATAGCTTAATAAAACGTTCAATGTCTCCTGTAAGTGCAGCATTAAAAGATGCCGATTTATCAAAATCTGATATCGATGAAGTAATTTTGGTAGGTGGTTCAACACGTATGCCTAGAATACAAGAAGAAGTTGAAAAATTCTTCGGGAAAAAACCTTCAAAAGGAGTGAACCCAGATGAGGTAGTAGCAATTGGTGCTGCAATTCAAGGTGGTGTATTAACTGGTGATGTAAAAGATGTATTGTTGTTAGATGTTACTCCGCTTTCATTAGGTATTGAAACTATGGGTAATGTGATGACAAAATTAATTGAGGCAAATACTACGATTCCAACTAAAAAATCGCAAGTATTCTCAACTGCAGCAGAAAATCAACCATCAGTAGAAATTCATGTATTGCAAGGTGAACGAGCGATGGCAGCAGATAATAAAACGATTGGTAAATTTCATTTAGATGGAATACCACCAGCGCCAAGAGGAGTTCCTCAAATTGAAGTAACTTTTGATATTGACGCTAATGGTATCATCAATGTTTCTGCAAAAGACAAAGGTACCGGTAAAGAGCATAATATTCGTATTGAGGCTTCTTCTGGATTATCTGAAGAAGATATCAAAAAAATGAAAGCTGATGCTGANGCNAATGCTGANGTAGATAAAAAAGCGAAAGAAACTGCTGAAAAAATCAATGGTGCAGATGCTATGATTTTCCAAACAGAAAGTCAATTAAAAGAATTTGGTGAAAAGTTATCTGATGATAAAAAAGCTCCTATCGAATCTTCATTAGAAGAATTGAAAAAAGCACATGAGTCAAAAGATCTTGATTTAATTGATGCTGCGATGGAAAAAATCAATGCTGCTTGGAAAGAAGCTTCAGAAGAAATGTACAAAGCACAACAAGATACGCAAGGTGGTGCTGCAGGCCCTCAACCAGGAGCCGATGCAGGTGCCGAAGGAGCAGAAGCTTCAACGGAAGATGATGTGCAAGATGTAGACTTTGAAGAAGTAAAAGATGATGAAAAATAATTGAAATGTCATTCCGACCACAGTGGAGGAATCTCATTATCAAAATTGAATAAATTGAAACCGCCAGAATTAATTTTCTGGCGGTTTTATTATTATATTTACCAAATAATAACAAATAAAAGCCACTAAATAATAGTGAAATTATCAAAAAATGAAATAAAGGGATTAGTTTCAAAGTATTTTCCTGATTTAAAAGATAAAGAACTTAAGGAGTTTTTATCTATCAGCGAGTATTGTATTGTAAAAAATAAAGAAATTATTTTTAAAAAAGGAAGAACTGATAAATACGTCTTTATTATTTTAAAAGGTGCTGCAAGGGCTTATCACACGAATGATAAAGGTGTAGAAATCATTAATCATTTAAGATCTGACGGTTATTTATTTGGCGATCCAGCAGTTTTTACTGGTCAAGTACAAAAACTAGATGTTCAAGCCTTGTGTGAATCTCATATATTAAAATTTAATATTGATGAACTTGAAGCTTTAGGGTTTAAAAACCATAAGCTTATGAAATTTTATTTGAATTTTCTTAAGGAAATTATTCAAATATTTTCTTATCGTATAGATAGCTTTGTAGCTATGACTCCAAAAGAACGATATTTAAGTTTAATTGAAATGAATCCAATTTATTTAGAATCTACATTTGATAAACATATTGCCAGTTTTATTGGAATTACTCCAGTAACCTTAATCAGAATAAAAAAAAGTATAAGATTAGATATCAAATGATATTTTTTTTTAAAACTCTTATAACTAATTTTGTGCTATTAGATTTATTAGTATCAATTTAAACTTTTTTTTAAGATGAAAAAACCAAACTTTTTAAGTTTACTAGGAGCTTTACTTATTGTCTCCTCGGTATTTGCACAAAAAAAACCAAACATCCTTGTATTTTGGGGTGATGATGTAGGTATGTGGAATATTAGCGCATATCATAACGGTATGATGGGTGGAACTACCCCTAATATTGACCGTATCGCAGACGAAGGTGTTCTGTTTACAGATGCCTATGCGCAACAAAGTTGTACTGCTGGACGAGCTTCTTTTATTATGGGGCAACATCCATTCAGAACCGGCTTACTAACCATTGGTATGCCAGGTGCTAAAGCAGGTATCAATCCTGCTGATCCAACCATAGCAGAATTACTAAAACCAATGGGATATGCTACAGGTCAATTTGGTAAGAATCACCTAGGTGACCAAGATCAACATCTACCTACGGCTCACGGTTTTGACGAATTTTATGGTAATTTGTATCACTTAAATGCTGAAGAAGAACCTGAATCTTATTATTACCCTAAGGACCCTGCATTCCACAAAAAATTTGGACCAAGAGGTGTGTTACATTCTTATGCTGATGGTAAAGGCGGTCAAAAAATAGAGGATACCGGACCTTTAACTATTGAACGCATGAAAAATGCTGATACAGAGTTTATTGATGCTGCATTAAAGTTTATGAATACTGCTGCAAAAGACAAGAAACCTTTCTTTATTTGGTTGAATTCAACCAGAACACACGTTTGGACACATTTGGATCCAAAATGGGAAGGATCTTCTGGGTATGGTTTATATGCAGATGGTATGATGGAATTAGATCATGGAGTTGGTCGTGTTTTAGATGAATTAGATAAATTAGGTATAGCAGATAATACTATTATTGTATTTTCTACCGATAACGGTGCGGAAAAATTTTCATTTCCTGACGGTGGAACAATTCCATTTAGAGGTGAAAAAGGAACAACCTGGGAAGGTGGTTTTAGAATACCTCAAATGGTGAGATGGCCTGGTCATATCAAGCCTGGTACCGTAATTAACGATATTTTTTCACAGGAAGACTGGTTACCTACACTTTTGGCTGCTGCGGGAAATACTAATGTAAAAGCAGACTTATTAAAAGGTAAATCTTATGCTGGTAAAAAATTTAAGGCACATTTAGATGGGTATAATCAACTTCCACTATTAACTGGAAAAGTTGCAAAAGGAGAAGGCCCACGTCATGAAATTATATATTTCGATGCTGCTGGAAATTTAAATGCTTTACGTTATGATGACTGGAAAGTGCATTTTTCAATTATGGAAGGTTCAATAAACGAAGCTTACAGAAAAACTCCAAGCTGGCCAATCATTTTAAATTTGAGAAATGATCCGTTTGAAGTTTCCATGGATGCCGCTCTTTATATTAGAGACTATGCAGATCAAATGTGGATGATGGTTCCTGCACAAACTTATGTGTCAAATTTTTTAGGAACTTTTAAAGATTTTCCACCTAGAAGTGGTGACGCTTTAGGTATTGATAAAGTGCTTCAAAATATGCAAACTAGTGGTGGTGCTCGTAACTAAACGTTTTAAAACAATCTTATTANTAAAAAGCTGTCNTTTGACAGCTTTTTTCTTTTTAAGGGCTTTTAACAATAGTAATTCTTTAGGGATAACTCCATTAACACTTNACAGAATTAAGAAAAAGTAAAAAAGTATCAAATGATATTTTTTTAATGATTAACATAAGTTAATTTTATAAAAAATTAAATTAACTAAAAAAATGAAGAAAAACATTATTAAACTATCCAAAGTTTTTTTCATAGCATTATTTGTATTTTCAATACAAAGTTGTGATCAA
>JGI24024J18818_10000531_pt1 | contig 14648 bp, 15 predicted proteins | sample Cruoilmetagenom2_FD_18818 | JGI IMG/M metagenome (IMG submission 18818) | reverse complement strand
TCTACGCAGCCATCAGCAGTGGAATTCAAAGAGTTCTTCAGAAAGCTTACTGATGAATGCAGTGGCATTGTCAATGTGCTGGCTTCCTCAAATATCAGCGGCACGGTTGACAGCGCGGAGGCAGCAAAGGAATTTGTACCAGGCTTACCAATCAGGGTGGTCGATTCTCTGTTTATTGCAATGGGGGAGGGCCTTGTGGCTGTGGCAGCAGCCCGGGCCGCTGCTTCGGGTAAGGCTATTGATGAAGTAGTTGCTGTGGCAGAAAATACCCGGGACCATACTCATTTCTTATTCGTAGTAGATACCCTGGAATATCTCCATAAGGGGGGTCGGATCGGCGGCGCAAAAAGGCTTCTAGGAACGGCATTAAACATCAAACCCATTCTGCATTTTGAGGATGGCACCATTCAGCCCCTGTCTCAGACCCGCACCAAGGCAAAAGGCATTGAAGAATTGCTGAATATTGTAGAAGAGCGTTTGGGATCAAGCAAGATGGCGGAGGCTGGTGTGGTGCATGTTGATTGCCCGGAAGAGGGAAGATCACTGGTTGAAAAGGTTAAGGAGCGTTTTAATCCTCCCTTGGTCCATTTTTCAGATGTTAGCCCGGTAGTTGGCACCCATGTCGGTCCTGGAGCGTTGGGACTGGCATTTTACCCTGTTCTTTGAAAAAAATTACTCCTGTCACTATTTATTTCATAACCTTCTCGGAGGAGATAAATAGCAGATTTGTTTGATATAATCGAGGAAAATTGGAAGAGGATATTCATTCACTGCTGTACGAGACAGCAGGTAAGTTTCCAATAATAAAATCTATTGAAAATAACCATTCGCCCTTTTCGTGAATCAGATCAAGAGAACGTCATCATACTCTGGGATAAAGTATTCCCGGATGCTCCACCTCACAACAACCCCGCCCGCGATATACGAACCAAACGAGAGGTCCAACCGGAGCTCTTTCTGGTTGCACTATTGGATGATCAGATTGTGGGCACCGCCATGGCTGGATTCGACGGCCACCGCGGTTGGGTCTATTACCTGGGCGTGGATCCGGATTTTCAACGCCAGGGAATAGGCACTTCCCTGATGAAAAGGGTCGAGTCCCGCTTAATGGGCTTGGGCTGCCCCAAGCTGAATCTACAAATTCGGGCGAATAATACTGAAGTACAGACATTTTATGAAAGTTTGGGATATTACGCCGAAGACCGCCTAAGTATGGGAAAAAAATTCTAGGTGGTAACTAAAAAGGAGATAGTGATGCAAATAGTAACTGATAGTGGAACAGACCTGAATTTATCAGCCAAAGAAGTAGCTGAATTTAATGTTCATACAGTTCCTCTGAACGTAACCCTCGATGGAGAAACCTATCGGGAAGGAATTGATATTGAACCGAAAGATTTTTATGACCTGTTGGAAAAATCTGGCAACCTGCCGATAACTTCCCAGCCCCCGGCAGGGCAGTTCGCCGAGCTTTATCGCAATCTTGCAAAAAAAGACCCCGATATTTTATCAATTCACATGACCTCGGGGTTAAGTGGGACCTTTAACTCAGCTCTGGCTGGTGCAGATTTGGTCCCTGAAGCCAATGTCACTCATTTTGACACGAAAACCCTATCAGCAGTGGCGGGGTGGCAAGTTGAGGCAGCTGCCCGGGCCTGCAAGGCAGGCTGGTCGGTGGACAAGGTCCTTCAACTGGTAAAGAAGATCGGGGATGCCTGTGAAAGCATCTATACCCTTGATGAACTGAAATACCTGATCCATGGTGGCCGGATCAGCCATATGAAAGGAGTGATCGCCTCTTTGATCAAGATCAAACCTATGATCGGCGTGGAAAAGGAAAATGGGACATACATCCAGCTAGGTATGGTGCGATCGTTTAAAGGAGCTGTATTGGGGTTGGTTGAGCAGATCAAAAAGAAACATGCCCCCGGAAGCGAGCTTAGGGTTCAGGTTTTGCATGCCTTCAATCCAGATGGAGCTTCCATGTTAAAGGAACAAATTGACAAAGTCTACAAGTGCAATTGGCTGCCAATGGGACCGATGTCATTAGTATTGGGCGCACACACAGGACCCAGCATGGTGGGAGTAGGTTTTGGCTCCCAGGAAGTTTTTGACGAAATTCCCTGAACTGGCTCAGGGGGTATTGAATAGTTGAAATCCTGCGATTCAGTATAAATTCTGGTAACCTTTCCTGTTCAGGAAAGGTTACCAAGACATCTATGGTCACTGAAATCTCTGCCAAGACCATCCTCAATCACGTAAAGCAGCCGGATACCTGGTTCGGTATGAAGTACAACATGAATTTGTACTGGGGCTGTCAGCACCAGTGCATTTACTGTGATTCGCGTTCGGAATGCTACCGGTTGGGAGATCTGGCGGATATCCGGACCAAAGTGAATGCTCTGGAGCTGCTGGAAGATGCCCTGCCCCGCAAAAGAGTCCGCGGGACGATTGGATTTGGGTCGATGAATGACCTATATATGCCAGTTGAGAAGGAATACCGTCTTGCCAGGGGTGCGCTGGAGATCATTAAGGATCAGCACTTCCCGGTCCATATCTTGACTAAATCCGATCTGGTACTGAGAGACCTTGATATATTATCAGAGATCAGCCAGGTTTATGCGGCGGTCAGTTTTACGATCACCACAGCGGATGATGATCTGGCCAGCAAAGTTGAACCGGGTGCACCCCTTCCACCAGAGAGATATATGGCAATGCGGAAATTGGCGGATGCCGGGATCCTCACCGGCGTGACCATGATGCCTATCCTGCCTTTCCTGGAAGATGATCCTGAGAATATTCGCCAGATCGTCCGAACAGCGGCTGACAGTGGAGCCAGTTATATCATCCCTGCCTTTGGCATGACATTGCGGCCAGGATCGAGGGAGTATTATTATCAAAAACTTGACCATTTATTTCCTGGCGTGAAAGAGAAATATATCCAGGCTTTTGGGGATAGTTATCAATGCAGCGCTCCCAATTGGAGACAACTGTCTGAAGTTTTTCAGGAGGAGATTATCAAGGGAGATGTTCGTTCAGAAATCCCGGTATTTAAACCGGAGAAAGTAATCGAAAAATCCCGCCAGACACCCTTATTCGGGAGTGATACAATTCAACCAGAGTAGAAAAACGGAGAAGATCCTTATGGCGAAATTCACAATATTGCCTCCCAAAAAAACTGCTTTGCTGATCATTGATGTTCAACGAGCCTTATTTACCCAACACGATCCTGTGTTTAATGATTGGAAAGTAATTGAAACCATCAATGCCCTGGTGACCAGGTCCCATTTGTTTGGAGTCAGGGTGGTATATATCCAGCATGAAAATGACTCCATCCTGAAAAAGAACTCTGATGGCTGGCAGCTCCATCCCGATATGAAGCCCAAGGCGACCGACCTGCGTATCCATAAAAAACAGGGCAATGCCTTCCTTGGCACAACACTGCAAAGCGACCTTGAGGCCAGGGGCATTAAACACCTGCTAATCACTGGATTGGTGACCCAGGGCTGCGTCCGAGCGACGAGTCTGGGAGGATTGAAAATGGATTATGATGTTTTCCTTGTGCAAGGAGCTCACTCTAACTACAACAAGGATGCTGAAAGTGTTATTGAGAAGCGGGAGGCGGAACTCCAGGAAGCTGGTGTGCACCTGGTAACACCCGAACAGATCGATTTTAACTGAATGAATAGGTAAATGTTTGGTCTGATAAAATCCTGATTTCGAACTCAGGCGCCCTGTAGAGTATAAGCCGCTCCTGTTTGCGGTCGACGATCACAAATGATCTATAATATTGAGCCTTAATTACCGTCCGAACGATTGGAGCTCCCCTGTTGTCTGGGAAACACTTAGAATATTTGGGCCGGGGCTAGAAAAATATGGCGCCAAAGGACTGGAAACAGGAAAATTGTAGCTTTTTGTAAGCTGTCCGATAGGTTAGGACGGTTTCTGATAACAAAGCTGTTAGGAATTCTCCCCATGATACCCATTAGTATGAGAAAAGTAAGCTAGCTGATTGTCCAGCCTAGGAGGCTGGTTTTTCTTAACGATGATGAAGTTATTTGCAGTACCTCGTTTTTCAGACCCCGAGAAACAACGTCGGGCCAGCATCCTGGTAGCGACCCAAGTTGCGGCCGTAGTGATGATGTTGTTAATCATAGTGACCACCTTTGTCTCCTCCACTGACCACCCCGAGATTTTGTTCGAAGGTGCGGCAGGAGCTGCTTTAATTATCTACTCTTTTTATTTTCTCAAAAAGGGGAAACTGGAAATTGCGGGATGGATCGTAGTAGTTATAGGTTGGTTAGTCCTGACCCTGGACCTGGTGTTCATCTCAGGCATCCAAGGTGTAAACATTCTTGGCCAGGTTTTAATTGTGATGCTTGCCGGATTAGCGATCAACGGAAGAGCTTCCCTGATCGTCACGTGCGCTAGCATAGTAGCTAATCTGATCATTCTTTACCTCCAGCAAGAAGGCATTTTGGTAGATCTATCACCATTACCAGCGAATTTTACGCGTTATATGATCCAATCAATATATTCAGGGTTGGCGGCAATATATATCTGGAGAGCGGACACAGTAATAAAAAAGGCATTCTTAAACAGTCAGACAACAGCAGACCGCTACCGGTCCTTATTTGAGCGTACAAATGATGGCGTATTGATCCTGGATCTGAATTGGCGTGTTTTGAACTCGAACCCTCAAGCGGCAAAACTGCTTGGTTTTCAGTCGCAGGAATTGATGGGACAAGAGTTTACCAATTGGTTTGGCAGCAATGACCATGTGGATGTAACTGGATATCTAAATGATATTCTGGCAGGATCTGATCTGCCGATCCTTGAAAACGTCCTTCGCAAGAAAAATGGACTTGAGATCCCGGTCGAAATTAGCCTGGCCCTGGTACCTGATTCGATTGAGGATCCTCATCATATTCAGTGTATCCTGCGGGACATAACTGAAAGGAAAGAATATGAGCGCCACCTGATTTTCGAAGCCATGCATGATCCGCTTACTAAATTACCGAATCGGAAGTACCTTGAGAAGCAATTCCTGAAGATTAAAAGCCGGCGATCGGATGACCAGAGGATGATGGCGGTATTCTTTATTGATATTGATGATTTTAAATCAGTAAATGATCAATTTGGCCATGATGTTGGAGATCTGGCGCTGATAGAGTTGGCGTCTCGGCTCCAGCGAACAGTAAGGGAAAGTGATATAGTGGCCAGGCTGGGGGGAGACGAATTTATTATTTTATTAGAGAACATCCATACCAAAGAGAATGTCATTAAGGTGGCAGAAAAGATCATTCACAGTATTTCTGATCCTTTTCAAGTCAAGGATCTATCAATTATTATTACCATTAGCATTGGAATCAACTTCTCGGAAAAGAACCAAATGGATGTGGAAGAGCTGATTAAAACATCTGATTCAGCTCTGTACATTGTGAAAGAAGACGGGAAGAACGATTTTCAGTTTTACGATCCAGCACAGATAGAAAAAGATCTGCCCTCAACTAATATTGAAAACTGAATAATCCTCAGGAATAGGAAATCCAGTTCCACAGGTGGGGGTACTGGAGGGTTAGTGCTGTTAAAATATAAGAATTGACCAGATCTATTACCCTGGAACATTTATCCCATGAATAAAACCTGGTACAAAATCGGCCTGATCCTGCTATTGATCCTCCTGCTGGTAGTTTTTCTACCTCCTGGATCACAAGAGAAGAATAGCAGCCAGGATACCCGCGATCAGGTGTCTTCCTTCTACGATTCTGGCTGTACGGTGATCTACGGCGTTGATGAGGAAAATGTTTTGGGCGGCAATAACGAAGATTTTACAGATTCAGAAACAAGGATCTGGTTCCTCCCGCCAGAAGATGGGAAATTTGGACGAGCTCTTGTTGGATACGACAGTTTTATCTGGCAGGGAGGTATGAACGACCAGGGTTTATTCTTTGATGCCATGTCCATTGAAGAACCGGTCAGGGTTGAACAAGGTAATAAACCGAAGTATCAGGGATCTTTACCAGCCAAAGCCCTGGAGACATGTGCTGATGTAGATTGTGTTTTGGACCTGTTTGCTAGATATCATGCCTATGATACCTGGGTCTTCCAATTCATGTTTGGTGACGCTTCTGGTAATTCCGTGATCATCGAACCTAACCAGACCAATCATGGAGGACGTTTTTTGGTGGGAACGAACTTCCTTCAATCCGTTGTTGATGAGAACAGCTGCCGGTATTGTGACCGCTACTGGACTGCCCGGAGTATGTTTGAGAATTCTGACAGCATCTCTGTCGACCTGATGCGCGACATTTTAATTGCTACCCAACTTGAAGGTGACTATCCCACCCAGTATTCCACGATCTATGATCTGAAAGAGAATTTGATCTATCTTTACCTTTTCCATAATTTCGAAGAGGTGAGGATATTTGATCTGGATGAGGAGTTGGCAAAAGGCTACCATGTACTAAGAATGGAAAACCTCTTCGATGACACCCTTGGTTACTATGTTTTCGCACGGACAGAAAGGGGGCGCCAGGCCGAGATCAGGGCTGATTATTATCCTGTAGAATTGGATTCGGAAATCTATAGTGCCTATCTGGGAGACTATCTGGGTCCTGAGGATCTGGATATGGCCTTTGATTATTATTCCGTTGATTATGTAAATGGTGATTTTGTGTTGAAGTTGATCCCGGATAAGGCCTGGATGAAACTTGAACCAACTTCTGAGACAGAGTTTTTCCATCTCTCCTTTTTTGATCACTTTGAGATCACATTCCTGCCCGAAGGGAATGGAGAGGTGAATGGTTTTATACTCAGCAATGCAGATGGAGATTATGAATTCCAAAGGACCTCTCTTCAAGCACAGGCGGATGAGGAAGGAACCAGGCCGGTAACTTTCTGGTCAGTCTTGTGGGATAAGATCTGGCGTTTTTCCGGAACGAACACCTTTAAGTTCCTGGCGATCATCCTGGGATTGATCCTGCTTCAGTTGGTTTTGCAATATCTCAAATCACTCTTGGTCTGAAGACAATTCAGCATCCTTTTTCCAGACCTACAGTACAATACATAACACTCACATATCAGTGGAGTGTTTATGGCAGCGTCATATCATATTAATCCCTCAAAATATTCCCTTCAAGAGCTGAAAAATGACCTTCTCAACCGGGATTTAATTCCCAGCCGCAAGTCCTTAAAAGAGGATCTGGAAACCAACTTCCAAATTCTTGAGGGAAAAGGTATTCAAACCCTGGGAGATTTGATCACTGCCCTGAAAAATAAAAAAAGGATCGGAGAATTTTCTTCCTCATCAAGCATTAGTGAAAAATACCTGACCCTGCTGCGGCGGGAAGCCAATAGTTATCTTCCCAATCCTGTCCCCCTGGACAAGTTTTCGGGTTTCGGGACCAGTGAAATTAATAAACTGGCAGCTGCAGGGATCAAGAACTCGCGCCAAATATTTGAATTGGCAAAAAACAATCCGGATCCAGGTTCCCTTCCAGCCGAACTCGGAATATCACCGGAAACCCTTGCCGAACTTGTGGGATTGTCAGACCTGTCAAGGGCCTATGGAGTTGGCCCGGTATTTGCCAGGATCCTTTATGATGCCGGGGTCCATTCAATCAATGAGTTTAGAAGTTATACTCCTCAGCAAATGATCGATCTTTATGAGAGTAAGATTGGTAAAAAGGCAGACTTTTCTATCAGTGATATTAAATTTAGCCTGGACTTGGTTCAGGCGCTGGCTATTGGAAAGGAAATATCCTGATCTTGGAATACGTAAGCGAGATTCAAGCCTGGTCAGCAGTCATGGCGAAAGGAGAATTTTGTGACTTTAGATGAAGGCCTTGCCCAACGGATCCACGATCAGATCAGCGACCTCGCTGGCTATGAGGAAAAGAGGATGTTTGGTGGAATTGGATTCTTGTTGAGGGAAAATATGGCCTGTGGTGTAAATAAGGAAAACCTGATCATCTAGGTAGGACCCGATTACTATCAAGAGGCTTTGTCAAAGCCAAACGTTAATGAATTTGATATGACCGGGAAGGCGATGACTGGGTGGATCGTTGTCACAGATACAGGTTATAAAAAAGATGCAGACTTTCAGGAATGGGTGGATCGGGGAGTGGCTTTTGCCCTGACGCTGCCGGAAAAATAGGGAACGAATGCCTGATCATCGAAAGGTTTACAAACAGGAAGCGCGGAATTATCAGCGCCTCATCGCGAGGGAAGATTATCAGGAAAATCTTCTACCTGCGATCCTGGAGATTATGGATCTTGATCACCTGGATGTGATAGACCTGGGCTCTGGAACTGGACGGCTGGCATGTTTATTGGCCCCTATTGCTAGAGCAGTGTTTGCATTTGACCTCTTCCCCCATATGCTGGGTGTAGCCGCTTCGCGGCTGAAAGGTCAGGGATCGGGCAATTATCTGGCCGCTGCATCTGACCACCGCCACGTTCCACTGGACCCGGGGTCTGCCGATCTGGTGATCTCAGGTTGGAGTTTCTGTTATTTGGTGGTGTGGGAAGAGATGAATTGGGAGACTTCGCTGGAGGCTGGCCTGCAGGAGATCAACCGGCTGTTAAGGGATGATGGCAAGATCATCATTATAGAAACACTGGGCACGGGTGTCACAAGCCCCGAACCGCCAGAAAAACTGCAGAATTATTATCAGTATCTGGAAAGAGCAGGATTTCAACGGGTCTGGCTGCGAACAGATTACCAATTCCAGGATCGGGAAGAAGCTGTGGAATTGGTTCGTTTTTTCTTTGGTGAAGAGATGCTGGATAAGATTGGCGATGAACTTGAGCCTGTTTTGCCAGAGTGTACTGGCATTTGGTGTAAGAAGAAATAATGACACAACCGAGAAGGGTCAATGCACATACTGCCGGTTCAGAATAAGAAAGATCTCAGGAAGTTTATCAATTTTCCTTTTATGTTTTACAAAGAGGATCCAAACTGGGTAGCCCCGCTTCGGTTCGATCTCCGCAATCAATTCAATCCTGACACTAACCCACTGCTCTCGCTTTGTGATTACCAGCTTTTTTTATTGGTCAGAGACAATCAGATCATCGGGCGAATCGCTGCTTTTATAGACCACCTGGCGGTAGATTTCTGGGAAGAGAAGATCGGATTATTTGGCTATTATGAATGCATTCAGGAGCCTGAAGCATCCCAGATGTTGTTGAAGGCGGCAGCTGATTGGCTCAAGGAGCAAGGAATGGATTCTATGCGAGGACCGTGGACCTTTGTGTCTGAGGCCTGGGGTCTTGTTGTGGAGGGTTTCTCTCCTCCCCCTTGCATCATGTCACCTCATAACCCGCCCTATTACGATGAACAACTCACTGCATTTGGTTTGGAAAAAGCCAAAGATTTACTGTGTTATTACATTTCTGGAAAAGAGGATTATCAAATTCCCGCCCGGATATTGACCCTGACAGACCGGGTTGCTGAAAGGTATGGGGTCACCGTCCGCCCTGTGGATATGAAGAATTACGACGAAGAAGTCCAAACGTTCCTGGACATGTCCAATTCCAGTATTATCAATAATTGGGGGTATTCCCCGGTGACCGAAGCAGAAGCGGATGCGCTTGCGAAAGACCTCAAACTGGTCATCCAATCCAAAGGAGCGTTATTTGCGATAGATCCGGATGGCAGGCCTATAGGCTTTGCGATTGCCCTTCCTGATATCAATGTGCTTTTACGGGGCATGAATGGACGTTTATTTCCCTTTGGCTGGATAAAATTGCTGTTTGGCCAGCCAAAGCTGAACAACTACCGCATGTTTGCCCTGGGTGTGATCCCGGAATATCATGGACGGGGGATAGATAGTCTGCTCTACAGAGCGCTCTATGAGTCTCTGTTCAGCCCAGATATATGGATGGAGATCAATTATGTCCTGGAAGATAACTATCATATGAATAACGCCATCCACAAATTACTGGCCAAGCCCTTGAGGCGTTACAGGATCTATCAACGAGAGATTTAATTTTTCATTAGGATGATTGAATTATGGAACGCTCACAGATAAGAGAATTCATTTCAAAGAATCACAGAACGCTGGCCATAATGGAAGCGCTGCTGGTGACCGTGATATGGTCCTCCTCCTTTGTGGTTGTGAAATTTGGGCTGGAAACCCTGGGGCCGCTCACAATTGCAGGATTAAGATATAGTCTGGGCGCATTGGCCCTGCTGCCTTTGTTTCTTATTAATCGTCCTGAGAGGAAACCCATTTCCGGGAATCTCTGGCTGCGCCTGATCATTATTGGGATCAGCTCATATACCATTGGAAACGGTGCATTGTTCTGGGGTCTGAAATATATCCCCGCCACAACTGGATCTTTTTTGATGGGTATGATCCCGCTCCTGGTGATGATCGGTGGGGTAACCTTCTTGAAAGAAATTCCAACCCGATGGCAGGGGTTGGGAGTGTTCGTATCATTGGCCGGTAGTGTTGTCTTTTTTTCCGGAGGATTACAACCGGGGGAACCGCTGGGTATTGCTATTGTGGCGCTGGGGCTTATAGGATTTATGACTTTCAGCTTGCTGGGGCGGGGTATTGCTAGGGAACGATCCCTGGATACACTTGTTCTAACCACAACTCCACTGATCATTGGAGGTTTGACAACTATTTGTTTGGCCTTGATCGTTGAGGGTATTCCCCAGTTCACAACCAGATCTCTCTGGGTTGTTATCTGGTTGGCCCTTGTAAATACTTCCTTCGGATACCTTCTCTATAATCACGCTCTGCGAGAGCTGACCGCTTTAGAGATGAATATATTGATGAATTTGACACCCTTATTTACAGCATTGATCAGCTGGATCATGCTGGGAGAACGGCTTGGTCTCTGGCAGGTCATCGGCCTGGTTGTTATGATCGTGGGCGTATTCCTGGTCCAGCGCGGCAGAAAGAAAGTGAATTCAGATGAATGATCTTTTTGTATTATCTGTGGTCGTTTTCATAATCTTCTTCTCTACATTGGTCCGGTCCGCCTTTGGATTTGGCAATGCCCTGGTTGCCATGCCTCTGTTGGCTTTGGTGATCGGAGTTAAAGAGGCCACACCTCTGGTAGCGCTGGCGGGATTGGTTATTGCCCTGACCATGTTAATCAGGGAATGGCGGGAATTGATCTGGAAGGATACGCTGGTCCTTTTGATATCATCCCTGGCCGGCCTCCCCTTGGGTTTGTTAATGTTAACTGCATTCCCGGAAAATATCGTCCGGATAATCCTGGGTGTGATCCTGATCGGATTTGGGCTCTACAACTTGCTGGGAATTCAGCTGCCGGTCCTGGAAAAGCCGGCTCTGGCAGTGCCTTTTGGATTTTTGGCGGGGATACTGGGTGGTGCTTATAACGCCAGTGGCCCCCCCGTTGTGATATATGGGATGATGCGGGGTTGGAAAAAAGAGGCTTTCCGGGCTTCCTTGCAGGGTTTCTTTTTTGTATCCAGTTTAATGATCGTTGCTGGGCATGCTATATCAGATTTATGGTCAGGGCAGATCCTGAAAGAGTTTTTATTCTCGCTTCCCGGGGTAATCCTGGCGGTTTTCCTGGGGGAAATGATCGCAAAAAAAATCACCCAGGAGAATTTCAACCGGGTGATTTATATCTTTCTTGTCTTGATGGGCATATTAATGTTTATTTAGTGGGAGGAATTTGCACCCTCTTCGATACTTAATAGGGCTTTGGAGAAAAAGCCGCCGATTCCAAATCCAAGGGTAACGACACTGCCAACGATGTACCAGATTTGAATAGATACCAGATCAGAGATCGGGCCTGCCACAATTAGTCCAATAGGAGACATCGCTGTAGCCAAACTGCTAAGCAAAGTGAAGACCCTGCCCTGCATGGCCGGATCAACAGCTGCTTGGACAATGGCATTCAGCGGTCCATTGGCCACAGGTATTCCCAGGCCAACAATAAACATGCCCGCAATTGCCATCGGTAATAATGTGCCTGGAGTAAAACCCATCACGGCCATTCCGATTGCCAGGAGAATTAATCCCAGTTGGGTGGTGTGAATCTTTTTCTTAAATCCACCCCAGACGCCGAGCAGAACTCCTCCCACAATGGCGCCGATTCCAAAGGATGAATTCAGCCATCCTAATTGAAGAGCATCGCCGCCAAAATGGCTTCGGACCAGCAGCGGAAGCAGGGAAAATGCTGGCGTGATAATCATGTTGATGCTTAAGGCCATGACAATCAAAAATAACAGCCCCGGCCATTTTTTTACATATCGAAGCCCTTCCAGGAAATCTTGCCAGACAGACTTGATCATATTCTTTTCTTGTGAGACGGACTTTTTCTCAGGTTGAGGGATTGAAATGAAGAACAGGGGCACGATGGCAAACAGGGCTGAGAACACATCAATCAGCAGGACACCCTTAACATCGAGCAGATCCAACAGCAGAGCCCCCAGAGGAGCAGAGACTATATTAAGCCCAGCGTACAGGGTTTGGTTTACACCCTGAATCCGGGTCAAATGTTCGTCAGGGACCATCAGAGATGTGCTAGCTGCCATGGCTGGCCCATGGAAACCACCACCGAGGGCACGAAGGAATAACATCAGGTAAATGATCCATATTTCGACCAGCTCGATGGAAAATAGATAGACAAGGATCAGGGTCACGAAAGCGATGCTGCTGTCGGCGATGATCAGGATTTTCCGGCGGTTCCATCGGTCAACCAGGGCTCCCACAAAAGGACCCAGGACAACCGAGGGCAGGATTCCCACCAGCGTTGCGGTGGTAAGAACTGTGGCACTGCCTGTTTTTTTGGTCAGCCACCAGATCAAGGCGAACTGGACCATCTGACTGCCTAATAGTGAGATAGCCTGGCCGGTCCAAATTGTAAAGAACGGAGCAGTCCATTTTTTCTGGGGAGTGTTTTCGGGTGAGGTTGAATAGGTCATAGGAATTTATTATATCGAATAAGATATTTTCTGCCGTAACAACTAAATAGTCCTCTGGAGTAGTATTTGAGAAAGGTCGGTATAATCCAGATACCAACCAAATTTCCTAGTTTGAGGAGATTATTATGCCTTCTGCTGATGATGGTCAAACTTTACACCAGGTAGATGAAAAAACAATAGGTATTATCGGAAAAACCCCCATCACCAGAGTGGGTTATACCTGGTTTCCCATCACCCAGCTGGCCCTATGGGCCATATTCACCAGATCTGCCTCCAGGAAAAAACCTGAAAATTCGCACCTGCAGTGGTCCCGGGAAGGGTTCTTGAAAATGGCTGTGGTGCTGGGATCCGAATGGTGCCATAATCTGGCCCATCTGATCACCTCGAACTGGATCGGCAAACCCATGGATCAAATGAGGATCCAGGCTGGTATGCCCCGCTGCATTTATCATGAAATCAATGACCAGGATGTTACTCCATGCCAGCATATTACCCGCTCCCTGGGCGGCCCAATAGTTAGTCTCCTATTTTTGCTTGTTACGGGATTGATGAAGACAGTTACAAAATCGGACTCAATTGCTGGAGAAACTGCTAAAACTGCCTTTCAAACAAACTTGCTGCTCAGTCTGGTCTCACTGCTGCCGATACCTGGTATTGACGGGGGGCCAATATTAAAATGGAGCCTGGTGGAAAGCGGAAAATCGATAGAAGAAGCGGATCAGGTAGTGCAGAAAGCAAATGGACCGCTGGCAGTTATCCTGGGCCTGTTCAGCAGCTGGGCTTTCTTGTCCAAGAAGGTCCTGCTGGGTTTTTTCAGCCTGATGTTGGGAGTGACATCACTAAGCATCTTTACTGGCTGGTTGAAAGAAGAAGATGTCAAGATTTGAGGTAAACTATCCCGGAGTTCTAGTTCCTCTTTAGAGTGGGAGGTTTTATGCGTTTGTCCATTATTACAGGGGCAGTGCTTGCGGCATTAACAGGCATNGCCATCGCCGTTCAATCCACAATTACCAGCCGGGTAGGGGCTCAGATAGGTGATATCCGGACCGGCATCCTTACCAATACAATGGGCGGGGTGATTGCTGGGGGAATGATGCTGGTTTGGCTGCTGCGTGAGGGTCCGGAGGCCTGGAAAATCCCCCCGCTTTTGATTGGCGCCACCGCAGTGTCTGGATTATTGGGAATAATGATCATTACCGGGATCTCGTTTTCTCTCCAGCGGGCTGGCGTTGCAGCCGGGTTGGCCGGGGTGATTTTTGGACAGCTGCTCCTATCCGCCGTGATCGATTCTTTTGGAATTGGCGGAGCGAACCCTATCCCGCTCACGCTGACCAGGATTTTGGGACTCCTGGTGACCGGTTTTGGCGTATACCTGCTGCTGCCCAAGACTTAAGGAGCACAGATGATCCAATTGAGGACCCTAGGTAATTCTGAACTTGAGGTTTCACCTATAGGGCTGGGTGTGATTCAGTTTGCGGGTGGCTCCAGAGCTCTCCAGGCTGTACTCCCTGCAATCCCAGAAAAGGACCGAGTCGAGATCGTTAAAACTGCCCTGGAAGGAGGTATTAACTGGTTTGACACATCGGAACTAATAGGCGCTGGGAGATCTGAAGAATACCTGGCGGAAGCGCTTGACGGATTGGGTGAATTCAACCAACAGGCGATCATTGCCACCAAATGGTCTCCCTATTTGCGATTTGCAGGCAATATAAAAAAGGCTTTTTATGAGCGATTG
>JGI24024J18818_10000528_pt1 | contig 14721 bp, 15 predicted proteins | sample Cruoilmetagenom2_FD_18818 | JGI IMG/M metagenome (IMG submission 18818) | reverse complement strand
GACCGGACGGCCTTCGTCTCCGCCATTCACGACGTTCGGATCGAGCGGGATCTGGCCAAGGAGTGGTACACCGAGTTGGTTGGCGAGTTCTGAGCCCCCGCCCGATCCGAACAGGTCGTAGTGGCGACCTTCCTCGGTCGTAAATCCCGACATGTTCTCAATGACCCCGACCACCGGCATGTGGGAACGGCGTGCCATGTCGGCCACCCGGGCGGCTACCTTCTGAGCCGCCCGCTGCGGCGTCGTCACGACCACCATCTCTGCCTGCGGGAGCATCCTGGAGAGTGCCATCTGCACATCACCCGTTCCTGGGGGCATGTCGATGACCAAGTAACCGAGGTCGGGACTCCACGCGACGTCGGTCAGGAACTGTTCGAGGGCCTTCGACAGCATGAGGCCCCGCCACATGAGGGCGGTGTCCTCGTCGTCGATCATCAAACCCGTAGAGACGACTTCGAGGCCGGCGGTTTGTAGCGGTCGGATCTTGCGGTCGTTGCCGGCGTCGAGACGAGCGTCGATGGAGTCGAGCAGTCTCGGTACGGAGAAACCCCAGATGTCTGCGTCGAGGAGACCGGCGCTGTGTCCGAGAGCGGAGATCGCCAACGCCAGGTTCACACTGAGTGATGACTTGCCGACGCCACCCTTCCCGCTCGATACCGCGATCACGCGGGTCTGGGGATTGATCATCGTCGGTTCGGCGGTCTCTCGGGCACGCAGCCTCACTTTGCCCATGAGTTCTGATCGCTGTTCGCCATTCATGGCGGTCACGTTGACCGACACGGTTTCGATGCCAGGAATGGCGGTGACCTTGCGTACGACGTCGTTCTCGATCTGGTCGCGCATCGGGCACGCAGCGATCGTGAGGGCGACACCGATCGATACATCTGAACCAGCGACGGTGATATCGCCGACCATGCCGAGTTCCACGATGTCGGCGTTCAATTCGGGGTCGATTACGCCCCGAAGCGCCGCTTCGATGTCATCTGTGGTCGTCACCCGGCCGATCCTATCTCCAAGAATTGCCTATTCCCAACACGGGCGTAGTCGTTAGAATCAGACAGCGACGTGCGGAGGAGGCAACGTTCAATGACACTCGAAATGACCCCGGTGGAACTCACCGACGCTGCGAGGGACAAGGTGCGAGAACTGCTCGAAGACGAGGGCGACACGGCGCTCGCGCTCCGACTCGAAGCCATGCCCGCAGGCTGTTCAGGCTACAAGTATGAGATGTATTTCGATGCGGAGGTAGCCGACACCGATTCTGTGATCGATGCTGGATCGTTCAGGGTCCTGGTCGGCGAATCAAGTGTCGATCATGTCAGTGGCGCAACGATCGATTTCAAGGACGCAGGTCTCCAGGGCTCGGGGTTCGCTATCGACAATCCGAACGCAACCGGCCACTCGTGTACCTGCGGAAAACGCGACTAGCAGACGTTCGTAGACTGTCGCCCGAGCGAGCCGGGAGGCACCATGCCGAAGCAGATCCACGACGCACCGAGTGGACCGAAACCACTTGGGCCATACAGCATCATCACCGAGGCCCACGGCCTGGTCTGGGTGTCCGGGATGATTGCCATCGATCCGGCAACGGGTTCGGCCGTCGAAGGTGGTGTGTCACCACAGACGGAACAGGTGATGCAGAACATCGGAGCGGTACTCGGCGATGTCGGTCTCGGTTACGACGACATCGTCAAAACGACGATCTTCGTTACCGACATGAACGATTTCGCCATCGTCAACGCCGTGTACGGCAAGTACGTCGGTGATGCCAAGCCGGCCCGCTCGACCGTCGAGGTCTCTGCTCTCCCCGGTGGCTTCGTCGTAGAGATCGAGACCATCGCAGCCCGGTAGGCAGCTACATCCGAACGACCGGCGGCGGCTCCCACGTACCGTCGAGGGCGGTTTCTTCGGGCCAGTAGAGCCGCATGGCGAGATACAGCGGTCCCTCCGGTGACGGGAGCCAGTTCGCTCTGCCCTCCGCGGTCTCGGGTTCGTCACGCTGAATGAAGATTGTCAATGAACCGTCATCGGCATAGGCGAGTCCCTGTGTGACCGAGCTGACGAGATAGCGGTCGATCGGGTTCTCGATCATGAACCCGGCAACTCCGTCGTAGGANGTGTCGTACATTGTGATCGACCAGAACGCCTTCACCGGCGGAGGTGTCTTGAGGGTCATGCGGTATCGGTGNGTGCCGTCGAGTGGCCGACCTTCGGAGTCCTCATGTGTCAGGGGGTAGTACGCCTCGATCTTGTCGTTGCCGAGGTAGCCGACCATTGCTGCTGCTGCTCGCAGCAGGTAGTCACCGCTGTAGAANTCACGGTTACCAAAGGCGTCTANGGCATCCCAGCCGTTGACGGTGTCTCCGAGGTTCTTCGCCCTGGAGCCCATCGCCTCGCGCGCTGCGTCCACTCCGGCCCGCAATGCTGCCCGTGTTGCGTCGTCCAGGGTGGTTGCATCGAATGCGACACCCGCTGCGATCCCGATCTGNGCGAAGCGATCCATCAGTTCGGCCTCGGACGGATGTGGCGGCTGACAGAACTCGAGCAAGAAGTTCACATATGCGACGAATCGCTCATCGCGCGACATCGGGTCGTCCCACGGTGGCCAAGCAACGTCGGGGGCCTCGGCGGGTGCGGTACCGAGATAGGCCGAGAGCGGCCTCAGACGGTAGCGACTGATGACCGCGCTGAGGCGTTCCATGTCGTCGGGTCCGAGGAGTTGAGTACGGCCGACCAGGAGCACCAAATCGGTCTCGAAACGGAGGACGTCCGTCACCCCGGTAGGGAGCTCGCCGTCCCATCGAGGGCCGACCGCGACGTACGTTCCTTCCCCTGGGCCGGTGGCCCGCGACCCCACGAAGTGGGGGTTCGTGCCGTAGAGGTCCACGAACTGCATCACATAGTACCGATCAGAGATCGCCGGAACTTCGAGAACGACGGGTTCAGCCCGCAGATCGAGGAGTGCCGACGAGTAGGGCGTGTCGGCGTTCGGAGTGATGACTCCGCGGGACGTATGGTCTTCCGTCCGCGCCTCGCCGAATATCGCGTTCGGGTCTCCTTGATAGGAGGGGAGCGATGGATTCAGGAATCTTCCGTACGCAGCTTGGTATCCCATCAGCATTGGGAAGCAGTAGATGTAGGCGTCCTCTGCGATCTGGGCGATCTCATCGGTCGTGAGCGATTTGTCCATCGGTGTGTCCCTTCAAGGGAGATGACTTTCGGCTCGTACTGTAACACTCTGTCACGTGTTCCCTGACTATGCCGGTCAACCAACCGGTGTTCCATCGGCGCGCCGAGCCCCGATGACCGGCCGCCCACCACCTCGTACTGACTACCGTTCAGCTATCGAGCGTTTCTACGAGGAGGTCCGAACGTGAACCGTGACGCCATTTTCTCAGCACTCAATCTCGACGACGTCAGTTCCGGTGCATACGCCGGCGAATGGCTCGAGACCGGAGGCTCGCTGCTCGAGGTCGAGAACCCCGCAACCGGTGAGCGCATCGGTGCTGTGAAGCGTGCCGACACCGCCGATTACGAGAAGGTTGTTACGACCGCAACGGATACCTTCGAAGAGTGGCGCATGCTTCCGGCCCCCGAACGGGGCAAGTTCGTTCGCGTCATCGGTGACCTGTTGCGCGAGTACCAGGAACCGCTCGGCGCTCTCGTCGCTTTGGAGATGGGCAAGATCAAGGCCGAGGGTGAGGGCGAAGTCCAGGAGATGATCGACATCACCGACTTCGCCGTTGGTCTCTCCCGGCAGCTCTATGGACTCACGATCGCTTCGGAGCGTCCCCGCCACCGCATGTACGAACAGTGGCATCCGCTCGGTCCGGTTGGGATCATCACGTCCTTCAACTTCCCGGTAGCCGTCTGGGCGTGGAACGCCATGATCGCGGCCGTCGGAGGAGACACTTTGATCTGGAAGCCGTCTTCGAAGACGCCGCTCACGGCGGTTGCGACCTCCAAACTTGCAGCGCGGGCGATGGAGGGCTCAGGGTTCGAAGGAGTCTTCAATCTCATTGTCGGATCCGGCGCCGAGGTTGGTGACGTCATGATCCACGACCGACGGGTCCCCCTCATCTCAGCGACCGGCTCCTGCGGGATGGGCGAGAAGGTCGGCGTCGCCGTCGCCAAGCGTCTCGGCCGTTCACTCCTGGAATTGGGCGGCAACAACGCCATGGTTGTCATGGACGACGCTGATCCAGATCTGGCGACCAGAGCAGCGGTCTTCGCAGCAGTCGGGACGGCAGGGCAACGGTGCACGTCGTTGCGACGTCTGATCGTTCAGCGCGGTGTCTCGGATGAGATCGCTCGACGCCTCGTCTCTGCGTATGCGACAGTGAAGATCGGCGATCCGCTCGACGACGCGAACCTCATGGGTCCACTCGTTGACGAGATCGCTGTGTCGAACTTCTCGGCCGCCGTCGGGATCGCCCAGGAACAGGGTGGGGAACTGCTCTACGGCGGCGGCGTCATCGACGGACCCGGCTACTACGTGGAGCCGACGATCATCAAGATGCCGGTCGATGCGCCGATTCTCCAGATCGAGACGTTCGCTCCGATCCTCTATCTCATCGAGTTCGACACGGTCGAAGAGGCAATCAAGATCAACAACGGCGTGGTGCAGGGCCTGTCGAGTGCGATCTTCACCGATTCGGTGCAAGCGGGCGAGACCTTCCTATCGCCGATGGGTTCGGACTGCGGCATCGCCAACATCAACATCGGAACGTCCGGCGCCGAGATCGGTGGCGCGTTCGGTGGTGAAAAGGAGACCGGCGGTGGGCGTGAGTCCGGGTCCGATGCCTGGAAGGCGTACATGCGTCGTCAGACCGTCACCATCAACTACTCGGGCGAGCTTCCGCTGGCACAGGGCATCGAATTCGGGTGAGCGAGAGCCTCTCGGCACTTGCAGGAGACGACCAGCGGCTCGGGCGGCTGTTCACGATCCTCGGGATCAGTGGACTCATCGCGTCCGTGATCGCCGGGGTTCTCGGAATCGTCATTGTCGTTGCTCTCACCCGGTCAGCAGACCAGTCACTCGCCGTCACCGTGAAGGCAGTCGAGACGGCCGACGAGACCGTCGCTCTTGCGGCGGACACGTTGGGGATAGTCAGCGAGTCGTTCGACACACTCGTTCCATCGGCGGAGTTGGCAGCGACCACGCTTGAGGATGCCGCAACGGTGATAGCGGACTCGGCTGTGGTTGTCACTGTTGATGTTCCTGAAGCGCTCGACGCCGTGGTCGATGCGATGCCGGCGATCGAGACGACCGCAGAGATCATCGACAACGCGTTGCGTGTGCTCAGCTTCGTCGGCGTGGACTACGAACCCGAGGTGTCCTTCGACGAGGCCGTCGGCGAACTCACGGCTGCGATCGACGAGCTACCGGAGCAGCTTCGCTCACAAGCCATACCGTTGGCGTCTCTCGCAGCCGACTTCGAGGAGTTCGGTGTTGCGACCGTGGAGATCACTGGCGACCTCGGGGACCTTCAGGATCAATTGGATGAGGCAGAGCTGCTGCTCGACTCGTATGCGGCGACGGCAGGGGAGGCGACAGAGGTAGTCACGGAGATTCGCGACGATCTGCGATGGCAACGCTGGCTGATGGTGCTTGTCGTGGTACTCGTCACAGGTGCGTTCGCTGTGACACAAGCGGTCCCGATACTGCTCGGCCGGCGTTTCACGGATCGGGCATCCGACTAGATCTCGACATGGGTTCGTGCGAAGCGTTCCGGGATGTGGCAACCTTTCGTCATTCACGCTGGATCACTGGAGGGGTAATGCCATACCGAGCTGAGTACATCTGGATCGACGGGCGGAAGCCGACGTCTCTGCTTCGGTCGAAGACCAAGGTCGTCGCGTCTGGACAGGAACCGCCGGTGTGGGGTTTCGACGGATCGAGCACGGAGCAAGCTTCGGGAGATCTCTCGGACTGCGTCCTGAATCCCGTTTTCGTCCGACCGGATCCGATCCGGGGTGGAGACAACGTACTCGTGATGTGCGAGGTGTTGACCCCCGACATGGAGCCCCATCCATCGAATACGAGAGCAGCGTGTGTCGAGACCTATGAGAAGTACAGGGACCAGGAGCCGTGGTTCGGTCTCGAGCAGGAATACACCTTCTTCAAGGATGGGCGCCCGCACGGTTGGCCGATTGGCGGGTTCCCAGCGCCGCAAGGCGGCTACTACTGCGGCGTCGGTTCCAACGAGATTTGGGGACGTGACGTCGTCGAGAACCACACTGTGGCCTGCATGGAGGCGGGACTCGAGATCTCCGGTACCAATGCAGAGGTGATGATTGGACAATGGGAGTTCCAGATCGGACCACTCGATCCGGTGGCGGTGGGAGATCACCTGTGGATGGCTCGGTGGCTGCTGTACCGGCTCGCCGAGGACTGTGACATCTCGGCTCATCTCAACCCGAAGCCCGTCGAAGGCGACTGGAACGGCGCGGGGATGCACGCCAACTTCTCCACCTCGGCGATGCGCGAGTCGTACGAACCGATCATCGCCGCTTGCGAGGCGCTCGGGACGAAGGCCGACGAGCACGTTGAGAACTACGGAGCCGGGATCCAGCGACGGCTCACAGGTTTGCANGAGACGGCACCGTGGACCGAGTACTCGTATGGCGTGTCGAACCGGGGTGCATCGGTCCGGATCCCGTGGCAGACCGCAAGAGAGCAGAAGGGCTACATCGAGGATCGCCGGCCGAACGCGAACGCAGATCCCTACACGGTTGCCCGCCTCATGACGGAAACGATCTGCTCGGCGTTAGCCGACGAGTAGCCCGCAACCACCCGATCTGCGTCGTTTGTGCTTAGGACCACAAATAGTGTGGTCCTAGACACAAACGATTGAACCCGACGGCGGCTACGGCGTGGCCGCTCTGACCTGGTTCAGCGTTGCGATGAACTCGGTTGTGAGCACTTCGTACGCAGCGACGGCCTCGCGTCTGGCGGTTCCATCGTCCGGTGCCCGGAGACCCTCGATGACAGCATCAACGCCGGGTGGCAGCGTGGCGGCCGCCGTGACCGAGTCCGGCCAGACAGTGGTGTACGCGTCAGGTGGGCTTGTTGCAGCGACGCTTTCGCTCAGCGTCTGCGCTTCTACCCCCGCCGCCTCGAAGGCCGCCAGCGTGTCGGCATACGAAGGTACGCCGTCGGCTTTGTTCTCCCATGCGGTGTTCGCCTCATCGATGTCGTTGGCGATGGAGTTGGCACTGAGTTCGTAGGTGTCCACGAGAGCCCGGAAACCGGCGATGTCTGCCGGGAGCGTGGTCGTTGTGGTGCTGTCGGGGACCGAGGTGGTGGTATCGCTTGCCGCAACCGTCGTTGTTGTGCCGACGGGAATCTCCGCCGGCGGAAGGGCCGTTACGAAGAGATACGTGAAACCGATCAGTCCAGCGATGACGGCCGGCAGAATCCAGCGTCCGTGTTTCGGGTCTAGTTTGCTCACGGCCGCCAGGATAGGCGGTCACGGGGAAAGGGAGCGGATACCGGGTTCTGTGACCAGCGACGATGGAGGTGACCGCACCAGGAACAGGGAAGGCGAACGGTCGTCGGATGGTTACGCTCACCACCATGGAGTTACAGGGAAGAATCGGGATCGTGACCGGAGGCGGTGTTCGCGTCGGACGTGCGATCGCGCTTGGCCTGGCCCGATCCGGTGTCGACGTGTTCATCCACTACAACCGATCAGCGGAACCTGCCGAGAGAACAGCCGAAGAGGTACGGAATTTGGGAGTTCGAGCCGCCATCGGGTCGGTCGATCTCTCAGATCCGACGAAGGCCGCCGAGCTCATCGACCTCGCCGAGAGCTCTCTCGGAGATCCGTCGATCCTGGTCAACAGTGCGTCCGGATTCCCGTCCGACACGATCAAAGATGTCACGGTCGATGCATGGCGGGCGACGCTTGACCTGACACTGGCGTCGCCGGTCTTCGCTACACAGGCCTTCGCCCTGGCCCTTCCCAAGGACAGCGACGGCGCCGTCGTGAACATCACCGACGTTCGAACCCAGACTCCGTATCGAGAACATTTCAGCTACATCGTGGCGAAGGGCGGGATCGACACGTTCACGAGAACTGCGGCGCTGCACCTCGCCCCCAGGATTCGCGTGAACGCTGTCGCTCTCGGAGTCATCCTCCCGCCGTCCCAAGAAGACGATGACTACGCCTTGAGACTCGCATCCGATCTTCCGCTCGGTCGCGTGGGAGGGACGGACCCGGTGGTCGCGACCGTCCTGTCACTCTTGGAGAACGATTTCATCACCGGTGAAATCGTGAGGGTCGACGGTGGGGGGCATCTGAGATGAGCTGCGAGCTGCGAGCTGCCAGCTGCCAGCACGAACGGAAGCAGGCAACACGATGAGCGACCGACTCGATCAGATCCACATCAAGGACCTGCTGGTCTCTGGAATTCTTGGGATCAACCCCGATGAACGGATCAATCGGCAGGACATCCTTGTCAACGCCACGCTGTGGGCCGACACCCGGGCGGCAGCGGTGAGCGACGACATCGACGACGCCGTCAACTATCGAACGATCACGAAGCAACTCATCGCCCATATCGAGCAGGGTGAACCCATGCTCGTCGAGCGTCTTGTGGCAGAACTCGCTGAGATCTGTCTCGATGCTGACCCGCGGATCGCAGCGGTGGAGATGACGGTCGAGAAGCCGGGAGCGCTCCGTCACGCCCGCTCGGTGGGGATCACGATCTACCGGACTCGAACTGGAGGCGACAGCAATGCGTGAAGGTACGGCCCACGCGATCGTGGTGATCGGATCGAACATCGAGAGGGAGCGCAATCTCCCCGAAGCGATCAGGATGCTGCGGCGCGCTGCCTCTATCACCGTTGAGCGGGTGAGTCGATTCTACGAGAGCCCGTCGGTCGGAGGCCCGGATGATGCCCCCGACTTCTTCAATGCTGCCGCATATGTCTGCACGGAGCTGCAGCCAGCCGACTTGCGAGAAGCTCTGCGATCCATCGAGAAGGAACTCGGACGCGAACGCAGCGATGACCCGGACGCACCGAGGCGGATCGATCTCGATATCGCCTACTACGGAGACACCGAATCCGACATCGATGGATGGATCCTTCCCGATCCCTTGGCAGGGACAGCCGCTCATGTCGCTATCCCGATAGCGGAGATCGCCCCCGACTGGGTCCACCCGTCCGATGGCAGGACCGCTCTGGAGATCGCGGAACAAATCGGGGCGGGAGAGGTTCATCCCGTCATGGCGATTCAACTCAGCACCCCATACTCCCCTCGGGCACCAGAGGACTTCGACGATGTTGTCGACGTGTACGCCCCGAAACTCGAGAGCCTCGTCCGTCAACAACTCGTCGAGATCGGCGAGGATCCGGAACGAGAAGGACTCGTGCGCACGCCGCTGCGTGTGGCGAAGGCCATGGACTTTCTGACGAGCGGATACTCGACCTCCCTGGATGAGGTCGTCAACAACGCCGTGTTCGACGCTGAGGGCGCCGAAGAGATGGTCCTGGTCAAGGACGTTGAGTTCTACTCGATGTGCGAGCACCACATGCTCCCATTCTTCGGCAAAGCAGCAGTGGCGTACCTGCCCAAGGGCAAGATCATCGGACTCTCNAAGATCGCCCGAATCGTTGACGTGTTCGCACGACGACTCCAGGTTCAGGAGCGGCTGACGAACCAAGTCGCCGATGCCCTGACCGACATCCTCGATCCGCACGGTGTCGCCGTCGTCATGGAAGGACGACACCTGTGCATGATGATGCGCGGCGTTCAGAAGCAGGAGAGCGCCATGATCACGAGTGCGATGCGGGGAACCTTCAAAGACGACTCGCGGACCAGGAATGAATTCCTCGATCTTGCGAGATAGCTGACAGCTCACAGCCAACAGCAGACAGCAAGACAAGAAGATCGGTTGTCGGTATCTTCCTGTCCCCTGTCCCCTGTCCCCTGTCCGCTGTCCGCTGTCCGCTGGTAGCTTTACTGGATGCTTCGCGACGCATACGACAGAGAACTCCGAGACCTTCGAATATCGGTGACGGACCGCTGCAACTTCCGCTGTGCGTACTGCATGCCACGCGACGTGTACGACAGGGGCCACGTCTATCTCCCTCGCGACGAAATCCTGACGTTCGAAGAGATCGAACGACTCGTCCGAGTCTTCACCGGTCTTGGCGTTGAGAAGATCCGCCTCACCGGCGGCGAACCGCTGCTGCGCCACGATCTGGAGGATCTCGTTGCCAAAGTTGCTTCCGTCGACGGCATCGTGGACATTGCTATGACGACGAACGGAAGCACGCTTGCCCGCCATGCCGAAGCACTGGCAGAAGCCGGCCTTGATCGGGTCACAGTGAGCCTTGATGCGGTTGATGACACCAGCTTTCGCGGGGCTGCTGATGTGGATTTCCCCGTAGCGCGCGTCCTGGAGGGGATCGATGCAGCCAAAGACGCCGGACTCACGCCCGTCAAGATCAACACCGTTGTCAGAAAAGGCCTCAACGACGACGCCATCGTCGATATCGCCGGAGCTTTCCGCGGGACCGGCCACATCGTGCGATTCATCGAATACATGGATGTGGGCTCGTCGAACGGTTGGAAGATGGGAGATGTCGTCTCCGCGGACGAGATCGTCGAGACCGTCGCCGGTGAATGGCCGCTGGACGCTGTCGATGCGAACTACCCGGGCGAGGTCGTGAGTCGCTGGCGGTACAGAGATGGCATGGGAGAGATTGGCGTGATCTCGTCGGTCTCGGAACCCTTCTGTGGTGAGTGCACGAGGCTTCGACTCTCTGCTGACGGTTCGATCTACACGTGCCTCTTCGCCACACGTGGCACCGACCTGCGCGGTCCCCTGCGGTCGGGGGCAACTGACGAGGAACTCGTTGAGATCATCACAGCGGTGTGGCGGGAACGCTCGGATCGCTACAGCGAAGAGCGAACCGGTGTCTCCGTCGGACTCCCGAAGGTGGAGATGTCGTACATCGGAGGATGAGGGCCAGCTTCGCCGGTCTACTCAGTACTGAGTACTGAGTACTGAGTACTAATCATCCCTATTGAGGTCACTTACGGTTTCCTGTATGTTCGAGCTATGGAACCTGCCATGGTCCTCTGCTCCGGTCTTGCNGCCGTCACGCTGACGTTCTGGGTACTCGGCTCTCTGCCTGCGTTCACACGACGGTTCGCGACGATTCAGATCCCGATCCCTGTCCGTCCGCTCGCCATTCTGTTGATGATGCTGAGCACGACGGCACTGCTCGTTCGGCCGAAGCCGGCGGTCGCGACAGTTCCCCCACCGATCGTTCGTCTTGTCGAGGAGACGCCATCTCCGACTGAGAAAGCCGAACCTTCGACCGACGCGGCCGAGGACACCGCGCCGACGTCAACAGCCGGCCGTTCGGCCAGAACACCTCGCGTCCGGACCGAACAGACGGAACCGAACACGGCCCCATACGTCGTCGAACCCGGAGACAGCCTGTGGCGCATTGCGGCCTTCGTCCTTCGCTCGAATGGTGGCGATGAACCGTCAAGTGCAGACATCGCTCGCTTCTGGCCCGCCATCTATACAGCGAACCGGGCGCTCATCGGTGACAACCCAAACCTGATCTTCCCCGGCCAACAACTCCTGATTCCGGAGGATTGACATGGATGAATACGAGGAAATCCCGTGGACCACTCTGCTGAGCGAACACCGCCACGGGCGCGCCAAGACGCTCTACCTGGCTGCGGCCGTCATCGTTGCGATCGTTATCGGCTTCGTGGGCATCCGATGGCTCACGGCACCCGGTCACGGGGAACAGCCGGCACTGGCGGCAGCGACCGAGACGACGACGTCTGATGCTGCCCCGACGGTGATCGAGTCGACAACGACAACAACAACGGTCTTGTCGGAGGCCGATCTCATGGCTGTTGTTCCGGCAGTCGCTGAGTTGGCAGCCGTTGCCCGCGCTGAGTGGTTCGTCACCGACTACTTCACCGTCGATGGGCCGATGCCCGAGGAGCTGATCTCGGCGTTCGTCAACGATGCAGCGATTCCCAATCTGCCGAACGGTGATGGAGAGGGGATCTCCTATGTCGAATGGGCCCGAGCGTTCGACGTGCGACCGACGACCGGCGGCTACGCCATCTCTGTCGTGTTCCGGAGTCTCACCGAAGAGCCGGACGGCGCGTTCGTTCGTGGGCCCGTGCGTGCCGTCGACGTGTTGATCGCCGTTGAGGANGGAGAGACGGCTGTCGCGGAGCTCCCAATTCCGATCCTTCCGCCGGTGTACCACGCCATCGAGGGGTGGATGGTGACGAACGGGCAAGCTCATGACGAGGCGATCACCGCCACCCTCGACTACGCCGGAATGTTCGACGAGAACGCCGAGGTGATCGAGTCCGGCGCCGCGGGTCCGGAGTGGCGCGTGGTCTTCACCGTCGGCGATCGGTCGGGCAACCGTTGGCCGGTCGCCATGCGGTCCGACACGATCCCAGGTTCGTAGGTCACAGCCTCGCTGAACGGCACGGCACCGCAACTACGCTGCTCCCATGCAGCAACAGCGAACGCTCCGAGACGCCTGGACTTCGACCATGAATGACCTGGGAGCCACAGGAGGAGTCGACACGCTCCTCATCGGCCCCCATGCCGAGGTGCTTGCCGACGGACTTCCCGGCCCCACAGGTGGTACCTCTCCTGGCGTGGCTGCACTGGGTGTTGGCCCCGTTCCCGATGGGGCCGATCCGACGTCGACCGGATTCGACGAGGACTCATTCGACGCCGCTGTGATCCTCTCTGCTTGGGAGACACCTGCCGGGGTTGCTTCGGTGGTGAATGAGGCGATGCGTGTGGTCCGGCCGGGCGGAACCGTCTGGCTCGGCGACATCGATGCGAAGGCCCTCACCTCTTCGATGCCGGCGGCACGACGCTACGGGTTGTTCTACCGCAGTGATCCGCAAGCGGCCGACGCTGCTCGTTTTCGTTATCGGACGGCCGATGTGTTGGGCGTCGACGCTGTGAGGGCAGGTCTTCGCAACGTGACTGAGACCAAGGCCGATCTGCCGGTAGCCGTGATCGACTCGGCGGCAGATGGCGTCGAAGCAGTTCGATCGGGGGTCTGGCCGGGGACCGGCGCCCTCGACGCTGCCTCACTCGATCGACTCCTCGAACGGACCGACGAATCGCTTCAACCGCCAACGCGATTCCCCGTTGTCCTGACCCTCCCCTGGATCATCGTGCGGGGACAGCGGCCCTGACTACTTCTCAGGCGCCGAAACGCTGCTCGAGGACGTCGGTCGCCAGTGGTGCGATCGCATCCCACGATGTGTCAGGAGTCTTGGACAGGGTCACGAAGTCGGCTGTCATGAACACGCTGGTGACACCGTCGATCGCGACCAGCGCAGCGGCGGTGGGATCGTCGACGTCTCGACCGGCAACGAACGTTGCTGGACCACCGACGTCGACGCCGACCGTGAACTTGAGGGCATTGGGGTTGGGGGTGTTCGAGATCTGTACTGACATGATGTTCGTCGAGGCTAGCGCCCCGACAGCCGTGGTCCGACAGTCATGGCCTCCTGTCCCCTGTGCCCTGTCCCCAGTCACCTGCCCGCGGAGCACCCCATGATCCTCGGAGTCGACGTAGGTGGCACGTTCACAGATCTCTTCCTCTGGGATGGCAACAGCGTTAGAACGGCCAAACTCCCGACGACGACCTCCGATCAGAGCGAGGCCGTCCTCGAGGGAGCATCTGAGCTCACCGAACATGTCGAAGTGTTCCTTCACGGGACGACAGCGGCAACGAACGCTCTGCTCGAGCGAACGGGAGCCCGGACGGTGCTGGTCACGTCCCCCGGATTTGAGGATGTCATCGAGATCGGTCGCCAGGATCGACCAAGTCTCTACGACCCCTTCGCCGATCGGCCTGAACCGCTCGTGGAAAGGGGCGATCGCGTCTCGAATCTCGCAGATCTGGATCTCGACGAAGTCGAAGCCGTTGCCGTCAGCCTCCTGCGATCCTACGAAGACCCCTCGCGAGAACAGGAGATAGGGCGTGAGGCGGCACGACGCGTACCCGAAGCGGCCGTCTCGCTGTCGAGCGATGTGGTCGCCGAGTTCCGGGAGTTCGAGAGAACCTCTACGACCGTTCTGAACGCTTATCTCACGCCGGTCGTCGCCGACTATCTCGCCAGACTCGAGGACGGTGTCCGATCGAGCGGACTCGCCGATGCTATCGCTGTCATGCGCTCGTCGGGTGGCCTGATCAGCGGGCGAGACGCTGCCGCCCTCCCCGCATCCATCTTGCTCTCCGGCCCGGCCGGCGGTGTGGTCGCTGCAGCAGCCATCGGCACGACGCTCGGCCGGGACCACATCATCGCGTTCGACATGGGGGGAACCTCGACGGATGTCTGCCGCGTCCAGGGCGGAAGGCCGGAGATCTTCTACGAACGGGCTGTCGCCGGATATCCATGTCGGATGCCGTCAGCGGCGATCCACACGGTCGGTGCCGGAGGTGGAAGCGTCGGCTGGGTCGATTCGGGACGCTCGCTTCGCGTGGGCCCTCGGAGTGCAGGGGCAGAGCCAGGACCCGCTTGCTACGGAAGAGGAGGTGACGAGGCGACCGTCACAGACGCCAATGTCATTCTCGGAAGAATCGCTCCAGATGCCTCGCTCGGCGGTCGGCTCACGATCGACCGAACACTCTCCGAGATGGTCCTCACCGAACTTGGGAACCCACTGCGACTGGCTGTTGATGAGACC
>JGI24024J18818_10000525_pt1 | contig 14746 bp, 13 predicted proteins | sample Cruoilmetagenom2_FD_18818 | JGI IMG/M metagenome (IMG submission 18818) | reverse complement strand
CGTGGGCCTAATCCTCACCTCGTATGTTGTGCTCCTGCTCTTCGTCTGGCTCAACCGTCAGTTGGCTGGCCTCTGGGTCGCGGGCATCGGAGTCCTCATGAACTTCACAGTCATCGCCGCCAACGGTGGCATGCCAGTGATGCTCGAAGCAATCGAACTAGCCGGCGGATCAGCCGACATGGTTCTGGGGGCGAAGCACGTGATCCTCACGGAACAGACCAATCTGGCGTTCCTCGCCGACGTCATCCCACTCCCACGCAGCGTCATCTCGATGGGAGACGTCTTCCTTGCGATCGGTGTCGGCGTATTCCTCGAGGACCAGATCCGTCGCCCCGTCCGACTCTTCGCTCACGGCGTCGAAGGAACCCCGGGATCCGCCGCCGACCGCTGACGAACCGCCCGGCGATCTACGCTGCGATGACGCCCCGTTGGGCGAGGACCCGCCNCAGCGAGGCGGACACCTCGGGATCGAAGTCGTAGGCAGANCCACGGTGAATCCGNTCGAGGCCTTCNAGCGGTGACAGGTGCATCTCGTGNACNGCCTGGTCGTAGGCACTCGCAACTTTGATGATCTTGGAGATCATCGGAANNTCCGGGTCCATCGCTTCTCCCGGCCGGCGGAACGGGCTGTGCTGCACCCGGACGTACTCCGATACTTCCTGGAGGTACGGGGCTTCGGCGATGATCTGCGCTCCCCAGCGAGCAATGTCCTCATCGGTGTAGCCGGCCTTGAGGATTGCCGGTTCGGTCAGCGTGATTCGACCGACGTCATGCATGAGAGCCGCGTACTCCAATTCGACGACCTCGTTGGGGTGAAGACCGATCTCTCGGGCCATCGACACCGCCAGGTCGGCGGTTCGCGTGGCGTGTCCGCGAGGCGCGAGATCGGCGACCTCCGGGATCTGGGCGAGGGCGCGAATCATCTGACCGTAGGTGATACGTGTGGAGTTGTAGCGCACGAATGCCAGGTGGCTGAATGCATACGGAAGAATCGCGACGGGGAACGCCCAGATGCCCATCAGCGGCCAGGTCATCCCGAACAGCGCGCCGCCGGTGAAGATCGCCAGCGCTACCGACCAGTCCTCGAGCGCCAGGAGCCACAGGTAGCGCGACGCAAGATCCTCACGCTCGGTGCCCACCCATGCAGAAACGAGCGCCCGCAGGACGAACCAGACAACTCCTCCTGCGATCACCGAGAGCAGTTGCTCCCATGCAAGTGGGAGGGACGACCCTGAGATGGCCGCCAATGCCACCGATGTCACGACACCGAAGGCGAGCATCGAGATGGACTCGGCAACGTAGTCAGAGTCGGCGTCTCTGTCGGTCGTCGCCCTCCACTGAAGTACGCCCCACCCACCGACGAGGCCAACGGAATACGCGGCCAACACGACCACGGTGCCGGGAAGAAGGATGGCGGCGGCCACAGCTGGTCCGATCGCGAGGTTGATGCGCTTCCCTGAGGGTGTAGGAACGGAGAGGTAATGCATCCCGGCGATGACGACGGCCCAGAACAGTGCTCCACCCCATGCGTCGCCGGAGCGGATGATGAGTGCGACTGAAGCCACAGCAAGCACTGCGATTGCGCCCAACAGAAGGAGCGAGAGTCGGTGAAGCCTGGAATCAGCCATCGTCGACATCCTCCGCTATCGGAGCGAGGGGGAAGTCCCGTCCGTGGATCTGGTCGGCGTTGCGTATCGCCTCGAGGCCTTCCTCGGCAATGTCCCGGGCTTCGTCGTCGGTGAGTTCGATCTTCGATCCGTAGCGATGGCCGGAAGTCTCCATACCTTCGATGAACGCTTCGACGACCTCAGGATCGAACTGCGTGCCGGCGTGACGACGTAGCTCGGCGTATGCGTACGGCTGCGTGAGGGCAACACGATACGAACGAGTCGAGGTGATGGCATCGAACGTGTCGGCGACAGCCAGGATGCAGGCTTCCTGAGATGGCGCGTCGCCATGCTCGTGGCCGGCACCGTGATATCCGTTGCCGTCGTAGTGGGCGTGATGGTTCGACGCGATCTCGATCATGGGCTGCAGGAAGTCGACGTCTTCGAGGAGGTCTTCGACGAAATGAACGTGCTGCTGCATGGCCTCGTACTCCTCGTCGGTCAGACGAGAACGCTTGCGGATGAGTTCGCGTGGAACGGCGAGCTTGCCGACGTCGTGGATGAGCGCCGCCCAACGAAGACGCTCGAGTTGTGTGCCGTCGAAGCCCATCTGCTTGCCGATCATCTCGGTGAAGCGAGCGACACGTTCGGTGTGACCACGGGTGTACAGGTCTTTGGCTTCGAGCGCCTTGATAAACCCGCGAATCGTAGATTCCTGAGCTTCGCGTAGCCGTGCGTACGACTCGAACGCCATGTACCCGACGAAGAACACGACGGCGATGAGCGGAAGAGCAGCGGTGCCGATCGTGAGGTAGGTGGCGCCGAGGAGGCCACCTAGGAAACCCATTCCCGTCATCGGGAGGAGGATCGCTCCGATGTGCGACCAGGGACGCACTTCCAGACGTCCATACACGCGACCGACGATGAACAACACCATCCGGTAATTCACGAACCCGTAGACGATCGATGCGAACACCGATCCGATCGCGATCATCAACAACTCTGCATCGACAATCGGCCACCCGGTCAACCCACCAACGGACATGAACAGGCTCAGCACCGCTGTGGCAGCGGTTGCCGATGCGACCTGTTGCCCGAAATTCACAATCGGTTGGAACCAGCGGCGTTCCGAAATGTCCGCCGGGGCAATCAGACCAACAGCAGCCATCGCTGCGGCGCCAATGACCGCCGACTCCGGGCCAAAGATCACCGCAGCGGTCAGGAGCACCATCACCGATGGGCTGGCGAAGAGCCGATCATTCACCTCGACGGTGTGCCACTCGAAGTAGACAAATGCAGTCGCGAACGGGATCCAGAGCCGCAGGTCGGGGAAGGTCTGCCATGGCATCCAGACAAGGACTCCCAGAATCGCCGCACCGAGCGCGCCAAATCCAACTGCTAGGTGGATCTTGGTTCTGTGTTGTCGCTGGACCGCAGCCCGTGACATGTCGTCTCCCTGGGAGGACTTTGGGGAGGGGTTCCCAGGCCTGTTACTTAACCGACCTTGAGGTTTGCCACGCCGGCCAGGAGGGCGGCGGCGAGGCTCGAGATCGTCAATCCGAGTCGAACCAACTTGTTCTTCACGAACCTCTCCAGGATGTGTACTCGATTACGACATGTACGTCGCTCACGGCACGCAGTTCCGCTTCGCTGAGGTTGATGTGAACCCGGGTTCCCCTACCCAATCCCGGTCGCCCGTGAGGACGCCCGGAATCTTGAACTATCTAGGTGCTCGCCCGGCCCCACCGGAGAACAGTGCCTCTCGGCACAAACATTCGACTAGCCCGCCCAAGGGCACTCGCCACATCGCTGCGGCGAGAGGCACCACGCTAAAGGCTACGGCGGAATCTGACAAGTGTTTCGCGCTCCCGGTGACACCACTCAGCGTGGCCACCGGCTACCCTTCGCCCCCATGGCGTTCAATCATCGAGAGCTCGAAGAGTCCATCAGTCACCTCGACTCGGTCGATGCAGCTCGCGTCGTCACCGATGGCCCTCGAGTCACAGAAGTCCATGTCATCGCATCACCCGGAAAAGCAGCCAAACAGGTCGTACGCGATGTGCAGTCTCTGGCCATGGCCCGATTCGGCGCGACCATCGACCGACGTGTCGTCTCGGTTGTCCAGATCAGTCCGACCGAGCTCGCCGGCGGGATATCGAATCGAGCAGCACTTGTCGGCGTGAGCGAAGAGCCGAACGGGACGAGAACCACACTGAAGGTCACCCTCCGATTCGACGATGAGGATCGAACCGGTGCCGCTATCGGCCCCGCCGTTGCGTCGACCCGACTCCGCCTCATCGGTGAAGCGACGATCGACGCCGTTGAGCGGACGTTCGATGGTGTCCCTCCGATCGCCCTCGACGCCATCAGCGTGAGCATCGTCGGATCACGCCGGGTCATCGTGGCGATCGTGGTCAGCGCAGACAACGGCGGCGAGCAACTCACCGTCGGCTCGGCGCTCTCAACCGGGGACGACGGAGAAGCGACGGTCAAGGCTGTCCTCGGTGCCCTGAACCGGCGGATCGAACGCCTCAGCGTGTGACCAGTCCGCGCAGAGACCCTCACTCTCCGACTTCGACCGGCACCCTTCCTCAGATCGCGGCCGTGGCCGTGAGCCCCCATCACCTGGCCTCCGAAGCAGCTCTCCACGTCATGAAACGAGGCGGATCAGCCGTCGACGGGGCAATCGCTGCAGATGCCATGCTCGCTGTCGTGGCGCCAGACACCTGCGGACCCGGCGGAGATCTCTTCGCAATCGTTCACAGGCCCGGAGACGAGCGTCCGGCGGTTCTCAATGCATCCGGTCGTGCGGGATCGGGCGCATCGGCAGCGAGCCTGCGGGACCAGGGCTTGACCGAGATCCCCATCCGGAGCCACTGGTCCATCACCGTCCCGGGATGCATCGATGGCTGGGAAGCGCTCGTCGAACGATTCTCGACCCTCACACTCGCAGATGATCTTGCTCCTGCGATCGAACGGGCGCTGGACGGGTTCCCGGCCTCCCTCGAACTCGCCAGCTCCCTCAAGCGACTGCAGGGCCAGATCGGCTCACAGCCCTCGGCGACAACGCTCTACCCCACCGGACACGCACCGGACTCGGGGGAGATCCTGCGCCGCCCCGCCCTGGCGGCCACACTCGCCGGAGTCGCCGAAGGTGGACGTTCAGCCTTCTACCGCGGTCCCGTCGGCGATGGCATCATCCAGGCGACCGAGGGCGCGATCGGCACGGAAGATCTCGAGCGACGACAGGTCGAATGGGTCGCCCCTGCATCGACCGAGGTGTTCGGTCTCACCGCTTGGACGGTGCCTCCGAACAGTCAGGGATGGATCACGCTTGCGGCACTGCGGATCTTCGAGATGCTCGACCCTCCCACCGACCCCTCGGACCCCGGATTCCAGCACGCTCTGATCGAGGCCTACCGAGCCGTCGCTTGCGAACGAGCGGACACGACCACCGATCCCGATACGGCTCCCCTCTCTCCCGACGAACTCCTCGATCCCGAACGCCTCACGGAGCGCGCCGCGCTGATCGACCAGGGACGAGCCCGCCGATGGCCGAGCCCGAAGGATGCCCCCGGAGGGACCGCATACCTCACGACACGCGACCGTGATGGCATGGTGGTGTCGTTCATCCAGTCGAACTTCTGGGGCATCGGGAGCGGATTCTCAGCGGGAGCGACCGGCGTGTGGCTTCACAACCGCGGTGCCGGATTCGATCTCCGTCCCGGTCATCCGAACGAGCTGATACCCGGAAGGCGTCCTCTGCACACGCTCGCTCCGACCCTCTGGACCGACGACAGTCGAGCACGCCTCGTTCTCGGAACGCGGGGTGGGGATCAACAGCCGCTGATCCTCGCTCAGGTGGCCGCCAATCAGCTGTGGGCCGGAACCGATCCCGAAGAAGCTCAGTGGTTACCGCGGTGGTCGATCGACGCCCCTGCGTCGGTCGATCTTCCGGTCGTCCTCTACGAACCCCGTTTCGAACCATCCACAATCACAGCACTCAGCCGGATGGGTCATGTGGTCGAACCGGCGGAATCGTGGGAGTCGGGATGGGGACCGGTTTCGACGATCACGATCGACGATGCGGTTCGCGGAGAAGCCGATCCCCGCGTCTCCACAGCGACGGCTCTGGGAGCCTATTGATCAGTCAGTCGGTGTTGTCATCGACTCGAAGAAACCCGGGATGGGTTCTTCGGTCTCCGGACGACCGCGGCCGCGCAACTTCGAGAGCAGTCCGAGCGCTACTGCAATCGCTGCGACAACCAGAATGCCAATCGCGATCGCAAGACCACCCATCCAGGTTCTCGTCGGCTCCGCGGATCCCATGAGTTCGACCGTTAGAGCGGTGCGCCACCGGGCCTCGAGGTCGGTCCACATCGCAGGATCCGAGTTCCTGATGAACCCCTCTCCTCCCTCGGTGAATCCGAAACGCACCAGATCGGCCATATGCGTCGATGACGCCGCCGAAGCGGCCGCCACGGGATCGTATCCCCCGCCGAACGCGCCCGACCGACCGCGGCCCGGGTCCCACATGAGCGGATTCGCCTGAATCCCCGTGCTCCACGGCGTGACTACATCGGGTCCGAAGAAGTTCGCCGCCTTCGCCTCGGCATGGTCGTAGATCCCCCGGTCCCGGACCTCAGAGCGGAAGTACTGAGCGATTGTCGACGCCTGAGGTTCCGGATAGCCGGCACCGCCGCTGTACTGCCACAGCGCAAGGTGAGNGAGACCGAATGCGGCAGCGGAACCCGTCAGACCGATGTTCTCGGTCGACAGGACGAGAAGGTCATCCTCNGGCAGCAACAGAGCGTGGAGTCGATCGCTCCCTGAGACGAANCGCGATTGATCGAAACCCGACTTCGGNTCGAAGAGACACACCGTCGCTTCGAACGGACCGAANTGCTCATTGATCTGGATGACCGCACCTTCGATCTCCCCGGCATACCGCNCGGCGTGCCCGGTCGGCACCCCGGCGGCATACACCTCGANGGACGTGTCCAACCGGACCCACTCCACTTCGGGGAACCGTTCNGCACAAGCCCCNTTCGATTGGGCAGNCGCGGGAGCGGCAACCCCGAGCACAAAGAGTGCGNCCACAAGAAGTACACGGGCGATCATGGGCAGAAGGGTATGGAAGAAGGGACGTACTCCGTAGTCCGTAGTCCGTACCGATCGGTCGTGTCTTGCTGGTGGCTGGCAGCTGGCAGCTTGGGGCCGGAGATAGGGGATCGCAGGTTGGCGTCTTGCCACTTTCTTCCAGCTTCGGGCTTGCCGTAACCAGAGAGCCCCGATAGCCTGACTTCACACAAGACGGGTGCGCGCTGCCCCCGTCCCGGCAGGGGGGCCGGTGACAGGACAACGGTGCCCCCGACCCAACCAGGAAAGCAGAGCATCAGCCACGTGCGGTCTCGCATCCCACTCGTTTTCGCAGGCCTTCTGATCATCGCTCTCATAGCGACGGTTGGCCTTGCCGCGTTCACACCGGGTGGAACAGACACCAGCACGGATACCACTGCGGTCGAGGCCCTCGACATGGATCTCCCGATATCCGGTCGGATCGCATCGGCCGTTCTGGCCCTCGCTGTTGCACCGGAGCGTGGCGCCGATCTCGCAACCTCCACAACGATCGCGGTTGCTGAAAGCCCCTCTGGGGCCGATGCTGCCCCCGAGACCGAACCGGCACCCGACACCACCGCAACCACGGTCGATATCGAAGCGCCGCAAGAGGATGACGGGTCCGTATCCGACGAGACTGAGTCGACTGTCGCTGCAGCAGCAACGTCTACCGAACAGGCCACAACCACGAATACCCCGAAAGCCGACACGACACCGCCGGCAATCCAGGTGCTGTCGCCCAAGAACGGCGCAACCGTGACGAGCCGGGTGATCGAGTTCACCGGTGTGACCGAACACGACGCCGAAGTCTTCTCCGGCCCGTTCGAAGCCGAGAACGACAACGGCGAATGGGGAATCAACCTCATCCTCGCACCCGGCGACAACGGTGCGTCGTTCACAGCACGCGACGCTGCCGGCAACGAGACGACGGTTCGCATCGTCGTCACGTACGATGCTCCGGATTCCACGACCACCACCACGAAAGCGCCAACGACGACGACCAAGCCGTCGTCATCCTCGACACCGACAACCACCAAGGCACCTTCGACAACGACGACGACGAAGCCCACCGCAACATCGAGCGGGTACTCCTCCCAGTGGCCGGCCGACGCCGGCGGAATCCGCGACGTGGAGAATTGGCGTTCAACGGTCGCGAAGTACTGGCGGGCTGATCAGGTCGACTGTGTGCTCGGCATCATCCTGCGTGAGTCGCGTGGCGATCCCACGGCGTACAACTCGACCTATGGCGCATCAGGTCTCATGCAGCATCTAGCCAAGTACTGGCCGAGTCGAGCTGCCGGTGCCGGGTTCATCGATTCGAATGGTCTCGTCGCTAGTCCCTTCAACGGTGCTGCGAATATCGCAGCGGGCAAGTGGCTGGCCGACTACTACGAGAGTCGTGGGTCCAGCTGGTGGATTCCCTGGAGCCGCCTCACCTCATATGGCAGCTGCGGGTAGAAAAGCTCCTCTGAGTCAACTAGCCGGGTCTCTACAGAAGTCTGTACTATGGGCGTCATGAACAAGCCGCTCAAACAAGTCCTCCGTATCGGGGGCGTCGTCGTCGGTCTCGGCGCAGCTGTCTGGGCCCTGCGCGACAAACTGCTCCCGGCACCGCAGATTCCCGATGGTCCGCCGCCGCGATTCCGTAGTGCAGACACGTCCGTCACGTCGAGCGACGACCTGACGGCGGTGAAGGGCATCGGACCGGTTTACGCCGAACGTCTCATCGAAGCCGGCATCACGACGTTCGCTGAGCTCGCCGACGCAGGGGTCGCTGCCGTGTCCGAGACGGCGGGAGTTTCAGAATCGACGGCCGCGAATTGGATGGAGCAGGCCGCCACATTGTCGTGAGCGGCACTTCCCCCTATCTGACTCCTCCCGAAGATCTGGGGACACTGTTTCCGGACGAGCCGTCCTTTCGCGCGGACCAGCTTCGAGAGTGGTTGTACCGATCCCCTGTGCTGACCGCCGACGAGATGACGAACCTCCCTTCGTCTCTGAGGGAAGCCATCGGTGACAGCCTGTGGCCCTTCGAAGTCGAAGTCGACCAGAGCGCCGACAACGGCCGCACGAGAAAGTGGCTGTTCCGCTCCTCGGACGGGGCAGCCATCGAAGCAGTGCTGATGGGTTATCGGAAACGGACAACGATCTGCATCTCGTCACAGGTTGGATGCGCGATGGGTTGCACGTTCTGCGCTACTGGACAATTTGGATTCGATCGACACCTCGAAGCCGGCGAGATCGTCGCCCAGGTTGCATACGCGAACGCCTTCCTCCGTCGATTCCCCATTGCGGGGTCGCCGGATCATGTCACGAATGTCGTCTACATGGGCATGGGCGAACCGCTCGCCAACTACGAACGCGTTCGGGAATCGCTTCGCAGGCTGATCGACGTGTCGGGCTTGTCGGCCAGATCGGTCACCGTGTCAACGGTCGGCGTCGTTCCAGGGATTCATCGTCTCGCCGACGAACCGTGGCCTGTCTATCTCGCTGTGAGCCTCCATGGTGCCGACGACGACACCCGATCAAGCCTCGTTCCATTGAACGATCGATATCCCCTCGAAGCCGTGATCGAGGCGGCAGAGGGTTACTTCGATTCGAAGGGAAGGCGCCTCTCGATCGAGTGGACACTTATCGACGGCGCCAACGACAGCGACGATCAAGCACGCAAGCTCGCCGCGATTGCCAGGCGTCTTCGGGCGCACGTGAACGTGATCGCGTTGAATCCGACTCCCCTCAGCGCTGATCGGCCCTCCGACGCCAACCGCATCCACAGCTTCGTCGAGACACTCATCTCGAACGGAGCGAACGCCACGTTGCGAGAGACGAGAGGTCAGGAGATCGACGCTGCATGCGGTCAACTCCGGCTGCGCAGCGCCACCGAGTAGCCTGGGTACCGAGCAACTCCGGGGGAATCAGTGCGACTCGAGCCAGGACAGACGGCGCCAACATTCCACGGCGTCGACCAAAACGACGTCGAGGTCTCCAACGTGGACTTCGCCGGCCAAGATCTGTTGATGTACTTCTACCCGAAGGCGTTCACACCGGGCTGCACAACAGAGGCCTGCGACTTCCGGGACCGCTACCAAACCTTCGCAGCTGCCGGGTATGCCATCGTCGGCATCAGCCCGGACGAACCGGAGAAGCTCGCTCGATTCCGTGACGAGTACGAACTCCCCTTCTCCCTGATCTCGGATCCAGATCACAAGATCGCCGAAGCGTTCGGTGCATGGGGGATGAAGAAGAACTACGGACGAGAGTACGAGGGACTCATCAGATCTACGATCGCCATCGATTCAGGCGGGATCGTCACGGCCGTCTGGTACAACGTCAAAGCGAAGGGCCATGCCGAACGAATCGAACGGTTGGTGGCCGACTGATGAGTGTACGAACCGCAGTGTTTCCGGTCGGTGGGCTTGGCACGAGGTTCCTCCCTGCAACGAAGGCCGTCCCCAAGGAGATGCTGCCGGTCGTCGACAAGCCGCTCATCCAATACGCAGTCGAGGAAGCTCGCGACTCCGGGATCGAGAACTTCGTGTTCGTCACCGCACACGGCAAGGCCGCGGTCGAGAACCACTTCGACCGGAACGCTGAACTCGAACGTGCACTGACGGAACGCGGAGAAGACGAACTCCTCGAACTCGCGAGCGTTGTTGGGTCCATCCCAGGCCGGATCTCCTATGTCCGGCAGATGGATGCGTTGGGCCTCGGACATGCCGTGTGGTGCGCCAGGAACCTGATCGCCGACGAACCGTTCGCCGTCCTCCTCGCCGACGAACTATTGAGGGGAGACCGCCCGCCACTCGCCGATCTCATCGACGTTCACCGAGAGNTCGGCGGCAATGTGATCTCCGTCATCGAGGTTCCGAGAGAGGAGACCGGCTCGTATGGCATCGTCACTCCAGGCTTGGTGAACGGCCGAGCGATCGAAGTCAAGGGGTTGGTTGAGAAGCCGGACCCCGCCGACGCTCCATCACGGTACGCCGCCGTGGGCCGCTACATCCTCGAACCCGGGGTCATGGACCTGCTCGGTGACGGTCGGCGTGGTGCGGGCGGCGAGATCCAACTCACCGATGCCCTTGCACGCCTCATCGGCGGCGCCCCGTTCCACGCTGTCGTTCACGACGGCCCACGCTACGACTGCGGGACGAAGCTGGGATTCGTCGAAGCGAACATCGCACTGGCCCTCGAACGCGACGATCTCGGCGCCGACGTAGCAGCAACCCTCCGCCGCCTCCTCCCCTCCTAACCGCGTACCCAGGGTTGCAGTCCCCGCCGGCGGCGCACCCAGCCCGCGGAATGGGGAGGTCGGTAGTGGTCGTTCATTCTGTGGGCCCAGGGCGCCGTATACGGGGACTGCAACCCTGGGTTGCAGTCCCTGCGGGCGGCGCAGTGGGCCCGCGGAATGGCGAATTCGTCGGTCACGGTGCGCGGACCTGCGAGAATCTCTTGAACACCCCTCACCTGGAGAGAACAATGGCCCAATTGACAGAACTCGCCGCTGCCGGTCAGAGCGTCTGGCTCGACTTCATCCGCCGCGACATGGTGACCAACGGCGAGCTCGAGGCCCTCATCGATGAAGGTGTCACCGGTGTGACATCCAACCCCTCGATCTTCGAGAGCGCCATCGCAGGATCGAACCTCTACGACTCTGCCATCGCCGCCGCAGACGGAGATGCTCTCTCTGTATTCGAGGCACTCGCAGTCGAAGACGTTCGCGGGGCAGCTGATGCCCTTCGCGGCGTCTACGACGCCACCGACGGCGCCGACGGCTACGTCAGCCTTGAGGTCTCCCCGACACTGGCCGACGATGCCGAAGGGACAATCGCCGACGCACTCCGACTGTGGGCCTGGGTCGATCGACCGAACCTCATGGTCAAGGTCCCTGCAACCGCTGCAGGCATCATCGCCATCGAGGAACTCACCGCAGCCGGCGTCAACATCAACGCCACACTGATGTTCAGCATGGCTGACTACGAAGCCGTCGCGATGGCATACGTGCGAGGCGCCGAGCGCTGTGAGCATCCCGAGCGACTCGCTTCGGTCGCGTCATTCTTCGTGAGCCGCGTCGACGGCAAGATCGACGCCGCACTGAGCGACATCGGCACGGATGAGGCTCTCAAGCTTCGGGGCATCGCTGCCGTAGCGAACGCCAAACTCGCCTACCGACGCTATCAAGAGATCTTCGAAGGCTCAGCATTCGATCTCGCCCGTTCGCGTGGAGCCAGGGCCCAACGCCCACTCTGGGCTTCTACCTCGACCAAGGACCCGGCCTACTCCGACGTCCTGTACGTCGCCGAACTCATCGGACCCAATACCGTCAACACGGTTCCCCCGGCCACCATCGACGCGTTTCGGGACCACGGCGTTGTGAACCCGACCGCACTGACGAGTGGCGTTGATGCAGCTGAGCAGCACTTCGCCGATCTCTCGAGCCTCGGAATCAATGTCGATGGGATCACCGAGGAACTCCAGGTCGAGGGCGTCGCATCGTTCGCAGGTGCGTTCGATAGCCTCCTCGCAGCGATCGAGGCTCAGCAGGAACGTTCGTGAGCGTCGGCCTCGAGATCAACGCCGGGGAGGTTCAGCCCGCCATCGACGCCCGCCTCGCTGCGTGGATCGAATCCGATTTCGCGACGCGTCTGTGGGACCGCGATCCGACACTCTGGTTCGACCCCCCGCGCGACGAGATCACGGATCGCCTCGGGTGGCTCTGCCCTGGAAGCACGGACGGATGCGAGGCCATCGATGCATTCGTCGCGGAAGCGACGGCTGAGGGTCTGACCGACGTCGTGCTTCTCGGCATGGGCGGATCGAGCCTCGCTCCGGAAGTGTTCGCCTCCGTATTCCGCGATCCCGACGGCCCGAAATTGACCGTCCTCGACTCAACGCACCCCGATGTGGTTGCGAGGGTGGCCGACGCTGTCGATCCGGCGTCAACGCTGTTCATCGTCGCATCCAAGTCCGGGACGACGCTGGAGACCATGTCGTTCTTCCGTATCCTCTGGGACCGAGTGTCAACAGCACTCGACGACCCCGGCAGTCGGTTCATCGCTATCACCGATCCGGACTCGCAGTTGGCCGGTCTTGCCGACGAACGCGGGTTCCGAGCGGTATTCCTGGCACCGGCCGATGTCGGCGGACGATTTTCAGCACTCATTGAGTTCGGCTTGGTTCCTGCAGCCCTTGTCGGTGTCGATCTTGGCTGTCTCCTGGCCGGAGCGGACGCAGCCGCATACGCCTGTGGACCGGAGGTTGCCGTCGGCGACAATCCCGGATTGCGCCTCGGTGCAGCCCTTGGGGAGTTCGCACTCGCTGGACGAGACAAGATCGTGTTCGACCCCGAGCCCGTATTCGCTTCTTTCCCGGTTTGGATCGAACAACTTGTCGCTGAGTCACTCGGCAAAGACGGGATGGGGATCCTGCCCGTGGCCGACGGCAGTGCATCATCTGCTCCCGATCGACTGCCGTTCAAGATCGGTCTCAGCGGAGCGACATCCGAGGAAGTGCCATCCGTCGTGATGACCATGGATGATGCCTACGACCTGGGCGGCGCCATGTACATCCTCGAGATGGCCACCGCAGCCGCCGGTGCGGTCCTCGGCGTCCATCCGTTCGATCAGCCCGACGTGCAACTAGCGAAGTCCCTTGCTCACACCGCCATGACGGAGGGTCTCAGTGGCTTCGACGTCACAGAGTGGACGCTGGACGATGACACGACCGCCGATAATCTACGATCGCTCCTGGCATCTGCCGGCCCGGGCGGTTACGTCGCCTTGCAGGCGTACCTCGATCCCACCGGAGCCACTGCCCAACGTCTCGACGCTATCGCCGATGTGATAGCTGATGCGACCGGGGCCGTCGTCACGGTCGGGTACGGGCCACGATTCCTTCACTCAACCGGCCAGTTCCACAAGGGTGGCCCCGACGGCGGAGTGTTCTTGCAGATCGTCGACCATCCCGCCCATGACCTCGACGTCCCCGAGACCGATTACTCCCTCGGGAAGCTCATCACAGCCCAGTCGTTCGGTGACCAGGCAGCCCTGCGCGATCGGGGCCGACCGGTCGGGATGATCTGTCTGGGAGACACAGGCTCGGCGGATCTCCCCAGGCTGAAAGAGACGATCGAGAAGGCAGTAGCAAGCAACAAGTAGCACGACCGAAGCGATTCATCGCACCGGCCATGCCTTGCTCGTGGCTGGTAACCGGCAGCTGGTAGCTCTCAGAACGGCAACCCGAGCGACCTGGTCAGGAACTCCATGTAGCCAGCCGCGTTCCTGCTCATTCGGGCGTATTGCTCGAGAAAGTCCGGAGCGGTAGCGGTCTTCCTCGAGATCCTGCTGGTCGCGATGAAGTCCTTGCGCCTGAGGTCGTCTACAAGCTCGTGATCCGATGGAAAACCGCGCGGTGGACGCTTCAGCATCTCTCCTTCGAGCACGTAGGTCGAGGCGAAGTCGGGATCGCTCAGCACCCCAACCCAAACCTGCGGCCGATCGACAATCCCTTGCCGAATCGCGAGGGCCGATCGTCCATCGGGCCGCCAGATGCCGACACCGCCGAAGCTTCCGGCCGGATCGAGATGGACGTAGAACCCGGGAGCATGAACGTCCTTGGCTGCTTCATGCCGGAACTGGATACCAAGATGCGTCTTGTACGGCGTCTTGTCGGCTGAGAACCGGGTGTCCCGATAGATGCGAAACAGCGACCCGCCCACGGTTCGATCATCGGCCACGAAGTGCGGACTGATCTCGTGGAGGTACGGCTCGAAGTCACGGATGAATTGGAGGCCCGCGTCCTTGACGTACTTCTCGTAGAGATCCTTGTGATCAGTGAACCACTGCCGATCGTTGTTCTCCGAGAGGTTGTTCAAGTAGGTGAACAGGGCAGGGCGGAATGAGCGGGTTGTTGGTGCCATTACATCAACCTATCAACAGACGTCGCCGGATGGAAGGGTCTCGATTGCTCGAATCAGCTCGCTGCCGGCGGGACATGGATCTCGACCTTCTGCGTCGTGATCAATC
>JGI24024J18818_10000524_pt1 | contig 14763 bp, 12 predicted proteins | sample Cruoilmetagenom2_FD_18818 | JGI IMG/M metagenome (IMG submission 18818) | reverse complement strand
GGGTCGTTGCCATGCGGCTCGGACTCCCCGGTATCCCGAAGCCGGCGGACGCTGCCGATGCCCTGGCCGTGGCCCTGTGCCATATCCAGCACTCGACGCTGAATGCGAGGATNTCATGATCGGTCGGATACGCGGTGAGTTCGTGGCTGCCGGTGCGGATGCTGTGACGGTTGATGTCGGTGGCGTGGGATACGAAGTCGCTGTTAGTGCACGGACCTTCGCAGAGCTGCCTGGGATCGGATCCGAGATCGTTCTCCACACGCATCTGCATGTTCGTGAAGACCAGTTGGCACTCTTCGGATTCGCAACGGTCGACGATCGAGATCTGTTCCGCCTGTTGATGGGTGTCTCGGGAGTTGGGCCCAAGGTAGGTTTGGCGATCCTCTCAACGATGACCGCAGACGATCTGCGGAGAGTTGTGGCAACGGACGATGCATCGGCGCTCACCGCCGTTCCGGGTATCGGGCCGCGCTCGGCGCAGAAACTGCTCCTCGAGCTTCGTCCGAAACTCGACGTACCGGATNGCGATCTGCAGGGTTCCGGGCCCATCGGTGAAGTGAGAANGGCGCTCGAAGGACTCGGCTATCAACCCGACGAGATCAGCAGTGTTCTCCGCGACCTTCCCTCNGATCTNCCCATCGAAGAGATGTTGAAGAGATCCCTCCAGGCTCTCGGCAAACGGAGCGAGCGATGAGAGAAGAAGGGCTTCTCACCGGTGGAACGACGCCGGAAGACGAAGTGATCGAATCGGGCCTTCGACCCAGGAAGATGGATGAGTTCATCGGTCAGGGAGCACTCAAAGAACGGCTGGCCATCTTGATCGAGGCTGCGAAGGGTCGCGGTGAAGCGATCGACCATGTGCTCTTTTCTGGACCGCCCGGACTCGGCAAGACATCCCTCGCAGGAATCCTCGCTGCGGAGATGGATGCACAGTTCCGTGGAACATCGGGACCGGCTCTCGACCGACCCGGCGATCTCGCCGCTGTCATCACCAACCTCGAAGCCGGTGACGTGCTGTTCATCGACGAGATCCACCGTCTGCCTCGTCAAGTGGAAGAGGTGCTCTACCCGGCGATGGAAGACTTTCAACTCGACATCGTGGTCGGGAAAGGACCGGCTGCACGGTCCATCAAGATCGACCTGCCGCCGTTCACACTCGTGGGCGCAACGACCCGGGTAGGTCGCGTTGCACCGCCGCTTCGTGACCGCTTCGGATACGTGGCCAGGATCGACTACTACGACACGGCGGATCTCTCATCGGTCATTCATCGCTCAGCAGCGATTCTCGACGTGGATATCACCGAGGACGGATCCGACACGATCGCTCGAAGGAGCAGGGGTACACCGCGGGTGGCCAATCGGCTTCTCAGGAGAGTTCGTGACTACGCAGCGGTACGAGCCGACGGGCACGTGGATGGCGACATCGCCGACCGCGCACTCGAGGTATTCGAGGTTGATGCCATGGGGCTCGACAAAGTGGATCGAGCCATCCTGTACGCGATCGCCGTCAAGTTCGGCGGCGGTCCGGTCGGGCTATCGACGCTTGCGATCGCGGTAGGAGAGGAACCGGAGACGGTCGAAGACGCTTACGAGCCCTTCCTCCTCCAGGAAGGCTTCCTCCAACGAACCCCCCGAGGACGGATCGCCACCCCAAGAGCCTACGAGCACCTGGGAGTGGAACAGGATGTGGTCCCCTCGCCACAAGGATCGCTGTTGAACGAGCAGCTGTGAGCTCACAGCTCAGAGCTCACAGCTTCTGATTCAACCTCTCCGTCACGATCCCGTTCGTGCGCCAGAGTTCGTGTCCGGTGGCTGGGGTGCGTGCTGTGAAGTAGATCCAGCCGTTCATTGCCGTGAGATCCCTTGGATGCGACGACTCCGGACCTGCGTTGATATCGGTGATCCGTTCTGTCGTGGACCCGTCCGTCCGCCAGAGCTCTTGGCCTGTACTGGGCGTATGGGCTGTGAAGTAGATCCATCCGTTCATCGGGGTGAGGTCGCGGGGGTAGGAAGACGTCGATCCTGGATTGACGTGTGTCACTCTTGCTGTCGTGATTCCGTCGGTGCGCCAGAGCTCCTGGCCGGTCTCCGCCGTGAAGGCCTGGAAATAGAGCCAGCCATCCATGGGGACAAGTGATCGCGGATGTGATGAGTCGGGCCCGGGGTTGATGTCGGCGACTCGTTCGGTGGTGGTTCCGTTGCTTCTCCAGAGCTCTTGACCGGCGCTTGGCGTGTAGGCCGTGAAATAGATCCAGCCGTCCATCGACGCCAGCAGGTGCGGAGGCGGAGAGTCGGTACCGGGATCGATTCGTGCGACTCGTTCGGTGGTGGTTCCGTTGCTCCGCCACAGTTCCTGACCGGTGTTCGGCGTGTCGGCTGCTAAGTAAAGCCACCCATCCATCGGCGTGAACGAATGCAAGGCAGTGGAGTCGGTCCCCGGGTTGATGTTTGCGACGCGTTCTGTGGTGGTTCCGTTGCTTCTCCAGAGCTCTTGACCGGCGCCGGCGGCGAAGGCTCGGAAGTAGAGCCATCCATCCATCGCCGTCAGACAGTGCAGGGGGGAGGACGCTGAGCCCGGGTTGACGCCTGCGACGCGTTCTGTGGTGGTTCCGTTGCTTCGCCACAGCTTCCGGTCGGCGTCGGGTGTGTCGGCTGCGAAGTACAACCAACTGTCCATCACCACCAGACATTGCACGAAGGACGACTCGGGCCCGGGGTTGATGTCTGCGACGCGTTCTGTGGTGGTTCCGTTGCTTCGCCACAGTTCCTGGCCGGCGTCGGGTGTGTCGGCTGCGAAGTAGAGCCAGCCATGCATCGGCGTGAAAGAGTGCATCGTGGTGGACTGAGAGCCCTGTCTGAGATTGGAGACTTGCTCCGTCGCTCTTCCGTTGCTGCGCCACAGTTCGTAGCCGGCGATCGGCGTATACGCCTCGAAGAAGAGCCAGCCGTTCATCGGCGTGAGCTGAGACGGGAACCACGGTCCACGTGACGCTGCCAGCTGCTCATCACTCAATGTCATCACGAGAAGCACCTCATCAATCGATTCGAATAGCGATGACCGGGTACACCTTCCATTCATGTCGAAGAACGGGATCACAGATAGAGGAGGAGGACAGGAGCTCTGAGCTGTGAGCCGTGAGCTTTGAGCTGTGAGCTTTGAGCTGTGAGTTGTGAGTCCTGAGCCCGACAGATCATGAGCTCCCGGTGTCTTGCTCATCGCTCAAAGCTCATCGCTCAAAGCTCATCGCTCATAGCTCGCCTCTCATATCCTCCTTCCGCCTATCTTCCCGACTCCATGGACACGTCCCTCTTCCACTACGACCTTCCCGCAGAGGCGATCGCTCAGAGTGCGATCGAGCCTCGTGACGCGGCTCGCCTGCTTGTTGCGAACACCCTCGACGACCGACATTTCACCGACCTCCCGGATCTGCTCGATCCAGGGGATCTCGTGGTCGTCAACAACACGCGGGTTCGCCCTGCGCGGGTCTTCGCAACCAAAGAGACGGGCGGGGCCGTCGAAGTGCTCCTGACGAAGCGCATCGATGACATCAGGTGGGAAGCACTGATCCGCCCGGCGCGACGTATTCGCCCGGGGACAACGATGACGACCGGCTCACTGCTGATGACCGTCAAGACGGAACCGGATCGAGGCGTCGTGATCGTGGAGGTAGCGGTCGTCGGTGGCGCCGGCGATGTCGACGAGATCTTGCCCGAACTCGGAGAGATCCCACTCCCTCCCTACTTCCATGGAACGCTCGATGATGACGAGCGCTACCAAACCATGTTCGCGAGGGCCACAGGATCCGCCGCAGCGCCAACAGCCGCGCTGCACTTCACTCCGACCGTCGTGGAAGCGCTGTACGGCCGGGGGGTCCGTATCGCCGAAGTGGAACTCGATGTCGGACTCGACACGTTCCGGCCCATGGCCGACGGGCGGATCTCGGATCACCAGATGCACCGCGAGCGCTACTCCGTTCCCTCATCGACCGCGGGGGCGATAGCTAGAGCGAAGGAGGATGGCTCTCGTGTTGTGGCCGTCGGCACCACGGTGGTTCGCACGCTCGAAACGGCGGCCAACGCGGGCGGTCTCTTGGAGACAGGATCCGGGTCGACTGATCTCTTCATTACTCCCGGCTACCGAACCAGAATCGTCGACGCCGTCGTGACGAACTTCCACGCGCCGGGGACCACACTCATCGTCATGATCGCCGCGCTCCTCGGGCCGAGATGGCGCGACGTATACGATCACGCTCTGGGGTCCGGATACCGCTTCCTCTCGTTTGGAGATGCCATGTTCATCGAGGTCGAGTCGTGAGCGCCGTTACATGGGGTCTTGATAAGGCCGATGGTGTTGCCCGGACCGGTGTGATGACGACGCCTCATGGTGATGTGCAGACACCGAACTTCATGCCGGTAGGAACCCGGGCCACGGTCAAGACGATGGATGTTGAAGATCTCCGGACCGTTGGCGCCCAGATCGTTCTTGCCAATACGTACCACCTGATGCTGCGGCCGGGGGAGGCGGTGGTGTCACAACTCGGAGAGCTCCACGGCTTCATGGCCTGGGACGGACCGATCCTCACCGACAGCGGCGGATATCAGGTCCTCTCATTGAATCCGAAGATCAGCGAGGAGGGCCTCATCTTCCGGAGCACGTACGACGGTGCGCGCGTCGAGTTGACTCCGGAGCGCGCGGTCGCCGTTCAGGAAGCCCTCGGATCCGACATCGCGATGGTGCTCGACGTACCCGTGCCTCTTCCCTCCCCGCGGTCTGCAGCGGAGGAGGCAATGCATCGGACCTACCGGTGGGCAGAACGTGCCCTCGAAGCAAAACAGCGAGATGACCGTGCCCTATTCGGAATCGTTCAAGGCGGTGCCGAGCCGGACCTGCGCGAACAAGCAGCGAAGGAGATCGCCGCCCTTGGTTTCCCGGGATTCGGGATTGGAGGTCTTGCGGTGGGGGAGACCCCGGAAGAGAGAGATCTCGCACTCGATGCGGCGATTCCGCACCTCCCACCGGATCGTGTGCGATACGTCATGGGGCTTGGCGACACGGAAGGGATGCTCGCAGCGATCGCACGGGGAGTTGACCTCTTCGACTGCGTGATCCCGACGCGACTGGCTCGCCATGGCAAAGCGCTCACGCGAAACGGAGATATCTCGATCAAACGAGCCGAATGGGTGAAGGACGAGAGTCCATTGGACGCCGCATGTTCATGCCTGACCTGCCGGCGTTACAGCCGCGGCTACATACGGCACCTCTACACGACGAATGAACCTCTCTCCGACCGACTGCTCACACTCCACAACCTCACGTACACGTTCGACCTTCTTCGGAATGCGAGAGCGGCCATCGCTCACGGTCGCTTCGGCGAGTTTCGAGCGGATGTCGCTGCCGCCCGAGCGGAGGAGTAGGTTCGGTCCACCGCTAGGATTCCGGCGCTTCACCGACAACGCCTGTCGGGTACCGAATGGAGGATTCAGTGCCGTACTTGTCGAGCATTCTGGCTGTCGTCATCGCCCAGAGCGAAGGCGGTAGCAGCATCCTCGGATTCTTGCTGCCGATAGCGATTCTGGGTGGCCTCTTCTACCTCCTCCTCATCCTGCCGCAGCGCAAGAGAGCGAAGAAGGCGCAGCAGCTCCGTGACTCGATTGAGGTTGGCAACGAGATCCGCACGATCGGCGGTATCTACGGAACGATCCGATCCGAAGACGATGAGAGCTTCACGATCGACCTGGGCGGTGGCTCGTTGATGCGCATCTCCAAGCGGGCCGTTTCTGAGCGAATCGTGGACGACTCCGAGTGAGCCGCAAGAAGGCGCTCCTCACACTGCTGATCACCCTCGCCATCGCGTGGGGGTCGATCGGAGCCATGCTGCTCGCAGGCTGGGCTCCAAAGCTCGGTCTCGACCTCCAGGGTGGCTTCGCCGTTGTGCTCGTCGGGCCGGAAGGAACCGACCCCGACACGCTTGACACCGCAGTTGAGATCATGCGCCGACGCATCGAAGAACTCGGATCCGTGCAGGAACCGGAGATCTCGGTCCAGGGCGAGCGGTCGATCGTCGTCCAGCTTCCTGGGGTCGACGATCGGGAGCGCGCCCTGGAAGCGGTCGGAACGACCGGCGAGATGTCGTTTCGCCCGGTGCTCGACCTCGTTCTCGAGAGTCCTGCGCTCACCGACCCGGAAGGCGATCACCCCGACAATCTTGATCTCGTCACCGGCCTCTCTGATCCGGACGATGTACACGCGACAATCGCCTACCTCCCAAGCGAGGACGGCGCCTTTGTCTACATCGTCGGTCCGGCGTTCCTGACTGGTTCCGACATGAAAGGCGGCCGGGCCCAGTTCAGCGGGACCGGCGGTCTCGGCGGCGCAGGAGGGTGGGTCGTCGTCCCCGAGTTCACCGACGAAGGTGGCGAGAAGTTCAGGCTTGCGACCGGTTCTCTCGCGACCTATCCAGTGGGTGCTCCACAGCGACGTCTCGCGATCGTCGTCGATGGTGTCGTCGGGTCGGCACCGGAAGTCGCAGCGGGCGTAAGCCCCGACGAAGGCCTTGACCCGAACCAGGTCGTCATCACGATCGGTTCATCTGAGAATCCTCAGGCAGAGTCGGAAGACCTCGCCGCCATCCTCAACTACGGTGCATTGCCAACGACATTCGAGCGCGAGCGTGTCGAGTCCGTTTCCGCATCCCTCGGTGCAGATTCGCTCAAGGCGGGTCTCATCGCCGGACTCCTCGGCCTTGCGCTCGTCACGATCTACATGATCATCTACTACCGGGTCCTCGGTGTGATCGCGATGGTCGGCCTCACCGTGTTCGGCTCCCTTCTGATCGGCGCGATCATCCTGCTCGGCGAATTCCAGGGCACAACCCTCACCCTGGCTGGTGTGACCGGCATCATCGTGTCGATCGGGATAACCCTTGACTCGTACATCGTGTATTTCGAACGAGTGAAGGAAGAATTCCACAGCGGCCGTCCATTGCGTCCTTCGATCGATCATGCTTACCCGGGTGCGTTCAGCACCATCTTGAAGGGCGACACCGTCACGTTCCTGGCCGCAGTGCTTCTCTGGCTCCTCGCCGTCGGACCGGTGAAGGGTTTTGCCCTCACACTCGGTATCGCAACGATCGTCGATGTGTTCGTCTCCTACTACTACACACGTCCCGGCACTTGGCTGGTCGCTCACTCGGCTCTCGGGGAGGGCGGTTGGTTCTCTATCCGCGGAGCAATGGGGAAGAGCAGCCAACCCTCGATTCCTGCTGAATCCGTGGAGGTGACGTCATGAGCGTGCTTACCAAGATGTACCGGGGTGAGACACACTTCGATTTCGTTGGCATCTCCAAGAAGACGCTGATTGTCTCGGCAGCACTCGTCGTGCTGTCACTTGTGATGCTGCTTGTGCGACCGCTCAACTTGAGCATCGACTTCACCGGTGGTGTCATCGTTACGGTTGAGAACGAGGCAGGCGCAGACATCACCGTCGTTCGATCATCGCTCGACGACATCGGTCAGGCAGGCGCACGGGTGCAGCTCACGGGTGACGGACTCATCCTGATCCAAACCGAAGCTCTCGACGCGGCCTCACAGGACGAGTTGGTTCTGACATCCGCGGCTGTGGCAGGCACAGACGTGAACGCCGTCACGATCGACGCCGTCGGCCCGACGTTCGGTGCCGAAGTGACGCAGGCCGCCATCCAGGCGCTCGTCGTGTTCCTGATCGTCGTCGCGTTGTTCATCACGTGGCGATTCGAGTGGAAGATGGCGTTGTCCGCTCTGGCCGCTCTTGCCCACGACCTGATCATTACGGGTGGGATCTTCGCATTGTTCGGGTTCGTGGTCACACCGGCGACGGTGATCGCGATCCTGACGATCCTCGGCTACTCGCTCTACGACACGGTTGTCGTCTTCGACAAGGTCAATGAGAACGTTGAGCTCATGCACGATCAGTACACGTACACCGAGATCGTGAACACCTCGATGAATCAGGTCCTGATGCGGTCGATCAACACGTCGATGACGTCCCTGATCCCTGTTGGATCGCTCCTGTTCGTGGGTTCCTTCGCCCTCGGGGCGCACACGCTGAGGGAGTTCGCCATGGCGCTGTTCATTGGAATCGCACTTGGAACGTATTCGTCGATCTTCGTGGCAGCTCCACTGCTTGCCATGTGGAAGGAACGGGAACCCGACTGGATCGCAGAACGGAAACGCGTCGCCCGAAGGCGTGGTGGCTCCATGAGTGCCGTCACAGCGGCGACCGTTCCGACGAAGGTCGAGACTGTTCCAGATGCACCGACGGCGCCAACCGGAGCCTCCGGAGCGGCCGCACGCGCACCACGGAAGCGGAAGAAGCGTCGGTAGACTCTTTGCATGGCAGACGCCATTGCACATCCAGAGACGGTTGAGTCACCCGAGGCGATGCTCGACGATCTGATCGAGATCGCCGTCGAGCATCATCCGGGTACAGACGTCGACGCGATCAGGGCAGCCTACGCAGTCGCAGCCGAGGCGCATTCTGGTCAGATCCGACGGACCGGCGACCCCTACGTCGTTCACCCGCTCGCCGTCGCTCAGATCTTGGCAACCTACGGACTTGACACCGCGACGATCGTCGCCGCCATTCTCCACGACGTCGTAGAGGACACGGAGTTCACCCTCGATGACCTCGAGCGCGACTTCGGCTCAGAGGTAGTACTCCTCGTCGATGGTGTCACCAAACTCGATCGCATCAAGTTCTCGAGTCGAGAAGAACAGCAGGCTGCCACGATCCGCAAGATGGCCGTCGCCCTGGCCAAAGACATCCGAGTGCTGTTGATCAAACTCGCCGATCGGACACACAACATGAGAACGATCGATCCGCTCCCGGAGGAGAAGCGCAAACGGATCGCATCCGAGACGCTGGACATCTATGCNCCGCTTGCGCATCGGCTCGGTGTTCAGGAGATCAAACACGAACTCGAGGAACGGAGCTTCGCAACCCTCTATCCGGCGCGGCGTGAGCACCTCGTGACCCAGATACAGCAACGCGCCCCGGAGCGGGAGATTTACCTGGAGAAGGTCATGGGGGAGGTCACAGGAGCGCTCGCAGACGCACGAGTCGATGCGACGGTCACTGGTAGGCCGAAACTTGTCTACTCGATCTATCGGAAGATGATCGATTCGGGTCTGGAGTTCGAGGAGATCCACGACCTCATCGGTATTCGGATCATCGTCCCCGAGCTGAGAGATTGTTACGCGGCGTTGGGCCTCGTGCACTCGATGTGGGCCCCGATCCAGGGGCGGTTCAAGGACTACATCGCGATGCCGAAGTTCAACCTCTACCAGTCGCTGCACACGACGGTCGTTGGTCCGGAAGGCAAGCCGCTGGAGGTCCAGATCCGCACCTTGGAGATGCACGAGCGTGCAGAGGCAGGAATCGCAGCGCACTGGCGGTACAAGGAAGGCGATGACGGCTCAGAGATGCCGCTTGTCGCCGATATCAACTTCCTCCAGAACGCCACGGTGGATGCCGCCGAATTCCTTGAAGCCTTGAAACTGGATCTGTACCAGGACGAGGTGTTCGCTCTGACTCCGAAGGGTGCCGTGCTCACGCTGTCGAGAGGAGCGACGCCGGTCGACTTCGCCTATCGCATTCACACCGACGTCGGGCACCGATGCGTCGGAGCCAAGGTCAACGGCCGTCTCGTGCCGCTCGCCACGCAACTCGAGTCCGGCGACATCGTCGAGATCATCACGTCGAAGTCAGAAGACGCGCATCCCAGCCGCGACTGGCTCGAGTTCGTCACCTCCTCCCGGGCGGCCGCCAAGATTCGCCAGTGGTTCGTGAAACAACGGCGGGAGACGGCGCTCTCGGAGGGGCGCGATGAGATCACGAAGGAGCTGCGCCGTCGCTCGATGGCGCTCTCGGGCCACGACGAAGATCTGCTCGCAGTCGCAGCAGAGCTCGGTTTCAATGACCTCGATCATCTCTATGGCTCGGTCGGCGAAGGCAGGGTGAGCGGCAAGACGGTCGTCGGGCGTCTCGAACGGAGGATCGCTCCTGAGGAAGATGGCGAGCCCGATGAACTGCTCGATCGGTTGGTTGCACCCGAACGGCGCAGGAGTCGCCCGATCAGCGGTGTCATCGTTGAGGGTCTCGACGACGTACTCGTGAACCTCGCCCGATGCTGCGGACCGGTGCCGGGCGATCCCATCATGGGTTTCGTCACGATCGGACGTGGAGTCTCGGTGCACCGGACCGACTGCGCCAACATCGGAGCGCTCGAAGAACAACCGGAACGACTCATCGAGGTGGCGTGGGCACCGAGCCAATCCGAATCGTACTTCGTATGGATTCAGGTCGAGGCACTCGACCGGCCCCGCTTGCTACGCGATGTGACAGCGGTGTTGTCAGACCATGGAGCGAACATTCACACGTCGTCATCGGTAGCGGGACGTGACAGAGTCGCCTTCCTGCGGTACGAAGTAGAACTGTCGGATCCGGCGCAGCTCGAGCGAGTGCTCTCGGATCTGCGTGATGTCGGCGGCGTGTACGAGGCGTATCGACTTGTTCCTGGAGGTGGACGATGATCCTGACATCGGCTGAACTGTGGGCTGCGGCAACCAACTGCTACGTGATCGCCCCCGAGCTGGGCGGACCCGCGGTGATTGTGGATGCTCCTCCCGACGTCGACGCGATCGTCAGTCTGCTGACCCGGTACGACCTGACCCCTGTCGGTCTCCTCGTCACTCACGGACATGTTGATCATGCCGGTGGTGCGGGTGCCGTCGTGCACAGGACCGGTGTGAGCGCATATCTGCACCCGGACGACGACTTCCTGGCTTCCGATCCCGCGGGACAGGTCCGCTCTCTCTTCGGATTCGTGCCGCCGGGTGCCGAAGCGTTCGCGCCACCGGAGCGGTTCGTGGACCTGGACCACGGTCAGCGGGTCGATCTCGCAGGGTTCGATTTCGAAGTGAGGCACACGCCGGGTCATACACCGGGACACTGCATCTTCGTGGTGGAGAGCGAAGGCATCGTGTTCTCAGGTGATCAGCTGTTCGCGGGCTCTGTGGGTCGAACCGACTTCTCGTACGGGAGTTGGGAAGACCTGATGGAGTCGATGCGAACTCAGGTGATGACGCTTCCTGACGATATGCGCGTGCTGCCCGGGCACGGTCCCGAGACGACGATCCGTCGCGAACGTACGGTGAACCCCTTCATCCTCGAGTGGATGAACACCCCCTAAATCCGCGTACCCAGGGTTGCAGTCCCCGCCGGCGGCGCACCCAGCCCGCGGAATGGGGAGGCAATCGAACTCTGAGCGCACGGCGTTACTAGCCTTGCCGTTCTTGCGATGACCGGAGGGTCATGACCTATCGCGCCCCGAAGGGGACTTACGACGTTCTCCCGCCCGACTCTGTCGCCTGGGTGGAAGCTGAGCGCGTGTTTCTCGACCTCGCCGAACGCTACGGCTACGGACTCGTTCTCACACCGGTGTTCGAAGCGACGGAGCTCTTCTCTCGTGGCGTCGGCGAAGACACTGAGGTCGTCGAGAAGCAGATGTACACCTTCACAGACAAGGGCGGGCGTTCGCTGACGCTCCGACCGGAGGCCACGGCGTCGATCGTGCGTTCTCTCATTCAGGCAGGGGGCGTGGTCGGTACGTTCAAGGGGTATTCATGGGGACCGATGTTCCGCTACGAACGACCCCAGAAGGGCAGAACCCGTCAGTTCCTGCAAGCCGACATCGAGTACATCGGTGAGGCCGCCCCGGGAGCCGACGTCGAGGTCATCGAACTCGGGTATCGCTACCTCCAGGAGCTCGGTGTACCGAATGTGGAGGTGCGACTCAACAGTATCGGTGATGCTGGAGACCGATCAGCGTACCGAACGGAGCTGATCGTTTACCTCGAGAGCCGTCGAGACGATCTCTCCAGCGACGCGCTTCGCCGTATGTACGAGAACCCGCTCCGGGTGCTCGATTCGAAGGCCGATGTGGACATCGTTGCTGATGCACCCACACCAACCGAGTACCTTTCGGACGAAGCCGCAGAACACTTCGCGGCCGTGAGGAACGGCCTCGAGGAGGCAGACATCCCGTATCGGATCGTTCCGACGCTGGTGCGTGGACTCGACTACTACAACCGAACCGTCTGGGAGTATGTCCCCCTTGATTTCGACGCGGCACAGAGCTCCGTCGGAGGCGGTGGCCGCTACGACCCGCTGTTTGAGCGGCTCGGAGGCAAACCAACGCCTGCGGTGGGACTGGCGATGGGCCTCGACCGCATTCTCCTTGCTCGCGAGCAGAGCGACCCTCTTCCGTCCCTGGATGCGTTCGTTGTCGTGGCGGATCCAGACCGGCGCGTGGATGCAACAGCGCTCATACGCCGACTTCGGGGAGCAGGATTGCGAGTCGATACCGTGGCCGGTGATCGATCGATCAAAGCACAGTTCAAGGCAGCCGATCGAGCGAGAGCAGCCAATGCCCTGGTCGTCGGCGAGGAATGGGATGAAGGTGGCGTCACCGCACGCGACCTCGCGACCGGCGAACAGCGTACGGTCGCATTAGAGGAGATCGAGACATGGCTGAGACGATGAAAACGCACGGCGCGGGGACTCTGCGAGCCGCTGACGCTGGTACCGAAGTCACCCTGGCGGGTTGGATTGGGCGCCGCCGAGACCACGGAGGGGTCATCTTCGTCGACTTACGGGATGCCAGCGGGGTCGTTCAGGTTGTCCTCAACCCCGATGACGCTCCAGCATCGGATCAGGAGCTGAGCAGTCTTCGAATGGAGTACTGCATCTCGATCACGGGCCTCGTTCGTCCCCGACCGGACGACATGGCGAATCCGGAGTTGCCCACCGGCGAGATCGAGGTTGTTGCGAACGTTATGACCGTTCTCAGCCCGTCTGAGACTCTGCCGTTCCAGATCGATGATCGGATCGAGGTCGACGAAGCGCGGCGCCTGCAGTACCGCTACCTCGACCTTCGCCGGCCATCGATGACCGAGAATCTTCGAGCCCGATCGAAGGTGATCCGTGCGATGCGTGACGTCATGGGCGATCTTGGATTCATGGAGATCGAGACACCCACGCTCATCGCATCCACGCCGGAAGGCGCTCGTGACATGCTTGTGCCATCACGGCTGCGTAAGGGGAACTTCTACGCCCTGCCACAATCCCCGCAACTGTTCAAGCAGTTGCTGATGATCGGTGGTGTCGAACGGTACTACCAAGTGGCCCGCTGCTACCGGGATGAGGATCTTCGAGCCGATCGCCAACTCGAATTCACCCAACTCGACTTCGAAGGGTCCTTCTGGGGGCAGGAAGACGTACTGGCGACGCTCGAAGCGATATCGACCCGAGTCACGAAGGATCTGCGTGGCATCGATGTCGATCAACCGTTCCCACGACTCACATGGCATGAGGCCATGGATCGCTACGGAACGGACAAGCCGGATATCCGGTTCGGCATGCAGATCAACGACCTCAGTGACGTGTTCGCCGAGACAGGATTCAAAGCGTTCTCGGGTGTGCTCGCTTCGGGCGGATCGATTCGTGGCATCAACGCTGGAGCCCTCGGCCTGTCCCGGTCGGGACTCGACGGCCTCTCTGCTCGGGCCCAGGAGCTGGGTGCCAAAGGTCTCGTCTGGATGGTCAAGGAGGACGACGGAGGGTTCCGTTCTCCGGTGGCCAAGTTCCTGTCAGAGGGCGAATTGGAGGAGATTGGCACCGGGATGGCAGCAGAGCCCGGTGACGTGATTCTCATCGTTGCAGACGAGACACGGACCGTACTGGAAATACTCGGACAGATTCGACTCGAAGTTGGACAACCCGAGGGACACGAAGAACTCGCTTATCTCTTCGTGGTCGACTTCCCCGTGTTCGAACGGAACGAGGACGGGGACTTCGTGGCGCTTCATCACCCGTTCACCGCTCCGGTGGACGTGCGCGAGATGAGCGAGGATCCTGGTCACGCCATCTCCAAGGCATATGACCTCGTGCTGAACGGCTCAGAGCTTGGATCTGGAAGCGTCAGGATTCACGATCCTGCAGTCCAGGCGAAAGTGTTCGAGACCCTCGGTATCTCGGATGAGGACGCAGAACGGCGGTTCGGTTGGTTCCTCGAAGCGCTCCGCTACGGAACGCCACCCCACGCCGGCTTTGCAGTCGGGATCGACAGACTCGTCGCGATCCTACAGAACGCGCCGAATATCCGCGAAGTCATCCCGTTCCCGAAGACTCAGACGGGCGCCGATCCGCTGACCGGTTCCCCGTCGCGGGTCGACGATGATCAGCTCCGCGAACTCGGGATCGAGGTTCGACCGGCGGTGATGGCCGAGTGGGCTGCCGATGAGGCGGCGGGTGACTGAACCCGATCTGTTCTCCGATCAACGGGCCGAGCGTCGGCGCGCCAATGCGCCGCTCGCGGCGAGGATGCGCCCGGCGAACCTCGAAGAGGTTGTTGGACAACAGGGTTTGCTCGCTCCGGGTGCCGCGTTCCGGACAATGGTGGAGGCGGGTCGCCCTGTCTCGATGATTCTGTGGGGTCCGCCGGGTTCCGGCAAGACGACGCTCGCCCGTCTCGTGGCCGTCAACAGCGGTGCACGGTTCGAACAGCTCTCCGCAACGTCTGCGGGTGTGAAGGACGTTCGCGAGGTCCTGGCGATGGCAACCCGACGTGTCGAGAACGGCGACGGTAGGACCGTCTTGTTCCTCGATGAAATCCATCGATTCAACAAGGCTCAGCAGGATGCACTGCTCCCCGGTGTCGAGGACGG
>JGI24024J18818_10000523_pt1 | contig 14784 bp, 6 predicted proteins | sample Cruoilmetagenom2_FD_18818 | JGI IMG/M metagenome (IMG submission 18818) | reverse complement strand
AGTTTGAAGAAGTTTCTTGGGAAGAAGCTTATGATTTTATTACTAAAAAAATAACAAAAATAAAAAATGAATTCGGTGCCAATGCTATTGGAGGAATTTCATCTTCAAGAGCAACCAACGAAGAAAATTATTTAATGCAAAAAATGATTCGTGTTGCCATTGGAACCAATAATATTGATGGTTGTGCGCGTGTTTGCCACGCTCCTACTGCCTACGGAATGCAACAATCTTTTGGAACTGGAGCCGCAACAAATTCTATTGAAGATTTAAAACAAACTGATGCTATCTTATTATTTGGAGCAAATCCTACAGAAGCACATCCAGTAACTGGCGCAAAAATTAAGCAACTTTTTATGAAAGGAGTTACAAGTATTGTGGTTGATCCTGTAAAAACCAAATTGGCAAAATTAGCCAAGTATCACCTGCAATTACGCCCTGGAACTAATGTAGCTATTTTAAATATGATGGCGCATTATATTATAAAAGAAAATTTGGTAAATCCATCTTTTATAAAAAAATATACTGAATTTTATACTGAATTTAAGTCCCACGTTATTGATTTAAATATGAGCGAATTAGAGCAACTTACAGGCGTTAATAAAAATTTGGTAAGAAAAGCTGCCATTGCTTATGCAAATGCTAATAACGCAATGGAATTTCACGGATTAGGCGTAACAGAACATTATCAAGGAAGTAAAACCGTAATGCTACTCTCTAACTTGGCAATGATGACCGGTAATATTGGTAGAAATGGAGTTGGATTAAATCCGTTACGTGGACAAAACAATGTACAAGGCGCTGCTGATATGGGAGTTCAGCCACATCAAGGAGCTGGATATATGGATATCAATAATCCTGAAATTCAAAATTATTATGCTGAAAAATACAGAGTACCTAAAATGCCTGAACGCGAGGGATTAAAAATTCCAGAAATGATAGACGCAACGCTTAACGGCAAATTTAAAGCACTTTGGATTATGGGTGAAGATACTTTAATGACGGACCCAAATTCCAATCACATTCGTAAAGCATTTGAAAAATTAGATATTTTAATAGTGCAAGAATTATTTATGAGTGCCACCGCTGAAATGGCTGACGTAGTGTTACCAGCAGCTTCTTATTTTGAAAAAAATGGAACGTTTACAAATGGCGAACGTCGCATACAACGTGTAAATAAAGTAGTTGAGCCAATTGGAAATTGTAAATCTGATGGTCAAATAATTATAGATATGATGCACAAATTAGGTTATAATCAACCTACAGGAAAACTTTATGACGCCGAAAATCTATTAGAAGAAATTGCAGATGTTATACCATTTATGAAAGGAGTAACTTGGAAAGGTTTAGGGAAAAACGGACTGCAATGGCCTGTAAAAGAAGACGGTACAGATACAAAAATGCTACACATTAACGGTGCGTTTAAAAAAGGAAAAGGCACTTTTCATCATTTTGACTTTGAAGAAACGCCAGAGTTGGTAGCACATCAAAATAAATATCCTTTTATTTTAACTACTGCTCGCCAATTAGAGCATTACAATTCGGGAACAATGACTCGAAGAACTGCTAATCAGCAAATATCTTCTAATGATTATTTAGAAATAAATCCGTTGGATGCAGGTAAAAAAGATATTTCCGAAGGAGATACAGTTCGTATTTTTTCAGATCGAGGAAGTGTAAATATTCCAGTAAAATTAAATTATACGGTTAAACCTGGCATTGTTAGAACTACTTTTCATCAACCAGAAATATTTATCAATTTAATTACAGGAAATGTTGGAGATAAAGAAACACTGACACCAGAATATAAAGTAGTAGCTGTAGATTTTGAAAAAATATAAATTTGCACTTCGCCAATCTCAGTATGACTATATATATTTTAATAGTTGATTTAATACGCTATGTCAGTCTGAGCTTGTCGAAGACTTTATCTAAAGTCAAAACTAAACCATCAACCTTATCTATTGTCTAAGAATCTTACATATTAAAACTAAATTCCTTATAACACCAAAATATAAAGTGGTAGCTTCTGATTTTGAAAAAATATAAAATTACACTTCGACAAGCACAGTGTAACTATATGTATTTAATAGTTGATTCAATACNCTATGTCAGTCTGAGCTTGTCGAAGACTTTATCTAAAACCAAAACTAAACCGCCAACCTCATCTCTTGTCTAAGAATCTTATAAATTAGAACTAAATTCCTTATAACACCAAAATATAAAGTGGTAGCTTCTGATTTTGAAAAAATATAAAATTACATTCATCAAGCTCAGTGTAATTATATATATTTAATAGTTGATTCAATATGCTATGTCAGTCTGAGCTTGTCGAAGACTTTATCTAAAGTCAAAACTAAACCATCAACCTTATCTATTGTCTAAGAATCTTACATATTAAAACTAAAAACCTTATAACAACAAAATATAAAGTGGTAGCTTCTGATTTTGAAAAAATATAAATTTACATTCATCAAGCTCAGTGTAATTATATATATTTAATAGTTGATTCAATACGCTATGTCAGTCTGAGCTTGTCGAAGACTTTATCTAAAACCAAAACTAAACCGCCAACCTCATCTCTTGTCTAAAAATCTTATAAATTATAACTAAATTCCTTATAACACCAAAATATAAAGTGGTAGCTTCTGATTTTGAAAAAATATAAAATTACACTTCGACAAGCACAGTGTAACTATATGTATTTAATAGTTGATTCACAATACGCTATGTCAGTCTGAGCTTGTCGAAGGCTTTATCTATAGCTAAAACTAAACTGTCATTCTCAGTTTGACTAGGAATTATACAAATTATAACTAATAAACCACAGATGTCACATCATGCGAGACATGACGTAATAAAACTCAATGACCTAGCGTGCAAATTGAAACTATCTCTCTGAATAAACAGATTGCCACCATTTTAAAAAAATCTCGGAATGACAACGTAAAACAAACAAAACGCACGATTTAGGCAATAAATTACATTTTTTTATAAATTTTTTGCATAATAAAATTAATAACTATACATTTGCACTCTAAGAGCGTCCCTATAATTTCAAGTTTTTACGGAGAGAACTTATAATTTTTTGATTTTTACGCTAAAATAACCCAATTTTAGATAGTTAAATATCAAGTTTTGCTTTTAAAAATCTCCAAAATAGAAATTTTAGTTAATAAAATTTAAAGCATTTTCTTGTTTTTAAACATGGATAAAACCAGTAATTACAAAGGGAAATAGCTTCATAAACTGATTATTTTAAAAAATAAATTAAAATAGTTCAGGATTTTTTTTGCCTATACGTAAGTTTTTTATACATTTGGTTCTCTTACTAATCATTTAATTCTTACTAAAAATGAAAAAATTAAAATTAATTTTCGGTGTGCTTTTGGTTGCCGCATTTGTAGGAGTAACTGTTTTAAGTTACACCGCTAATGATCACCAAGCTATTAGAAAAGCTGATATTGAAATTCCTCGCGGAGGATAAATTTCGCATATGAACTTTTTTACATATACCACAATTTAATAAATTGTGGTTTTTTTTTGTAATAACTTTACTTTTAAAAAAAAATTATTACATTTGAGTAAAATTTAACCCCTCATTAGTTTTTAACCAATGAATAATAAAAGAACCTCCTTAATTGTTAGTAGTATTGTTATTATTTTAATAGCTACTACGCCGTATTTACTTTATATTTACAAAAGCATGCCATCTGGGACTAAAGTATATGAAACCTTTTTAGGGACTTTAGATTCTGGTTATTATAAATCTGTACAAACTTATACATATTCCTTACTTAGTAAGTTTGTTCCTTTATTATTGTTGTTAATTTGGTTTGCCACCAACAAACACTGGTGGGTACACGTTTTAATAATACCAATTTCGGTATATTTATTTCAATTAATTTCTGTTTTAAATGATGGTGCTTCCAATGTAGACGAAGTAGAATTTGTTTACACATTGCCATTTTTGTTAGTAATAATGTTAATATTGTATGCTATTCGGTATAAACTCTCTATATATGTAAAAGCAGTAGATTTAAAAAAAGAAATGGATAAAAAAATGGATGACGCTATTGAAAAACGTAAAAAAAAGAAATAGTAAAATCAAAATTTTCATATTGAATTACTTGTTTTATTAATTAAATTAAATTTTATAAAGCATCAAAACTAATGCCCCTTCTACCTTATTGCTATTAAATAATTTTCACCTATTTTTTGATTTTGAATAAGTAATTTTTATCTTTAAGTATTCCTTAATTTTTGTAATATTGTGAAAACCAATTTTATTTTCAGTGAAGTTTAATAAAACGTTATTTTATTTTCTTATTATTTTTGCTTTTAATTATCTAAAAGCTCAAGAGTTACCTCCAATAACCAGCTACACTCCTAAGGAATATAATGCTTGGAATCAAAATTGGAATATTTCTCAATCTTCTGATAAATACATATATATAGCTAATAATAAAGGTCTTTTAGAATTTAATGGAACAAATTGGACCACTTACCCTTTACCAAACAAATCTGTTGTTAGATGTGTAAAAGTAGTGTCTAATAAAATATTTACTGGTGGCTATATGGATTTTGGGTATTGGATAAAAAACAAATATGGTATTCTAAAATATTATTCGCTTAAAGCAAAAGTTAATGAACCATTATTAGAAGATGAAACTTTTTGGAATATTATTAATTATGAAAATTTTATCTTATTTCAGTCCTTGAATAGAATTTATATTTATGATTTAGAAAATGAAACTTTCAAAATTATTAATTCAAAATCAAAAAGAGCAGAAATTTTTAAAGTAAGTGATACTATTTATTTTCAAAAAACTGGAGATGGTATTTATAAAATTAAAAACGGAAAAGCTACTCTTGTAACAGACAGTAAGTTAATTAAAAATACGGAAGTNGTTGGTATATTTACTAAGCATAAAAAAATCTTATTTCTAACAGAAAAAGGTGTTTTTTATAGTTTAGAGGACAACAAATTAATTAAGTGGCATATTTCAGCGGATAAAATAATATCCCAAAAAAAAATATATAGTAGCCTGCAGTTAAAAGATAAAAGTTATGTTTTAGGAACCATTTCTGATGGAATGTATCATTTAAATTCAAAAGGTGAAATTATTGGGGAAATTAATAAAGAACAAGGGCTTCTTAATAACACCATTTTATCTGTTTTTGAAGATTTAAATAATAATTTATGGTTAGGTTTAGATAATGGTATAAACATAATTAATTTATATTCACCTTATTCTATATATAATGATTTAAAGGGAGATATTGGAGCCGTTTATACTTCCATAGTTTTTAATAATAATTTGTATTTAGGCACAAATCAAGGATTGTTTTTTAAAGAATTANGCACGTCAAATCCTTTTACNTTGGTAAAAAATACTAAAGGACAAGTTTGGTGTTTAGAGAAATTAGATAATAAATTATTTTGTGGTCATAATACAGGAACTTTTTTGATAAAAAATGACTTTGCCGAAAAAATTTCAGATTTTCCAGGTACTTGGAGAATAAAAAAAATACTTAATAAGCCTAATTTACTTTTGCAAGGAAACTATGATGGGCTAAGTATATTAAAGAAAAAAGATGGTAAATGGCAATTTAATAACCGAATTAAACATTTTAATATATCAAGTCGTTTTTTTGAATTTATTAATGACTCTACAATTTTAGTAAACCATGAATATAATGGATTATTTAAGTTAGAAATTAATAAGGATTTTACAGAAGTTAAACAAAAACAGACACATAAACCCTTTGGTATAAAATCAAGTATTTTTAAGTATAATCATAAAATTAAGTATGTGTCAGAAAAAGGTGTTTTAGATTTAGAAAACACCAAAGATATTCAATTTAAAAAAGATTCCGTTCTATCTGCATTAACACATAGAGGTAATGATCCTATTATTGGTAATTTTATTGTAGATAAGAATACCAATAAAATATGGGGAATAACCAATAGAAACATTGCTTTTATTAAATATGGAAACTTAACCAATAAACCTAAAATTGTAAAAATACCTCTTCAGTATTCTAATAAATCAGGCATGTATATTTCTGGATTTGAAAATATTTCACACCTAAAAGGTGAAAAATATTTAATAGGAAACACAGAAGGATTTACTATTTTAGATTTAGAAAAATACAAACCTAAACCTTTTTATATTGTACTTAATAAGGTGTTTAAACAAAAGTTAGACAATAAAAAAGAGCCTTTAGCAATTAATGAATTGTATAACTTAAATTCTAATGAAAACATCCTACATTTCACCTATAGTGTATTAAAATTTAACAAAAATATTGAAATAAATTATCAATATTTACTAGAAGGCTACAATTCAACTTGGAGTAATTGGGAGCAAAAAACTTCAACTACATTTGAAAATTTACCTTTCGGAAAATATACGTTTAAAGTTAGAGCAAGAATAGGAAATGAATTCTCACAAAATAAAGCATCCTATAAGTTTAAGATTAATAGACCTTGGTATTTATCCAATTTAATGATTGTTTTTTATATAATTATTGCTTTTTTAGTTATCTTTTTAATTCATTTTTTGTATAAAAGACATTATACCAAGCAAAAACAGAAATTACTACAAGAGCAAGAAAACAATTTTAATTTATCGCAACTAAAAAGCGAAAAATTAATAATGAACCTTCAAAATGAAAAACTTCAAAATGAAATTGAAAACAAAACAAAGGAACTATCTATGTCCACAATAAATATTGTTAAAAAGAATGAACTTTTAAGTGAAATTAAAAGCGAATTGCTTGCCACTAATAAAAGTTCTGATATTAAATCTGTAATAAAAACAATAAATAAAAATCTTGATAAATCAAGTGACTGGCAGATATTTGTTAAAGCTTTTAATGATGCGGATAGAGATTTCTTAAAAAAAATAAAAAGTTTACATCCAAAATTAACTCCTAATGATTTACGCTTATGCGCGTATTTACGATTAAATTTATCTACTAAAGAAATTGCTCCATTATTAAACATTTCTATAAGAAGTGTTGAAATAAAACGATATCGTTTACGTAAAAAAATGGATTTAGCACATAATTTAAGGCTTGTTGAGTACATTTTAGACATTTAACACACTACTACATTGTTAAAAATAAACTTAACATTACCACATCATTTACAACACTATAAGGTTATAGTTTAATTTATTTTAACTTTTAAAAAATCCTTAAACAGACTGTATTTATTGTGTTTAATTTTAAATTTACAAGGTTACCCACACTTTTATATTACTTGTATCATTTTTATATAGGTTCTTTTTTTAAACTCGATACGTTAAAAAAGTACTTTTAATAAAAATTAAATCAAGTAATAATTATATTTATGAAAACTATCGTTTTATCAATTTTTATAAGTTTAGTGGGTATTGTAGTATCTGCACAAACTTTTGAAATTAAAGGAACTGTAGCAGATGCTAATGGAATGCCACTACCTGGCGTTTCTGTTATTGTAAAAAATACAACTAAAGGCACTTCTACAGATTTTGATGGAAATTTTACAGTGACCAATGTAAATAAGGGAGATCTCCTTGAATTCTCTTATTTAGGTTACGTAACCAAAACAGTAACAATTTCTAACAACAATGCTTTAAATGTTCAACTAAAAGAGGACACTGAAAGTCTTGAAGAAGTTGTAGTTATTGGCTATGGTACTCAAAAGGTGAGTAAGATTTCAGGATCCGTTTCAACAGTGAACAAAAAAAGCATTGAAGAACTAAAACCTGTTAGAGCAGAAGAAGCTTTACAAGGTCAAGCTGCTGGTGTTAATGTTATTTCAAATGGTTCTCCAGGAGCTAAACCAACCGTTTTAATTAGAGGTATTCCTTCTTATACAGGAACCGATCCTTTGGTGGTTATTGATGGAGTATCACAAACATTAGATGACTTAAATTCTTTAAATCCATCAGACATTGAATCTATTAACGTTCTTAAAGATGCAGCATTATCTGCTATTTATGGAGTTAAAGGTGGTAATGGTGTTATTGTTGTAAAAACTAAATCAGGTAAAAAAAATACTAAAACAGTATTTAGCCTTAATTCATCTTATGGTGTACAATCTGTAGTAAACACAATAAAGGTATTAAATGCTAGTGAGTATGCGGCAATATTAAATGAAGCTAGTGTTAATTCAGGTGGAAATTTAATTTATAATGACCTTTCTGGATTAGGTACAGGAACCAATTGGCAAGATCAAGTTATAGTAGATGCTCCTATTATAAATCATAATATCACCGCTTCTGGTGGTAGCGAAAATACTACTTATTATTTATCTGCAGGCTACTTAAATCAAGATGGTGTTATTGGTAGCGGAGATAAATCCTACTTTAATAGAACAAATTTTTCTGCAAACTTCAATACAGATTTAACAGATAAATTTAAATTTATTGTTAATACAAGTTATGCAAATATTAAAAATAGTAGCTTATCTGAAAATAATATAGGAAGTGTACTTTCTAATGCATTAAATTTTGATCCAACTGTAAGTCCTTATGATGCCAATGGTAATTTTGGAACAAGTTCTACTATTACGCAAGAAATTAAAAATCCTTTAGCATTAATAAATAACACCTACAATGCCGGAAAAACTAATAAATTAAATGGTAAATTAGAATTTCAATATAAACTAGCAGATAATTTTAAAGTAACTTCCAGATTTGGTTATACTTATGTTGATGTTTATGGTAAAAATTTTATACCACTTCAATTTTATGGAGTAGGTCATAATAGCACCAATGCAAATTCTGACTTATCTCCTATTGTAACTACCGATACTGACGGAAATACATCTTCAACTCATAATAGAATTTCAGAATCTTATACTAATTATTTTAGTTATACTTATGAATTATATGCCAATTATGATTTTAAAATAAATGAGGATCATAGTTTTCAAACTGTATTAGGTGCTTCTATAGGAAAAAACACAGGAAATAATATTACCGCAAATGCTGAAGATATTCCTTATAACTCTTGGACTTATGCAGATGTAAGCGCAGCTACTGGTGATGCAGCTTCTCAAACCTCTGGATCTTGGCAATATGTAAATAGAAACATTTCCTATTTTACCAGAATTAATTACGACTATTTAGGAAAATATTTATTATCCTTTACAGGAAGAGTTGATGGATCTACTAGTTTTGGTAAAAATAATAAATTCGGATTTTTCCCTTCAGCTTCTTTAGGTTGGGTTGTTTCTAGTGAAGACTTTTTTAAATCAAACGTTATAAATTATCTAAAACTTAGAGGAAGTTATGGTGCTGTTGGTAACGATAATATTAGTCCTCAATTTTCAAAAATAACCACTTTTCCAAAATATACATTTGATGGAAACATTGTAAGTGGTTCCGCTTTGCAATCTATACCTAATGATAACGTAAGTTGGGAAAATCAAATTCAATACAATGCTGGTTTTGATTTAAAATTATTTGACAGTAAAATTTCATTAACTGCCGATTATTTTCAAAAAACGGTTAGCGATTTATTATTTAATCCAACGCTATCCTTGTACTTAGGTACGCCTGTTTATCCAGCAGCTAATATTGGTAAAACAAAAAGTTATGGTATAGATGCATCATTAAGCTATAACGATTCTTTTTCTGACAACTTCAAAATAAATACAAATTTCAGTTTTACTACTTCTACAAATAAAGTAGAAGATATTAATAATGGAGATAAATTTATTTGGGGTGCTGGTTATGGAATACCTTACACACCGTTAACTCGATTTGAACAAGGCTTTTCTCCAGGATATTTCTATGGATATAAAACGGATGGAATTTTTCAAAATCAAACAGAAATTGATGCTCACGCAACACAAAATGGAGCACAACCTGGCGACATAAAATATACTGATGTAAATGGCGATGGTGTTGTAAATGATAATGATAGAACTAAAATTGGAGATCCATTCCCTGACTTTACTTTAGGTTGGAACGTTTCTTTAAACTATAAAGACTTCGATTTTAATGTATTTACTTACGCTTCAGTTGGCGCAGATATTTATAGAGCTTACGACAGAAACCTTAACTATACAAACAAGTTCTCTTCTATTTTAGACAGATGGACAGGTGAAGGAACTAGTAATACAGAACCTAGAGTTACTTTTATTGATACTAATAATAATAGACGTGCTTCAGATAGGTATATTGAAGATGGAAGTTTTGTTAAAATTAAAAATATTCAATTAGGTTATACCTTGCCTGAATCTGTTTATAAAACAACAGGATTTACCCATATAAGAATTTATACACAGGTAAAAAATGCATTTGTTTTTACCAATTACTCTGGTTATGACCCTGAAATATCTTCAGGAGTTTTGGATACAGGAATAGATAGAGGAACCTATCCACAACCTAGAATTTTTTCAATAGGTGTAAATGTTAAATTTTAAAATTATAAATCATGAAATATTTTAAACATATAATAGTCTTAATTGCACTTTTATTTATAGCCCCCGCTTGTACTAATTACGTGGACTATAAAGCAGTTGAGAATTACGAAATTACCGCAGATGTGTACTTTCAATCTAAAAGCGATTATGAAGCCGCCGTTGTTGGTACTTACGACCCTATTCAATGGACTTATTTAAATGTATTAATTGGAGATATAGCTTCTGACAACTCTTTAAGTGGAGGAGAAAGCGCAACCGATGTTATTGGTTTACAACAAATTGATAACATGACTCAAACTCCAAATAATGATAATTTAACCTCTATTTGGAAATGGATGTACGAAGGAATTAATCGTGCAAACTATTTAGAAGAAAACAAAAGTAAATTAGATTTTGATGGAAAAGAAACCTTATATGGAGAGGTTTACTTTTTAAGAGCTTATTATTACTTTGAATTAGTAAAATTCTTTGGAGATGTTCCTTTATTTACAGAATCAAGGCTTACAGCTACAGATTCAGGCACTTTACAAAGAGCTCCTAAAGAAGAAGTTTATACACAAATAGAAAAAGATTTGCAAAATGCAGTTGCAAATTTACCAACTAGCCAAGCACAAAAAGGACGAGCTACCAAATATGCCGCTTTAGCTTTACTAGGAAAAGTATATTTATATCAAGATAAATTTACAGATGCGGCAAACACTTTAGAGCAAGTTATTGGAGTTTACAGCTTAGTTCCTAATTATGGAGATCAATTCTTAAAAACAGGAGAAAACGGACCAGAATCGGTTTTTGAAATTCAATATACAAAAGCTTCAAAATGGTACGATTGGGGATTTGTACCTCAAGGTACTGAAGGTAATTTTGGAATTATTCATAACGGACCTCGTGCATTTAGTGGACCAACGTATGCTTCAGGTTGGAGTTTTAATGTTCCTACAGAAGATTTATATAATTCTTTTTCAGATGGCGATACTCGTAAAGATGCATCTATATTAAATATGGCAAAATTTGCTGAGGATAATGCAGGTTATAATAACGGAGAAGGAGTTTCTTATGCCGAAGGATATAAAAACACTGGTTACTTTAACAATAAATACATACCACGAGCTGGAGAAACTGATGGTCAACCAGAATTAAATTATTTAACTAATTATAGAGCAATACGTTACGCCGATGTACTTCTAATGGCTGCAGAAGCTAATAATCGTGGAAGTATAAGTGATGATAAAGCTCAAAATTATTTAAATCAAGTTAGAGATAGAGCATTTGGGGATACAGCACATGAAATTACAGCCACAGGTTCTACTTTAACTCAAGCAATTTGGGACGAAAGAAATTTTGAATTATCTATGGAAGGTGTTCACTTTTTTGATTTAGTAAGAACAGGTCAGGCAGCAAGTAAAATAAATAGTTTTGTTACCGGTAAAAATGAAGTATTTCCTATTCCTCAACAAGAAGTGGATATTTCAGGATTAACGCAAAACCCAGGATACTAAAATTAAATTTTTTAAATATGAAAGCATTAAAATATTATTTAAGTGCCATTTTATTAGTTACAGCTTTTTGGAGTTGTACTGATACGGCGGATTTTGGAACTGCAGATTTTGTTACCACTGCAGTACCTCCTACCAATGTAAAAGCACTTTTCAACGTAACACAAGATAATACAGGTTTAGTTACTATTACACCTAATGGTGAAGGAGCTGTTTCTTATGAAATTTCCTTTGGAGATAATACAGATTCCGTTAAAATTAAACAGGGAGAAANTACTTCGCATACTTATGCAGAAGGGACTTATGAAGTTAAAATTGTAGCAATAGGCATTACAGGATTAAAAGCTGAAGTAACAAAGCCGATAGAAATATCATTTAAATCACCTGAAAACTTAACTGCTACTATTGAAAATGACAAGGCAATTTCAAAACAGGTAAATGTAACTGTAACAGCAGATTATGGTTTAACTTACGATGTATATTTTGGAGAACCAGGAAATGACACACCAGTTTCAGGAAATATAGGTGAAACTGTTTCTTATGTTTATCAAAATGCAGGCACTTATACTATTAAAGTAGTTGCAAAAAGTGCTGCTATNGCAACCACAGAGTATAGCGAGGATTTTGAAGTTACCGCTATTTTACAACCAATCAATTCCGCCGCAACACCAATGGCTCGAATAGATACCGATGTAATTTCTATTTTTAGCGATGCATATACAAATGTTGCTGGAACCGATTATTTCCCAGATTGGGGACAAGGAGGTCAAGGTAGTAGCTGGGCTATGTTTGATTTAAACGGAGATAGTATGTTACAATACATAAACCTAAGTTATCAAGGAATTCAATTTGGTTCACCAGTAAATGCAACCAATATGGAAACTTTACATTTAGACGTTTGGACTGCCAATGTAACTGGTATTGATATTTATCCTATTGATGGAAATGGTGCTGCTGAAAAATTTGTACATAAAGATTTAGTTGCTGATCAGTGGAATAGTATTGATATTCCATTAACCGATTTTACAGATCAAGGATTGCCTTTAGATAATGTTATTCAATTTAAATTTGTAGCCTCAAATTGGGCAGCAGGAACAGCATTTATGGATAATATCTATTTTTATAAACAACCAAGCAGCGTAATGACTTTAATGATTGAAGACTTTGAAGGAACACCTCCTACTTTTACTGAATTTGGAAATATTGCTCCTATACAGGTAGTAGCAAATCCTGATCTGACAGGAAACACAACAAATAAGGTTGCTCAATTAACCAAAACTGCCGGTTCTGAAACTTGGGCAGGTGCATTTTTTGAAGTAAGTTCTCCACTAGATTTCAATTCATATAGTAAAATATCTATGCAAGTTTGGTCTCCAAAGGCTGGAGCTGTTGTGAAAATGAAATTAGAAAATTCTGATTCAAGTGTAACAACTGAAGTAGACCAAGTTACATCGGTAGCCAATGGGTGGGAAACTTTAACCTATGATTTTAGCGCAGCACCAATTGCCGATTATGTTAGAATTGTAGCATTCTTTGACTTTGGAAATGCAGGAGATGATGTCGTTTATTATTACGATGAAATTCAGTTAATAAATGACGGTGGTAGCAGTAGTGGAACTCAAATAGATCTTCCTGTTGATTTTGAAAGTTCAACCGTAGATTATACATTAACTGATTTTGGAGATAATAGTTCTTCAGTTATTGTAGATCCTACAAATGCAAGTAATATGGTTGCAAAAGTTACTAAACTTATAACTGCAACAACTTGGGCAGGCACTACAATTGGTACAGATACTGGTTTTGCTTCTAACATTCCTATTACATTAACTAACTCAAAAATGTCTGTTAAAGTATGGTCTCCAGATACTGGAACACCTATTCGTTTAAAAATTGAAGATGCAAATGATAATACACATACTTGTGAAACAGAAGTAAATACATCTGTTACAGGAGGTTGGGAAACTTTAGTTTTCGACTTTAATAATGAGGCATCTGGAACAGCTTCACTAAGTAATGGATTATCTAATGGTTGGGTATATAATAAAGCATCTATCTTTTTTAATTTTGGAACTGATGGAGCAACAGCTGGTGAAAAAACATATTACTTTGATGATGTAATTTTTATTGCTAATTAAAAAATATATAAAATGAAAAATTTTAAAAATTTAACAGGTCTTTTTCTTTTACTATCTCTTCTATTTATTAGTTGTGATAATACTGATTACGATTTTGGACCAATAACAAGTCCTACTAATTTACAAGTTACTGCTAACATTGTTGGTCAAGATGCAGATAACCCATTCGGTGATGGAACTGGAACCGTTAATTTTACAGCAACTGCTGATAATGTTATAAACTATAAATACATTTATAATGGTAGCGAATCTATGGCTCCTGCAGGAACTAAAACGTATAATTTTGGTGTTACAGGAACACATACCTATTCTGTTACAATAATTGCAACTGGAACAGCAGGTACAACTGCAAGCAAAACTATAGAAGTTGAAGTTTTAGCAGTTTACACACCACCAGCCGATTTATTAACTATGTTAACTGCAGATAGCTCTAGAACTTGGAGAATAAAAGCAGAAGCTACAGGGCATTTTGGAGTTGGGCCAGCGAATTCTTTAGAACCAATTTGGTGGGCTGCCAATCCTAATGACAAAGCCGGATTAGGAGCTTATGATGATAAAATGATATTTAATGTAGATGGTTCGTTTACTTATGTTACAAATGGTACTGTATTCGGACAATCCGGACCTTTAAGTCAAGATTTTGGTGGAGATAAAGGGATGACAGCAAATGGTAATAATGAATTTGAAAATTACCCTTTAGATGATTTCTCAGAAAACTGGAGTTTATCTGCTC
>JGI24024J18818_10000522_pt1 | contig 14787 bp, 16 predicted proteins | sample Cruoilmetagenom2_FD_18818 | JGI IMG/M metagenome (IMG submission 18818) | reverse complement strand
TTCTCTTGAATATTCTTTTCAGTAATCGCTAATTTAGCTTTTCCTAAAAATTTCAAGCACCCATTATAAAGCATTAACGTCAATTCCCCAGGCGATGCAGTACTTATACTATTATTTTTATAAGCTTGGTGAACCGATTGTGCTGACAATATGATACAACTCCTTTAAATTAACTGATAAATACTTACTACTGACCAAAACCAGATAGATATGATGATTGTGAATTAGCTTTATTTATTGCAGTTTCCATAGCAGTGAATTGCTTCCAATAACGTGCTTCAACATCTTCTAGACGACGTTGGAAGTTTGAAATACGTGTATTCATGTCGATTAATGATTTACCAAGAGAATACTGTGAATCCGTATGTGTAATTTTCCCCGCTTTAACTTCAATATTTTTAGAGAAGTCTGTTAAAGATGCACGTAAACGTTGCACTATACCACGTGTATCTTCTAAAGCCGTTTTTTCTCCTGGATTGGTAATAGTTTTCACAACTTGATCAGGATTTTCAGTTAATGCCTTACGTAGCTTATCTTCATCTATAACTAGCTTACCTCCATCAGAGTAAACACTTGAGGTAGTAATACCTATCTCGGCAAAAGTATCAATAATATTAGATTCGTTTCCAACACGACCATAGACTGAATTTCTCATTGATGATAGTCCATTACTTACAATAGAATCACTTTTTAATAAACCACTTTTAGCTTTTTCATCCCAGAGCTTTTGCTCTTCTTCTGACATATCTTTTCGTTGTTCATCCGTTAACGGAGCGAAATCTCTATATTTCTTTTCCTTTAGTTGATCATTCATACCACTTATTAACTCGTTATATTTCTCTACAAATTCTTTTACTTTATCAACCATTGAATCTACGTCAGTTGTAGAAGTCAGAGTAGTATTTGTTGTTGCTGTAGCCTTTAGTGTAAAGGCCATTCCTAATTCTGTAAAAGTATTAGAATTTCTTTCAATATCTGCTCCATTTAATGTTAGCTTTGCATTCATCCCGTTATCAGCTAGTGCACTACTAGTAAAACCAAATGCTGTTTGAAAAAAAGTACTTCCATCAGTAACTTCGATTTCACCACCTGCTTTATTTTCACCCGTTGCTTTGGCACTCATTGACATTTGACCGGTTTTTTCATCATAAAAAGCTGACACTCCAGCATTGGCTCCGTTGATTTTAGTAACTACATCTGATATTTTATCAGTAGCTTTGAAATCGAAAGCTGTTTCTTTCATAGTTCCATCTGGTTGTAATACATTTAATTTAACAGTTTGATCAACTACTCCTAAATCAGCCATTGTTGTAGACTTTGATCTTTTAGATGCATCAGGAATTGTTGACACTCCGTATGCTGCAGAAGCCAATTGATCAATTTTATTAATAGTTACAGTACCTTCCGACTTACCTGTTGCAGTTACCGCACTCTCATTCGTACTAGCAACTTTTTTCATATTAAAACTACTAGATAATAAAAAGTTTTTAGATAAATAATCATCAAATGTTTTAAGTTTCGTATTAATTGCGCGATAAGAATCACGTTGCCATTCTGTCGTTGTTTTCTTTTGAGTCAATTTATCGAGGGGAATACGTTCCGCAGTCATTAGTTTTTCAACAATGCTGTCTATATCCATTCCTGATGCTAATCCACCAATTCTCAATCCAGCCATTTTTAAAAACCTCCTAATATTAAATCTTTTCGTCTACAATCATTCCTACAAATTTCTGCATTGTGTAAAATGCATCTAATAGTTTACGGGGTGGTACCTCTCTAATAACTTCATCGGTTTTCGAATCGACTACTTGAACAAAATAGCGTTCTAGCCCTTCATGCATAACAAATTTTGAATTATGATTTTGTAAATTCATAAATTCATTTAATGCATCGACAGCTTTTTGTACTTTCTCTTTTGGAAATCCATCTTTTTCGTTTGCTTTTTGTTCCGCTTGCATTATTTGTTTCAGAGAATTCTCTGCTATATTTGCTTTTGGTACATTCACAACTGCGTCCTGCTTTGGCTGAGAAGAAACCACAAAATCTTTTGTTTGCGTCTGTGCAGATACCCGCATACTATGCACTCCCCTTTTACTAACAATCTTCTTATTCACTATATCGGTTATTTTTTATAAGTTTTCAGTTTCTAGCAAAATTTTCATATAAACAGCCGATAATAACAAAGTAACTAAAATAATTCACATGGAGGTGAATGAATTGAAAATACAAAACCAGGCAGGGATAGCCTTCTCTACAAATCGATATCAGAAAAATGATAATGCAATAACTAGAACTCTTGAAAAGCTCTCGGGTGGAGACAATTTAACTCGAGCCGCAGATAATGCATCTGGATTGTCCATCTCAGAAACAATGCGCGGGCAAATTCGGGGACTATCTCGTGCACAGCTTAACATGCAAGATGGACTTTCTGTCTTAGAAACAACAGATGCAGGTCTCCAACATGTTAGTAGTGCTCTTCAGAGAATGAGAGAATTAGGTGTACAAGCTTCTACAGATACTGTTACTGATGAAGATCGGAATGCAGCACAAAAAGAAATAGATCAACTCCTACAATCAATAGATGACACTGCGGGTAAAATGGAATTTAACACACAAAACATTCTTGGTGATGTGCGACCTTTGTACATACATGTNGGAGCAAATACAGGACAGACGTTACGTATTGATACTGTGAATGTTAGTACTACTTCTTTAGGTATTGAGATTGCTAAGCTATCTACAAGAGAAGAAGCTGAAGACTTAATTTCTAAAGTCGATAAAGCTTTGTCAACCGTCTCTAACCACTTGGCGAATACTGGTTCCGATTATGAATCGCTTTCTCACCATAAAGAGAATGTTTCTAATATCGAAATTAGTTTACAAAAAACTGAATCTCTAATAAGAGACCCAGATATGGCTCTAGAAATGATGGAGTTCGTTAAACAAGGAATTCGTCAAAAAGGTGATGAACTGCTGATTAAACATACTAATAAGAATGTTAGTGACATATTAAGGTTATTTGCCTGAAAAAAAACCAGACTAACTGGCAATCATGCCTTTAGTTTGGTTTTTTTAGGTTCATATCTTAGTTAGCTATTTACTAAATAATTATTGTCTACTCTTCTTTTTTTTTCAAATATGAATAATAATGTTGGTTTATCAACTTTTCTGTAGATAGCATTTTACTTCCATAAACAACTTATGTTGTTCTGTAAAGTTTATGGCGAAGTTTTCGATAATTATTCACTAAATTTTTGTTAATAGCAAATCCTTACCTAATTACATTTTACTTTTTTGCTATATTCACCAAATTAATAGACGTTATAATTCTTAACAAGTATTACAAAAACCTTTATTACCTATACTACTATTCTATTAAATCATCAAATGTAATCGGAGCACCTACCATATAATTCTTGCTTGCAACTTTCCCTAAAACTGTTTCATAATACTTCGGCTCTAGACCATAACCAGGGCGAACAATTTTAATATTATTAGGAGTAAACTTTTCTCCTTTTTTAATATCTTTAGAAACATAAATAGATCGTCTAAACTTCAAAGAAGCTCTTTCTTTTTCAGTAGGTCCATATGTAACTTTCCCCAAAGCTTGCCATGCACGCTCTGTTTCTTCAACAAGTGCTTTCATTTCTGCTGGCTCTATAGAAAATGCAGAGTCCACTCCTCCATCTTCTCTGGACAATGTAAAATGTTTTTCAATTACAGTCGCACCTAACGCTACTGCAGCAATTGAAACTCCGGTTCCCATTGTATGATCAGATAACCCGACTTGAACATTAAAAAGTTCTCTCATATGAGGGATTGTTGAGATATTCGTATTTTCTGGCGTAGCAGGATACGTGCTTGTACATTTCAATAAAATCAAATCCTTGCAACCTGCTTCTCTCGCTGTTCTCACTAATTCATCTAGCTCTGAGACAGTTGCCATTCCTGTAGAAATAATCATTGGCTTCCCTGTAGAAGCTACCTTTTTAATAAGTGGCAAATCTGTATTTTCAAAAGAAGCAATCTTATAAAGAGGAACATCTAATTCTTCTAAAAAATCCACTGCAGTATCGTCAAAAGGTGTACTGAAAGCAATCATACCTAACTCACGCGCACGATTAAAAATTGATTTATGCCATTCCCAGGGTGTATATGCTTGTTGGTAAAGTTGATACAAGTTTTGTCCATCCCAAAGACTTTCTTTATCGTTAATTTTAAATTCCGGATTCTCTATATTCAATGTCATAGTATCCGCTGTATATGTTTGAATTTTAAGTGCATGAGCACCTGCACTCGCAGCTGCTTCTACAATTTCTAATGCTCTGTTTAATGAATGATTATGATTGCCTGACATTTCCGCAATGATAAATGGTTGCTCATTGGCACCTATTTTTATATTTTCTAGTATAATTGGTTTCATAATGACCATCCCTTTATTTTTTGTTCTATTTTTTTTGAATGGATTAACCATTCATCGATAAATATACTATAAATATCGATATCGATATATTCATCACCCTTATAAATATGTTTTCTAAGAGTCCCATCATGCGTGAAACCTAGTTTTTTATGAAAATTTTTACTTATAGAATTATTTTCTAGAACCTCTGCATTCACTTTTCTCATATGTAATTCTTTAAAAATATAATTTAAGGCTGAATAACCTAAAATAGTCCCCATTCCACGTGTTTCAGTAACTTCTCCAATATAAAATCCCCATTCACAACTACTGTGAATGTGGTTAATATCATTAATATTTACTACACCACGAGGAACTTCATCAAAATAAAATATTTTTGAAACAGCGGTATTTGAACTTTGAAGTTTTTCAAACCACAATTTATGTTGCTCCATGAAAATACTATCACTGCTAAACATTACATTTCTTATATGATTTTGATTTCTCCAATTTAAAACTAGTGGCAAATCCTCAACACGAATATCTTTTAGTTTTGCTCGATTTTCTATATTCATTTCATAAGCTCCAATATTTGTGACACCAATTTGTTTCCCCGAACTACAGAATAATCTATTATACTAGAACATTTCTTCATCATTTTATGTACCTCTTGAGGATTACTAATCAAGGCCTGTAATTTATGTTGAATATCTGATTGCTTTACATTGTGCTTTTCCCCAATCGATTGAATTGCACCTTGATGTGCTAGCGCTTCAGTTAGTTCCAGTTGATTATTTGCAAGAACTGTGACGATAGCTGGTAGTTTGAAATAAATTCTCTCCCAAGAAGCTGTCCCTCCTGCCCCTATAGCTATATCTGCTTGTGCCATGAGTTTAGCCATATAGTCAATGTTACAATGTAGTTTGATATTTTCATATTTATCACAAAATAATTTGATTTGTTCTTTAAAAGGATTAATGGAACTTATTACTACATTAAAAATAATTTGCTTATCCACAAAATTTTCCATTGCATATAAAGTTTTTAAAGTTTCCCCCGTTGAATCAGAACCACCGTAAAATATTAGAATATTTTTTATTGAACCATCTTTAGCTAATTCTTCTGGGTTTACATTCAAATATTCTTCTCTTAATAGAGCATAATTCGGTCCAAGAAACTGCATACAATCATTCGATACCAAATTTTTATAACGGTGTTCCATATTTAAATAATAATTTTGATCTAGTAACAAATCACAATCGTGCTTTCTATCTGCTACATCATCAATAACCATTACTTTTTTTATGAATGGGCGTAATTGTTGCTCCCATTCAATATCAATAGAATAGTGATCCACGATTAACATATCTACGTTTCCCTGTTCTAGTTGAATAGCTGAAATTGTTTCCTTTGCATCTTCTAACCAGTGTTCCTTCGTCCAGTCCCAATGCGAAATTGCATCGACTTCTTTTAGAGTGTATACATCGAATCCTTGATTAATTATATAGTCAATCATATTTCCTTCTATTCTTCGACAAACAAACTTCACAACTACATTATTTTTTTGTAACTGTTTTGCTAAAGTTAAACATCTCATCACATGACCAGAACCTATTTGAATGGATGCATCTGTACGAATAAATATATTCATATTTTTCACCTTATAATTTCTTTTGTTCAATATGATAATTTAATTGGACCCAATCTGGATGTTTATCTAGTAGCTCAATAACATCTCTCATATTGAAAAACTGATTTTCTGAATATAAATTACTTAAAATCAGTTCAACTAATTGAAAGTCTTCTGACGTATCAACTGTCCAACGATGATTTCCTAAATTTTGTGGATTAGAGATAGAACCTATACGAAACTTTTCTGGATTCGAATACATATATGCTGTAACATGCTCTCGGTCTCTTTCGAGTATTGCATCTTTATAAGATTTCTCTAATGCTCCCTCCGAGAATACCTCTGTATCTAATCCACGTGGAAACGTTCTTTCAATTGTATTGGATACATAATCAAATTCAGAAGCATGGTCGATATAATAGCGAATCGTTTCATCTATAACAACTGGATCAATTATCGGACAGTCAGAAGTTAATCGAACAATAATGTCTCCACCAAATTGTTCTGCTGCCTCATAATAACGTGCCAGCACATCATTTTCTGATCCTCTATAATATTCCACGTTATACTGTTCGCAAAATGCAACAATTTGATCATCCTTTTGCTCAACTGTTGTAGCTATGACAATTTTCTCAATACACTTAGATTGTCGAACTCGATCTATTTGATACGCTAACAATGGTTTACCATTTACCTCCTTAAGTATTTTCCCTGGCAATCTAGTAGATCCCATTCGAGCTTGAATAATCGCTAGAACTGTCATTTTTTCACTTTCCCTATAACTAATTTAACTGCTTCTATGACATCCTCCACGTCTTGCTCCTGCATTAAAGGAAATAACGGTAAAGAAATTATTTCTTCATACAGTTTTTCTGCAAGTGGTAACGAACCCTTTTTATAACCAAGCTGTTTGTAATATGAAAGCATATGTACAGGTATATAATGCACATTTACACCGATATTAAGCTTTTGAAGTTCTTCAAATACTTCCTTACGTGAGACAGCCAACTGATCGAGATTTAATTTCAATACATACAAATGCCAGCTAGAATCTGTTTCAGGCAATTGATATGGAATTTGTACTTGTGAAATTTGTTCGAATGCTTTGTTATACGTTTCTATAATTTCTTTTCTTCTATTTACAAAACCGTCTAATTTCTTTATTTGACTACTACCAAGTGCTGCTTGAATATCCGTCATACGGTAATTATAGCCCAGAAATTGCATTTCATAATACCATGGTCCATGATTTTCTTTCATAACAGCAGGATCTCTTGTTATTCCATGAGAACGAAACTGTATAAGTTTATTATAATACTCTTTATTATTTGTTGTAATAATGCCACCTTCACCCGTTGTAATATGTTTCACTGGATGAAAACTAAACATTGTCATATCACTAAGAGACCCAATCCTTTTACCTTTATACGTTGAGCCTAATGCATGTGCTGCATCTTCGATAACTACGAGACTATACTTTTTAGCAAGAGCATGAATCTCATTCAATTGCACTGGCTGGCCTGTAAAATGAACTGGAATAATTGCTTTTGTTTCAGGAGTAATCTTTTTTTCGATTTCTGTTGGATTAATATTATATGTTTTAGGATCAATATCAGCAAAAACGACTGTTCCGCCTTGATATAACACACAGTTTGCACTAGCAGCAAATGTAAGTGGCGTTGTAATTACTTCATCACCTTCTGCTATTCCAGCAGCAAAAGTAGCTCCATGTAAAGCTGCAGTTCCGTTAGAAAAAGCTACTGCATACTTAGCTCCAACATAATTTGCAACATGCTTCTCAAAATCCATTATACTAGGACCTGTCGTTAGAAAATCACCTCTTAATATATCTACAACTGCAGTAATGTCATCTTCATCAATAAATTGTTTACCATAAGGTAAATATAAGTCTCTCATCCTAATTATCTCCTTAAAGAAAAAATGTAGTCAATGACTACATTTTTTCCACTAAATCTCGCAATTCATCAACAGTTAACCACTGATCATTGACATTACTAATATACGAAAAAGTTTCATCTAGTAACTTCCCACCAGTTGCATATTCTTTAGACCACCATGAAAACTCTGGCTGAATCACATAATAACTATCATATTCTAGTGTGTTACGTGCATCGTCTTCTGTAATCATTGCCTCATGCAATTTTTCACCTGGACGAATTCCAACAATTTCCGTTTTGCACTCCGGACCAATTGCTCTTGCTAAGTCTGTTACTTTCATACTAGGGATTTTAGGAATAAAAATTTCTCCCCCGTGCATACGCTCTAAATTATCGAGTACAAATTGTACACCCTGCTCCAAAGTAATCCAAAAACGTGTCATACGATCATCCGTAATTGGTAACGTACCATTTTCTCGCATTTTTTTAAAAAATGGTACAACACTGCCACGACTCCCTACAACATTACCGTAACGTACAACAGAAAACTTTGTATTTTTAACACCTACGTAGGAATTACCAGCTACAAATAGTTTATCCGAAGCTAGTTTTGTTGCACCGTATAAATTGACAGGGCTACATGCTTTATCAGTCGAAAGTGCAATTACCTTTTCGACTCCACGATCAATGGCAGCTTCAATAATGTTTTGAGCACCATTAATATTCGTTTTTACTGCCTCAAATGGATTGTATTCACATGCTCCAACATGCTTTAACGCAGCAGCATGAATTACAATATCTACTCCATCAAAAGCACGGTATAATCGATCCTTATCGCGAACATCCCCTATAAAAAATCGGATACGGGAATCTGTAAATTCCTGTGCCATTTCATATTGCTTCAACTCATCTCGACTAAAAACAATTACTTTTTTAACACCCAGATCAAGAGCTTTTCGTATGAACTTTTTCCCAAAAGATCCTGTTCCACCTGTTACTAGGACTGTTTTTTCTCTTAAAGCATTCATATTTATTATTTTCCCCAATCTTATTATTACATTTTGTATTATATTCTTAATAAATCCGGTTATATTCTAACTATGTATTCTCTCTACATATCGACCTAGATTCATACAAATTAAGAAAAATCCGTCCCATTTAAAGAGTACGGAAGATAATTTTAACTAATTGTTTTCTTTATAAATTTCTTAATATAATATTAAGGATAATTTCATCTAGATAAGGTATTCCGTTGATTTTTGCCCCGGTCCATGACGAATTATATATTTTCACATTTGTTTTATTAGCCTTTCTTTCGAACCACCTCAGATATGTACTTAAATTGGCAGTAGTGTGAATATATTCTCCATTGTTTGCTAGAACTTTTCGAAACGGCATCTCACTCACAATGTTTTTTCTAGAAGTTGATAAAATCGAGTGAGTGCTATCACCTTTAAACCCAAAATCTTGGCCAAATAGAACAACACTCTGAAAACCCATATATTCTAATAATGAAAAACCAGTAGTTGCTACAGAACCACCTGTTTCTAATACTTCCACTTTAGTTTTCTTTGCTTCGATTTCCGCTGGGTTAAAGCCCTCTTGAAATATAATTATCCTTTTCCCTTCATGAACTAAAGTCATTTCATGATTAGATGTAGACAAATAGAAAAGTAATCCTTTGTAAACCTTATTTTTAAGTTGCTTTACCACATTTATTTGTGAGTCGATAATAATTACTGCGTCCGGTTTAATATTGTTCTTTAATAACGTATTTAAAGCTGATCCTACCGCCAACACGTAGCACCTATCTTTTACATCCCTCAACAATTCAATTGTAGAATCCAATGAAGGCCCTGAGGATACTAAACATGCCAACTTACCTTTAAATACATTTTTCAACTCACTAATAGAAGGATCATTATTCTTCAAATTGTCTTGAAAGTTCTTATCTAATAATTCACTAAATGCTTCATAGCTCATTTGACGAATTTTAATATCTTCCAATAAATTATAAAATCTATGATTTCCTCCCAATGCTTTCATCCAAGAAAATGGAATGATAATCTGATATAAATTTAAATCTTCTTTTAATTCTGTTTCTAATATTATTTTCACATTATTTAATTCCATCATTTGAGGATTCTTTGAATATCGCTTAAACATTGTAATGTCTTGTTCATCTATAGCCAAAACGATAATCGGTTTATTTTTTTCCATTTGAAGTAAGGCTTCTAAATGATAACCTAATCCAAGTCCAACTAAGAAATAACATTTTGCATCATTGTCATATTCTTTATTAATAAATTTCTCAGCGTCTTTTCGAGGATTATACTTACTATAAATATAGATATCATTTAAAATTAAAGTATATTCACCATTTTTGGCAACATCCACTTTATAGTTCATTGTACCTCACTAATCTCATACAAGGAGCACTCTTCAAAAAATACTTTTATTTCATACTCAAACATATCTGCAACAATAACATAATCTTGAATCTCTAACCCATTATTTACTTCCTCTAAAAACTCATGAATTTTTTCTGGATTTATCGGATTTGTAATTGAGTTTTGTTCCAGTAGCTTATTTGTATTTATCATCCACGAGGCACCTTCACTAAAATGAAGAATACCTGTAAAGGCCGATTTAAGGTTATCCTGACGAATATCATCTGCAATTTTTTGGCATCCCGATGGAATTCTCATCAAATATTCATTGTAGCTATTTATTGTTTCTTTTATTAATTCATTCATATATTTTTGCCCCATCTTCTTTTAATAATTTTTCAATTAAGTCTTGTGTAAAACCTTTCGTCATATCTACTGCTCTAATCATTTGTGAGTACAACGCTCTATTTTGGTTAAGTACTCTATTAAATGAATCTATAGGTTTTTCATTAGATACCGGTAAAAAATTATTTTGTATACTTATTGTAATTGGATCTACAATACTCTTCATTGCAACATTATCTAATAATTTTTTTAAACTATCATCATTCTTATTTAATTTATTTAGTATTTTTCTAGAAAAACTTGTTTTTGATTTATTTTCATTCAATAATTTCAAATTATCTTCTAATATTTTGTTAATTTTATTATAAAAGTTCAGTTCCTTTATCATTTGCTCTTTCAAAGAGATTCTTTTTTCTTCAATGTTCTGATCTATTATACAACTTTCTAATTGCGGTTTTTCATTCAAATCATTAACATATTTACTGCAAAAGTCCTTAAATGGTAAGTTATTAAATCCCTTTAAATTAATCCCCCCCTCAGTACAGTTATAAATATCTCTTCCTTTTTCAACTAATTTGTGCAAATTCTCAAAGCTCTCTTTCATTGAAAGGAAGACATAATCTGTCATCACTTGATCTTTATAATAACCTTCTGCAAAAAATATTCCCTTTTTTTTCTTATAAGCTTCATCTATAATTTCAAAGTTTTTATTATTTTCTGCGTGAGTTTTGTTATCTGTATATGCCAGATCCTGACCGATAATTGATATAGGACCTTTAGAAATATAATTAGCTATAGTAAAAGCATAGTTAGCAACAGAACCGCCACCAACTATTATAGGAATCTCAAATTTGGTTAGCTTTTCAAAATGATTATTCATCTCAATTTTCCCACTGATATTAAATATATAAGCAGCATCTTGAAAACTCTCTCTTATTCCGTAGTGACTTGTTAAGCTATAAATATATTTCGTGTCTTTGAGATTAAGATTCTTAAAATGGTTATAATTTGATATTGAACCATCAATAGATACTACAAAATCTGGATTTATATTATAGCTTAGAAGGGTGTTAATTGTTGAACCCGCTGCTATAATAATTACTTTTTCTTTAATTTCATTAAGTAATTTTAATTGTTTTGTTAAAGAAGGACCACCAGAAGCTATTACTACAGGCGTATTATATTTTTCTTTTATCTCTAAAAGGGATTTATCAGTAACTGCATTAAATAAGTTAAATAAATAATTTCTTTGCCAATCTTCTGCAAAATACCTTACTGTATTTTCATTAATTTGGTTTAGTCTCAATTGCTCATTTATTATTACAAGAGTTTCTTTATATAGGTTATGGGTAATTTTCTCATAATTAGGAGACTGAATTAAATGTACTCTTCTGTTAAACTTTTCTATTTTAGAATTAAGAATAGCCTTAAAAAGATCATCCCCAATATCTTTTATTAAATTTATTTTTAAATTAATCCCTTCGTTTAAAAGGTCGAAAAGTGGATCAATTATTATTAGCTCTTCACTATCACTTAACTTTGTTATCAGTTCATCAGCAATATATCCCATTCCATATCCAAATAATATATGCAAACAATTTTCTTTATAATTTGTTTCAACAAATTGAATTGCTTCTTTTTTAGGATCATATTTACTATGTAAAAAAAACCCATTAACTTTTACTGTTACATCATTAGATTTAGTAATAATTTTTTCTATATTTATATCACTATACATTTTCACACCTCATTAGTATTATCGGTGTGATTTACTTTAAATAAAGAAAAAAAGCAAAAAAAGATTGGACTTCTAAAAACGAAGTCCAATCTTTTTTCAAAAAATTATTGTAATAGTTGTAGAACACCTTGTGGTTGTTGGTTAGCTTGTGCAAGCATAGATTGTGCTGCTTGAGTCAAGATGTTATTTTTAGTAAATGCCATCATTTCTTTAGCCATATCTACGTCACGAATACGAGATTCAGCAGCAGTTAAGTTTTCAGAAGTTGCACCTAAGTTGTTGATTGTGTGCTCTAAACGATTTTGAACTGCACCTAATGCAGAACGTTGAGTTGATACTGTTTCAATAGCTGCATTGATAGTAGAAATAGCTGCATTTGCACCAGATTGAGTTTCTAAATCAAGACTATTTACACTCAATGCATCTGCATTCATTGTAGAAATACTCAAAGTAATTGATTGACCTGAGTTTGCACCGATATGGAACGTTTTTCCACTAAATGTACCACCCAATAGATTTTGTGTATTGAATTCAGTGTTATCAGCAATACGAGTGATTTCTGAAGCCAAAGCATTAATTTCTTTTTGGATTGCAGTACGGTCAGCAGATACGTTTGTATCATTTGAAGATTGAACTGCTAATTCACGCATACGTTGAAGGATAGAGTGTGTTTCGTTAAGAGCACCCTCAGCAGTTTGAATTAATGAAATTGAATCTTGAGCGTTTTTAGAAGCCATATCTAATCCGCGGATTTGTCCACGCATTTTTTCAGAAATAGCAAGACCAGCTGCGTCGTCTCCAGCGCGGTTGATTTTGTAACCTGAAGATAATTTCTCAAGGTTTTTAGAAGATTGTGCTTGGTTAGCTGATAAGTTTCTGTGTGTGTTTAAAGCTGAAATATTGTGTTGAATTCTCATTGTGAGATTCCTCCTTGAATTTGGGTTATTTAGTTCCACGTCCTTGTGGAATTTGTTTGGTAGAATAAGGTCGGCCGCCCCATTTCTACCTTACAATAGTATTATCGTACTCGAATGAGATTGTTTAATAGTTTTTATAAATTTTTTTTAGAGATTTGTTCAATTAGTGATTTAGATACATTTAACGCTTCTTTATTTTGCTGTTGAATGCTTTCATAAACCTCTGTACGATAAACTTTTACACTTTTGGGTGCGACTATTCCTAGCTTGACTTGATCACCGTCAACACTTAATATTTTCAGCTCTATTTGATCACCAATCATGATGGATTCGTCTTTTTTTCGAGAGAGTACAAGCATTATATGACGCTCCCTTCAATCGGGAATCTTAATGGATAAATGTTTGCATCTTGTAAAACGGGTTGTTTGGCTATTTTTTGTTTATGGTTAATTAGTAAAGGTGCCTGTAAGTTTAATGTCGAACTGTTAAAGGGTTCCTTTAAAGTTACGATTGAATAGATGATTAAGTCCTCTGATGACTTAATTTGCAGTTCTTCTTTATCTTCTTCTGTTAAATCAAATACGTAATCATCTTTAAAGATAAACGGTAGAGCTATTACGAATCCGATTTCTTGTTGTTTTATAGATTGTAAAATGGCAAATGGAGAATCTTTTTCTAACGGCAGAATAACAAAATATTTGTTATCTTCAAAACCCGGTATTCCATTTGGAAATTTGATAATTTCCTTTTCTTCAATTGTTACTTGTCCAAGAAATTTTGTTTCGATGTTCATAAATTGCTCCTTCTAGACAACAAAGTCTATTTCTATCGATGAATTTTGCAGCATATATCCAGATACATTACCTGGTGTATACTCATGAACTGGTTTATTAACCTGTGCATTAATAGTTGGTTTTTGAGTTTGTACATTGATATCTAGTTTAGCGGGATTATAATTTAATTTTACTGATCCAACAGAAGGGATGAAATCTATCCCTAATTTCACCTTAGTAGGGAAGGTGTTTTTTTTTGCAATAGATGAGATAGCACTTGAATTATGGGCAATATCCATCATTTGTCTACCCTCACTTGCACGCCTAGCTATTCCTTGCATAACTTTTTTATGTCCTTCTGAAGCATATTTACTTGCGGATTCTAAAGGACCAATCATTCCAACATCTCTTCTAGCCTGAGAGGAATCTATTTTCATAACTCCTCTCATTGTATTCATTTCCACGATTGCAGCTGGTTGTTCAATATGTTGTGTTGCTATTGGTTGCCGAATAACTTGCTTTGGTTTTTCAATATTCAATCCCAATTTAGCATCTGTAGATCGAATTTGTAATTGGGGAAAGTTCATTTATCCTCACCTCTAAAGAAAGCGTTTGAACAAATTGTCCAAACGCTTTTTATTATCTTATAAAATCTACCAATGTAGCTTGAATAATTTTAGATCCTACTGAAAGT
>JGI24024J18818_10000521_pt1 | contig 14788 bp, 12 predicted proteins | sample Cruoilmetagenom2_FD_18818 | JGI IMG/M metagenome (IMG submission 18818) | reverse complement strand
ACGCTTTTAGAAGGTCGCACTAGGGCCGACGCAGTCACCAGGCCGGTCAACTCGTCGATGGCAAAAAGCACCATTTCCAGGTTCGTTTCCGGTTTGACATCCGTGCAAATACTCCAGCCGTGGCTGATCACGGCGCGTATATATTCCTCCGGCCAGTTGTTTTCGCGAAGAATTTCTTCCGTTTTTTGGCAGTGCTGATCCGGATATTTTTCGTAATCAAGGTCGTGAACCAGACCGATGACGCCCCACTTCTCTTCGTCTTCACCATGCTTTCGGGCCATGTAGCGCATGACCCCCTCCACGGCCAGGGCATGCTTGATGAGACCGTCGTTTTGATTATACCGGGCAAGCAGTTCGTAGGCTTGTTCACGGGATGGGATTGAAGTATTCATCGGATTATCTCCTTCCTGAATCCGTGGCGGAAATTGTTATAGTTACATCGTATTGCTTTGAATTAACAAGCATTCAAATAGATCGGAGTTTTTCGATTTCGACTTCCAGGGGTTCGACTTCGTTTTCCCGGCCCAACGATTTCAGTTTATCCTTGAGAGTTTTAATCTGTTTTTCCAGTTCGGGAATAATCTCCTCCTGGATGGTCTTTTTCGCAGCCTCACCGGACGCAACCATTTTGTCTACCAGGGCTTTTAAATCTTTTTCAATTTGACGAAATTCTTCACTTTCAGGAATCTTTTTCAGGTTCCGGGAAAACTGATCGAATTGTGACATCACATCCTGCAGACTCTTTTGAACATCTTCCTGCAGGTGATGAAAAAAAACGAAAGACTTACTGGAACCATCGATAACATCACCATTTTCCAAAGGCACACCTCCGCTTTGTCCCGCCACCATGACAACAGCTGACCGGTTGCCTTCCTTCGGGTCCTGATCAATATAAAACCGGTTTTGACGGGTGGCTTTCGCGGCGGTTTCCCTTTTCAGGGTCAGGGCCGTCAAATGTTTTTTTTCATCGGTTTCAATCACATCGGTCACGACACCAACCACCTCTTCCTGATGATACACCCGGTCGCCACTTTTTAAATTTCCGATCTCATCAAACCTGACTTTCATCTTCAATCCGCCCTGATTGCAGCCAAGCAGGCAGATTGCGGTGAAAATTAATAAAATCCTGGATTTCATTTTTTTCTCCCTTCTTGACAGGTTCAGGACTTCAATTACAAAATGATACTCAATTACAGCATATCATGTCAAACCAAATAGAAAAACCGGCCTCCTTGTATCCTGTATAGTATTNGGTGTATATACCTTCATACTCAAAATTGGCACTATTTTTGCTTTCAATTTAGCAAGGGAGGCACTTATCATGAAACTGACCGANATTATACCACTTGAAGATTGGATGGCGATTGAGCGCAAAATCGTCGNACAATCCGGGCTNGACGCCAACGTCTTCGACACGAAAGGGCGCCGCATCTCGACGTTTAAGCACTGGGCCAACCGNCTTTGCCCGGCCATCAAGGACACGGACCGGGGGCAGAGTTTTATCTGCGCCGTGGCCCACATGAATCTGGCCACCATCGCTAAAAATACCGGCCAGGCGGTGATTGAGGAATGCGATGCGGGATTATTGAAACTCGTGGTGCCCATCTTTTTTAAGGGTGAATTCGTCGGTGCTGTCGGCGTCTGCGGGGCATTGCTGGATGACGGTGAAGTCGATGATTTTATGATCAATAAAACCACCGAAATCGAATCGAAGACCATTGAAAATCTGGCTGCGGATATTCCCAAAACCATTAGAAAAAACGTCGAAGGCTTGCGGGATTTCATCATTGCTGAAATTGATCGAATCGGATGTGAATCAGTAAGACACTTGGAAAAATAACATAGACGTACGAATCCGTATTTACCTGCAAACCGATCAACCTCAATCGAAAGGATTCTAACCATGGGAACCAATAACCTCGTCTTTCTGGAAGTCATTGAGTGGTTCGATGATACCGGCAAGGAACTCGTGCATCGTATTCCCGAGCAGGGCTCCGGAGAAATCAAGTACGGCGCTCAGCTTACCGTTCGGGAAAGCCAGGCGGGCGTCTTTTTCTACAAGGGAAAAGCCGTGGAAGCCTTCGGGCCGGGTCGTCACACCCTGAAAACGGCCAATATCCCCATTTTAACCAAAATCATCGCCCTGCCCTGGGGAATGACCAGCCCCCTGCGGGCCGAGGTCTACATGGTCAACATGAAGGTCTTTACCAACCTGAAATGGGGTACCCGGGATCCGGTGGCTTTTCGCGATGATGAACTGGGGCTTATCCGGCTGCGTGCGTTCGGTGTGTTTAACTTTCAGGTGGTTCAACCCGTACTGTTTATCAACAGCCTGGTCGGGACTCAGGGAATCTTTACGACGGAAGCCATCGATGAATACTTAAACCGCGTGATCGTTTCCCGGTTCAATGATTACATGGGTGAAACCATCGATACCATCCTGAACCTTCCCGCCAAATACGAGGAGTTGTCCAACAATCTTTCCGACCGGCTCGCTAAAGACTTCGGTCATTTTGGACTGTCCCTGCAAAACCTTTACATTAGCTCCATCACCCCACCACCGGAAGTCCAATCGGCCATTGACGATCGCAGTCGGATGAACGTGTTCCAGGATCTGGACAAGCTCACCCAGATGAAAGCGGCCATGGCCCTTGAAAAGGCATCGGAATCCGAGGGCGGGGCCGGCATGGGNATGGGCGCCGGNNTNGGNTTGATGATGCCGGCCATGTTTGCCCAATACTTTACCAAAAAAGGAGAGCCTTCCGCTACACCTGTAAAGAACGGCGAGTCACCTGCCTGCCCGGAATGCCATCAGAGTATTTCCGTGGACGCCAAATTCTGCCCCCATTGCGGGCATCAGCTCCTGGTATTTCAGCAATGCGAAAACTGCGGGAAAAATCTGGTGCCGCACGCCAAATTCTGTTCACGTTGTGGTCACCAGGTGGAGGCCAAGCCCAAAGAAAAAGCCTGTCCCAAATGCGGCAACAAAAACCTGGACGACGCTGTCTATTGCAACCAGTGCGGAGAAAAGTATTAAACTTTCCATTGAATATCATTGCCCCCAATGCGGAGCACCGGCCCAACTGACGGAAACTGACCGGATTTTTTCGTGTGATTATTGCCGGGTCAAATCCTACCTGATGCCGCCGGTATATTTCCGCTATATTCTCCCCAACAATGCCGCCAGTGACCGGGACCTGCTCTATTTCCCCTACTGGCGGTTTAAAGGGATGATTTTTTCCTGTGTGACCGGCAGCCGGATCGATGACCGCTTTGTGGATACCAGCCAGCAGGCCGTGACATCCAAACACTTCCCGTTTTCGGCGGGCTTAAGGCCCCAGGTAGGTAAGCTTACGTTTGCCACGAAAAAATCCGAAGGCCGGTTTGTTCGCCCCGATGTTGCCTATGGGGACGTCATCGACCTTTTTAAAAATTCGCTGACCCGGTTTTTACCCAAACCGATTCACCACCAATCGTATGTCGGGGACGCCGTCAGCCTCCTGTATGCCCCGTTTTACGTTTCGGGCCGTCTGTTCGATGCGGTACTTAACAAGCCAATTACAAACGATATACCGGAGGATTTGGCGGTCACCCTGGAAACATCGGAAAAGATTCAAAACGAGACCCGTTTTTTTTCGGCGATTTGTCCGGCATGCGGCTGGGATCTGGATGGTGAGGGAGATGCCTCGGTATTGTTATGCAAAAATTGCCAGACTGCCTGGCAACCGACACAAAAAGGATTTACGAAGCTGCCGTTTGTCTACTTGACGGAAATGGGTCGATTTAGGGCCAGCCTTCCTTTTTGGCGGATAACGGCGGATATCGACGGTCTTTCATTGAGTACGATCGCAGATTTTACCCGTGTGGCTAACTTAGTCAATATGACCGGAGGGAAAGAAACCCAAACCCGATTCCATTTCTGGGTGCCGGCGTTCAAGGTGCAGCCGAAAATGCTTTTAACCCTTTCCCGCCGGATAACTGTGGCTCAGCCCCAGACCGATGGCAACCGCAAGTTGCCTGAAGGTGCCATTATTCCGGCCAATCTTCCGGTGACAGAGGCTTCCCAGGCGCTGAAAATTGTCCTGGCCGGATTCGCCAAACCATCAAGGGTTTATTTTTCAAAACTCAACCAAATCCGAATCACGCCTCGTAAAGCCCTTCTGGTCTATATCCCCTTTAGCGAGGACCATCACGATTTCATCCAGCCAAAATTGAACCTGGGATTGAGCAAGAGACTGCTGGCATTGGCAGAAAATTTATAATACGTTAATAAAAAGCCAGGCGCATATTTTATCCATATGCCCTGGCTTCTATTGCAATCCTTTAGAGTAAAAAATGCGCGGATCTAAACAAGTCCCTGATCCAGCATGGCGTTGACGACCTTAACGAAACCGGCGATATTGGCCCCGATCATATAGTTGCCACTTTCGCCAAAATCCTCGGATGCCTCAAGACAAGTTGAATGGATACTTTTCATGATGGTTTTCAGACGATCATCCACTTCCTCCCTTGTCCAGGATAGCCGCATACTGTTTTGGGCCATTTCCAGACCGGAAACGGCCACCCCTCCGGCATTGGCCGCTTTACCCGGTGCGTAGAGGATCTTTTTATCTAGAAATATATCGATGGCTTCGGGGTTACACGGCATGTTGGCCCCTTCACAGGTCAATATGACGCCGTTATTCGTTAGGTGCTGGGCATCCTTTTGGTTAATTTCATTCTCAGTGGCACAGGGAAAGGCGCAGTCTGACTCATGCTCCCACAATGGATTATAACCCATGACCGGGTCGACCTCGGTATACTCAGCCCGGGGATATTTCTCTAAATATTCCTTAATACGACCCCGGCGAACATTCTTCAGGCGCTGGATAAAAACCAGTTTATTCGCGTCAATCCCCTCTTCATCAAAAATATAACCCGATGAGTCGGACATGGTTAACACCTTGCCACCCAACTCGATGATTTTTTCCACGGCGAATTGGGCCACATTCCCGGCACCCGACACCAGGCATTTTTTACCTTCAAGGGTATCGTTTCGGGTAGCCAGCATTTCCGCCGCGAAATATACCGCGCCATATCCGGTGGCTTCGGGTCGGATCAGACTCCCCCCCCACCCGAGGCTTTTGCCTGTCAACACACCGGTAAATTCATTTCTCAGCTTTTTATACATACCGAAGAGAAAACCGATCTCACGCGCCCCAACACCGATATCACCGGCAGGAACATCGGTATCCGGTCCGATGTGCCGGTACAACTCGGACATGAAGGCCTGGCAAAACCGCATCACTTCATTATCGGATTTACCCTTGGGATCAAAGTCGGAGCCGCCCTTCCCGCCGCCCATGGCCAGCGTCGTCAATGCATTTTTAAAGACCTGCTCAAAGGCGAGAAACTTCAGGATACTCAGCGTAACCGAAGGATGAAACCGCAAGCCGCCTTTATAAGGCCCGATGGCACTGTTCATCTCTATGCGAAACCCTCGATTGACATGGATCTGGCCCTGATCGTCCATCCAGGGTACCCGAAACATAATCACCCGCTCCGGTTCGGTGATCCGTTCCAGGATGGCAGCCTTTCGAAATTCCGGGTAACGGTCCAGCACCGGTCGGACCGATCCGACCACTTCTTCAACCGCCTGATGAAACTCCTTTTGACCCGGATCCCTCGCCTTGATGGTATCTAAGATGTCCATTTAGATCTACCTCCTATAAATGATGATAAATTTGCTTTTCTTTTACTTCTGCCGAAAATCGAAGAGGACGCGGATATATTACACAGATACCAGTGTCAACTTGAATTTACAATGATGAAAATAAGGGAGGCGGACAAAACCAAAAACCGAGTAATCCTTGAGAAGCCGATTTTCAATCGACACTCGCCAATCAAAACAGGGATTACTTGTTTTTCCGCCAGCGAGGATGGGTAATATTATATTTTTTTATTTTGTAGTTCAGGGTTCGGGGGGAGAGCCCCAGTTTCTCAGCGGCGTCTTTCTGAATCCAGAGGCTTTCTTCCAGGGAGTTTAAGATCAGCTCTTTTTCCGATGCCTGGGTGGGTGAGAGACTTTGATCGATATTTACAGAAGCCACCTTCCTAACTGCGGGAATAATGACATTGTCCATACGAATAATGGACCCCTCCTGTAAAATGGCTGCCCGTTCAATGACATTAGACAACTGGCGAATATTACCGGGCCAGTCATACGCTTTAATCCGCTCCATGACGGTTTCGGAATACCCATCAATCTTCTTTTTAAGAGAACGACAGATCTTTGCCAGCATCGTTCGGGCCATAGGCTCAATACAATCTTTTCTTTCCCGCAAAGGTGGCAATCCTACGGAAAGAATGTTGATACGATAGTAAAGGTCTTCACGAAATTTACCGGTTTCAATAAGCGCTTCAAGATCGCGATTGGTGGCGACAATGACGCGCACATCCACACGAATGGTCCGGTTCCCGCCGACCCGTTCAAATGCCTTGTCCTCTAATATTCTCAGGAGTTTGGCCTGAAGCGACTGGCTGATTTCTCCAATCTCGTCCAGAAAAAGGGTTCCACCGTCGGCCTGTTCAAATCTCCCTATCCGAAGGCGGTCCGCTCCGGTGAAGGACCCTTTTTCATGACCGAACAGTTCACTTTCCAGTAAGGTTTCCGGGATATTGGCGCAGTTGATCTTGACAAAAGGCCGCTTGGCGCGTCGGCTGTTAAAGTGAATACTTCCCGCCAAAAAACTTTTTCCCGTACCGGTTTCACCGGTCATCATGATGGTGGCGTCAGTCTGGGCGAATTTTTTTAATGTTTCAATCACCCCTTTCATGGCGACACTCTCGGCGACAACCTTGTCAAAATCATAGATGACATCCTGATTTCGCCTGAGATAGTCAATTTCGTTCTTGAGGCTGCGTTCCTCTATGGCATGACTGACAGCATGACTTACCCGGTCCGACGAGTATGGTTTAGCGATAAAGTCGGATGCGCCTTCCTTGATCGTTTTTACAACGATATCGGTAGGTTCAACACGACTGGTAACAATAACCGGCGTATAGGGAAGGTCCGATTTAATCCAGCGCAGCAATTTAAACGGCTCCGGCTGCGACGGCAAGTCCAGGATGATCAGATCATAATGGCGGTTGTAAATGACATCTTTTATTGTCGTACCATTGGAAAAAAAATCGAGCTCGTAAGATTCGGCGAGAGAATCGGACAAGAAGCGGCGAGCCCTGGAATCCTTTTCAAGAATAAAAACATTTGGCATGGCAACCGAAAACCTTTCGAATCTTTAGAAAATTATCTCCTACCATACTGTGATCAGTCAGCCATGTAAAGTAAAAAATAAACTTTCGTAATTATCAGCAATCAATGACCAGATTTCAGGATTGAACGATGGCTCCCATCTTCTTGGCAATATCGTTAAATGCAATGGAAACCGGTGAATCGACATGCTGTTCCTGAAACGAAACACCGGCGTCTCCGCATTTGACCATATTGGGGTCAATGGGGATTTTACCCAGAAAATCGATGCCCATGGATTTTGCCGTTCGTTCCCCGCCACCGGAACCGAACAGCTCGATGGATTCGCCACAATGGGGGCAGGTCAATCCACTCATGTTCTCAATGAGTCCGAAAATACCCATTTTAACAGTCCGGCAAAAACTGATCGACTTGCGCACATCCGCCAGGGAAACCTCTTGGGGGGTCGTGACAATAATAGCGCTGGCATCGGAAATCATCTGAGCAATGGTCAAGGGTTCGTCACCCGTGCCAGGAGGAGAATCGATCACGAGAAAATCGAGATCACCCCATTCAACGTCGGCAATAAATTGCTGAATTGCAGAATACTTGATCGGACCCCGCCAGATAATGGCATCATCCTTATTGGTCGTAAGGGATTCGATGGACACGGCGCCAAGATTTGGTGAGTATGCCATGGGAGTCAATTTTTTGTTTTGGTTCAGATCAAGCAACCCTTTCATACCCAGCATCCGGGGCACATCCGGGCCATGGAGGTCAACATCCATGATGCCCACCTTAAATCCCTGGCTGGCCAGGGCAATGGAGAGGTTCACCGACGTACTCGTTTTACCGACCCCCCCCTTCCCGCTCATAACAATAAATTTTTGTTTGATTTTACTTAAAGAGCTTTTAATGATGGCGTCCCGTTCGGCCTGGGGATCGTTCTTTTTTTTGGCGGCATCAACGCTGTCGAATAACTCAGCCATTTTTCCATTCTCCCTTTATGTTAAGTGGGTGATTTAAACCTGAATTGAGTGATTTTTAGCTCGCTCTGCACCAATCTGTTGAGCGCCAAGGCTTTTAAGAATACTCGATAAATCCAACGGCGATGCACCCCAAGGGCATTTCCTGCAGGGCACCTGCGTTTTTTGAAAGCCTTATCGTCCCAATATCTTGGCAGACAGCTTCGCAAAAAAATCGCTCAATTCATGTTAAATTATTAAATGCTGGTTTATGGTAAGACGAACTTCACGTAAGTCAAGATGGAAGAGTCAGTTGGCCAGTCGGTCAGTGGGACAATTGGTATGTCTGATATGTTAGCGTCTAAAGCACCTGTGCCCCCATATAGAGCTCTCTTAGATCCGGCGGCAATCTTTGCCGGTCCATCCGCATGGCCTTGGGTAGATACCTCAGTATGTCCTGGGCAATCATTCCGTCCGGACCCAAGTCACGGGCCGCCAGATCTCCAGCCAGGCCATGAATAAACACACCCTTGCGTACCGCTTTTTCCAGAGATAGCCCAAGGCCGAGCATGGCGGCAATGGTGCCGGTGAGCACGTCACCGGATCCAGCCGTGGCCATGCCATCATTACCGCTGAGGTTTATGAACACCCTTTCATCGGGAAATCCAATTAATGAATGTGCTCCTTTAAGAACCACGATGGCGGAAAGATCATGAGACGTACGCTGCAAGATTCCTATTTTATCGTTCTCGATGTCCGCCACTGTCAAACCGGTAATGCGGGACATCTCTCCCGGGTGAGGGGTTAACACCGTGGGGGCTTTCCGGCTTCGAAGCGCAGGTAAATCTCCGCAAAGGGCGGTGATCCCATCCCCGTCCAGGATTAATGGCTTTTCAATGGCTGCTGCCAGCGCGCAAGCCAGTTGTCGGGTTTCCTTTTCCAATGAAATGCCCGGCCCCAAAATGACGACATCCACTTTTTCGGCCATTCGGAGCAAATCGGATTCATTGGCCCGGGCGATATTACCCGTTAATGTCTCCTGTTGAGGCATGAAGACGATTTCTCTCCCCTTATCAGCAATGGCCGGCACCATGCCGGACGGGCAGGCCAGACGACTATAGCCGCCGCCGGCTTTTAGAAAGGAATGGGCGGCAAAATAAGGGGCGCCATAATACCCGGATGCGCCCGCGATAAACAACGCATCTCCAAAAGAGCCCTTATGACCGGCTACATCCCGGGGCGGCAAGGGGATAGAGTCGTTGATCGCCACCTTCATATCATCGGTTGCATACATCGCCGGGGGAAAAGAAATATGGGTAACATACAGCCGCCCACCCAGATCGAATCCCGGATAGAGCAAGTTGCCGTACTTGGGAAGGCCGAAAGTAATAGTAGCGTCGGCTTTTACGGCAACCCCCATGACTTGACCGGTATCGCCGTGAACACCCGAAGGGATATCGACACTGATCACCGGACGACCCGCGTTGTTGATTACATCAATCACTTCCGCATATTTACCGCCAACCTCCCGGGCCAGGCCCGTGCCGAAGATCGCATCCACCACGGCGTCACAGTTCGATATGCCGGATGCGACATCGTTTACCGAATCAAGCGGCTGAATCTCAATCGGCATGCGGTTGATGATCTCCCAGTTCAGCTTCGCCGCTTCTCGATACTTTTCCGGGTCTCCTAATAAAACCACCTTGACCGAGCCGCCACCGGCATGAATCTTCCGGGCCACCACGAACCCATCACCGCCGTTGTTTCCCGCTCCACTGAATACCAGAAAGCGCTTTCCACGAACACCGACTCGCTCCCGAATGACTTCGAACACTGCCAGTCCGGCATTTTCCATCAACAATTCGTCAACAATGCCGTAGGTTTCAATTGCGGTCCGATCCAATCTTCGCATATGGGATACGTTGCTGACTTTCATAGGGCTCCTTTTTTATTCTTGAATTTCCATATAAGGCTTAATATCCAATACAGGCGTACCATCGATAATGTCCAGCCCCTGGACTCGAAGTTGGTGACCATAGACCTCGATGACTTCCAGTACCGACATCCCGATGGGATTGGGGCGTCGGGGCGAGCAGGTACTGAATACTCCCATGGACCGATTACGGTGCGGCGGGGTTTGCTTTAACAGTTCCGGGTTAAATACGGGGCTTTGGTGAAAGCAGAAAAGCACTACGATCCGCTCTCCGGGCTGAATATCCACAAGGCCCCTTGCATACTGCTTTTCGATTTCCAAAACACCCTCCACGTCAGACATTCGGCAATGTCGGGGCACTATCTTCGCTTGAGTCCGAACAACACCGATCGATGTCATCGTTACTTGCATGGCTGATGGTCTCCTTTAGAAGCTATTTCAAAACCCCGTCTAAGGCCCAATCTCTGTGTTGCACGCCTCCTCAAAATGCTCACATATTATCGAATATGCTGCGCTTTTTCGTCGACGTGCGCCTTGACCTCGAACCTGATCCGAGATTTTGAAACAGCTTCTATTGATGTTTGAGCCTGGCCACCGCTTCAACGTGCCAGGTATGGGGAAACATATCTACCGGCTGAACTTCTTTCACTTCGTACTGCGTTTGCATCAGGCCAAGATCCCTGGCCAGCGTAGCGGGATTGCAGGAAACATAGACGATTCGTTCCGGGGCCAAAGCCAGCACTTGTTTAACCACGTCCTTGTGCATACCGGCCCGGGGCGGATCGATGACCATGAGGTCTGGCGATAACTCCATTCCCTGGAGTTTTTCCCGGATATCCCCGCGGATGAACCGGCAGTTGTCGATGCCGTTTAAGCGAGCGTTCATTTCGGCATCATTTACGGCGGATTCACTGATTTCAAANCCGGTCACCGATTTGGCCTGAGCGGCCAGTGTTAGAGCGATACTTCCGGTACCGCAATACAAGTCCACAATGGTTTCATCCCCATCAAGCGCCGCAAAATCTTCAACGATTCGATACAGGGCCGCGGCGCCCCGGGTATTGGTTTGAAAAAACGAGTTGGCCGAAATGTAAAACGACCGTTCACCGATGCGGTCGGTAATCATCGAATCGCCACCCAGGACGATTTCGTATTCACCTTGGGCAATACCTGCTTTTCGAGTGTTGACGTTATTCACCACCGAGATCACCTCGGGGTAATCGGCCAGAAGTGCATCCGCCAGAGGCTGCACCGCCGGTCGATTCTCGGCAGCGGTAACAAGGTTCACCATCCATTGATCTTTATCCACGGAGTGCCTCAGCATTAAAAACCGCCAGAAGCCCTTATGGCTTCGCAATCCGTAGACCGGGTGATTGGATTTTTTCATAAACTCACGNGCAGTACCCAGNACCCGGTTCCCCAGGTCNGGCATCAGCAGGCAGGCATCTATATCCAGCACCTTGTAAAAAGTACCCGGTACGTGCAGCCCCAGGGCAAAACCGTTATCGACCCGTTCCTTGGTCATTTCCTCCGGCAGTAACCAGCGGCGGTCCGAGCATGAAAACTCCATCTTATTTCGATAGCCGAATATCTTTTCCGACGGGATAACCGGATGGACCAACATATGCTCTAGAGATCCGATATGTTCGAGGGAATCGATCACGTGACGCCGTTTGTAGACAAGTTGTTGATCGTAATTTAGAAACTGGCTTTTGCATCCTCCGCACCACCCGCTGTAAGGGCATGGGGATATCACCCGGTCCACCGATGGTGCCAGCAGATCCACTACCCGGGCCTCGGCGTAATTCTTCCGTTTTCTAAATATCCGCGCCCTGACCCGATCTCCGGGCACGGCTGGATCCACAAACACCACCATTCCATCTATCCGGACCAGTCCCCGTCCACCGAAAGCCAGATCGGTGATGGTGGCTTCAAGAATTTGGCCTTTTTTGATCGTCATTTTTCCACCTGATCTTGATTAGTTACATAAATAATGGTATGATAGCATGGAGTTTGATTGCGTTAGTTTAAACCATCTTCAACGAATCGGCAAGAAGATCAAATCGTTTACTTTTGACGGTGCCTGAAAAAATGACCGCCTCCACTTCGCCAGCGACGATCACTCAAATCGATTTCATGGCCGATGGATTCCGACTGATGGGAACGCTTTATCGGCCATCCATGCGCACGAACCGAAGCGTGATCGGTTGCCATGGATTGCTCAGTGACCGCACATCCCCCAAACAAATGGACCTGGCCCGGAGATGTGTCGCTATGGGCATTGCTTATCTTGCTTTCGACCATCGCGGATGCGGGCAAAGCGATGGGGATTTCGAAATGGTTACGACCCTGGCCGCCCGGAGCAGGGATCTGTTGGCCGCCGCGGCATTCATTCAGACGGAAACCGATTTAGGCCCCCGTCTCGGATTGTTCGGCAGCAGCATGGGCGGGGCTGTCTGCCTGGCAACGGCCGGGCGAGTCAAGCCCAGGGCAATCGTGACCGTAGCAGCACCCATTAAAAGCGCCTCCATAATTCCAATTAGACAAAACACTGAAGATACCGGAAATTTTCCGCCATCATTTTACCGGGAAAAACTTCAATTCGATATCACCGGCAATGTATCCGTTGTGAATAATCTCCTTTTATTCCACGGAGACGCCGACGAGACCGTCCCCGTTTCCCATGGCCGCGAAATCTTCTCTCTTGCCGCCGAACCAAAAAAAATCATCATCCAGAGGGCCGGTGACCATCGCATGAGCAACCCGACTCACCAGAGAGAATTTATCCGGGCAACAGCCGATTGGTATCAAAACCGAATGTAACTATTTTAAATGCATTGACCTTCTCTGAATAACATATTATTAAAATTCCACGGGATTCTTTCCGACAGGTAGTTTACGGAATATGTGGCATGCTTGGACAAAAAGAAAAAAGCAAAGCACTGAAAAGGGCAATTTTAGAGGAAATTCGGGAAGATAACCTTTGTTTAGCTGATCCTCAACGCACCCCTTTAAATACAAATGCCAGATCCGCACGGATAAAACCGAACACCCCAAGCCGATTCATTGGACTGGCGCTGGCCCTTGTGGCCGGGCTGTCTATTTTCTTTCTCTTTTCTCGTTATGAGCTACCCCTGATGGCATCCAGGCTCCACTCGGATATCGATACCTCCCAACAACCGGTTCAAAACACCAAGCTTTCACTTTCAAACTCGCTATCAACTGATGGAGTGCCAACGAAAACACCGGCAACCGAAAATTCTCAGGTCACAATAAAGAACCTGACGATGGGCCCGGTGCCGCCGAACGATAATTCTCAGGCCGTAACAAATGACCTGGTAACGGACCCAGTGCCGGCCTATTCGGTTGATACCAGGGACTACGACATACTGGTCAACAATAACGATGTACGCCTGACCACCCTGTTCGGTCTAGGTGTTCGAACCATTGTCATTGATCCCGGTCACGGCGGAAAAGACCCGGGAGCCATCGGTGCCCAGGGAACCATGGAAAAAGAGGTTACCCTGGATGTGGCCCGCCGCTTGAAAAATCGTCTGGAAGAGAAAACGGCGTTTAATATTTACATGACCCGGGAAACTGATGAGACCATGTCTTTATCCGACCGGGTTAAATTTACGAATGCCGTCGGTGCGGACCTGTTCGTCTCTATCCATGTCAATTCCATTCCGGAAGCCAGTATCAACACCATCGAGACTTATTATTTCGGGCCGCCCTCCGATGAAAAAACATTGCGGCTGGCCGAGCGTGAGAATGCCGATTCAATGTACTCTTCCACTGATTTCAAAAAGTTGATTCAAAAAATCGGCAACACCATTAAACAACAGGAATCCATTGCCCTGGCCACCAAAATCCAGCTCAGTCTCTTTGCTAATATCCAGAAATATGATAAGGACGTGCATAACTGGGGCGTAAAAGTCGCACCGTTTATGGTATTGCTGGATGTTGAAGCCCCGGCGGTGTTATCCGAGATTTCATGTATTTCCGAGCCGGAAGAAGAACAAAAACTTAATACGACCGAGTATCGGGAAAAAATTGCGGCATTTATTGAAAAAGGAATTATCACTTATCTGACCCCAAAACAGGAACAGGCACAAAGAGGAGCTAAAGATGAGTTCAAAGAAAACGGTTAAGGATAATCTGATTGTGGGCGTTGATCTTGGCACTTCCAGAAGCGCTATCTCTGCGAATAACCGGAAAAAAAGATGGGTAGACAGTTATGTGGGCTGGCCCCGGGATTTTATCGCTGAAAAAGTGGTGGGGAAATCGATTCTCTTCGGCGAAGAAGCCTTGGCCAATCGCCTGTCCCTGGAATTATCCCGCCCCCTGGCTAGTGGTGTGATCAAAGAGGGCATTGAACGGGATGAGAAGGCTGTACGAGCGTTGTTTAAACATCTGATCGATCTCATTAAAACCAAGAAGAATAACGCCGTCAGGGCGGTTGTCGGCGTTCCCGCCGAATCCCTCAAGGCAAANAAGATCGCCATTAAGAGTGCTTTTTCAGAATATACCGAATCCCTGATGATTGTCTCAGAGCCGTTTGCCGTGGCCTACGGACTGGAGACCCTGAACAACGCAATGATTATCGATATCGGGGCCGGCACCATTGATTTCTGCATCATGCACGGCACGGTTCCGACGGAT
>JGI24024J18818_10000520_pt1 | contig 14798 bp, 15 predicted proteins | sample Cruoilmetagenom2_FD_18818 | JGI IMG/M metagenome (IMG submission 18818) | reverse complement strand
GAATGCCATAAAGTTCTTGAAGAAGGTAAAACCTTCCCTGACTCTTGTCTTGACTGCCACGAAGCTGAAGATCTCGAAGATTCGGAAGTCATGAAAAAATCCGATGCATTCCATTCACAGTGTGAAAGTTGCCATCAGGAGGTTGAAGCCGGTCCGGAAGAGGAACGATGCAGTTGGTGTCATGTCATGTAAACCGCCGCTCTTTTAGCACAGACGACGGTTTTTTTATGTCCGTTATCCATAATAACACAAAAAAAGGTTAAACGATGATAAAAAGATCTTTTATCGGTTTGACAAAACCAATCCTGAAATACGAAGCTCTGGACGTAAAAACGCCGGAACCCACCATCATTCAGGAACCTAAAAAAGTCTCACTTTTAATAGACAGAACTTATGGTTTTAAAGACACGATTTTGTTAAAAAGCGGCGACACGGTCAAGACCGGCCAAAAGCTTTCTGTTTCTGAAAACAGTGATGCCTATGTAATTTCTACCGTTACCGGAAAAATCTCATCAATTGAGACATTGGCCGGTGATTATGGCAAGACCTTTACGTCCGTGTCCATCGAAGTTGATGAAAATGAAGAGATCGATGATCAGTTCAAAACCTTGGCCGCAGAACCGACCCTCGACAGTGCCGATAATTTTCTCTCGGGAGTTCCCGGCAAGCCGTCGTTTAAAATTTTTTCTGATCCTGAAAAACCGATAAATACCATCATTGTCAACGGTGTAGATCGCGATTTGTTGGTTGGCACAAACCAGTATGTCATCAAATCGGATATCGATGCCGTAAAAAACGGCGTCCGTATTCTTAAAAAGATTACCGGCATCGACAATATTCTCATCGCCGTGCCCCAGAATTTGATGCAAGATGCAATCGGCGGCGGTGCCCAAGTTGTCACCGTCGATTCTGAATATCCCGCAACCCTCCCAGCCATGATGATGCAAAGTATTTTAGGTCAGATACTACCTGCAGGTCAAAGTTGTGAAGACATGGGCGTGTGCTTTTTGAGCGCCGAAGCGGTTGCATCCATCGGCACGGCCTTTGAAGAGGGCCGCATACCGTCTACCAAAACAGTTACCTTTATTAATAAAGACGGCGTTAAATCGCTGGCATCGGCAAAGATCGGGACACCCGTCCGTGACATTATAAACGCCTTTGGGGTCACCTTAAATGAAAAGGACCGTTTAATTTCAGGGGGGCCCATGACCGGCGCTACACTCTATTCCGAGAACTTCCCGGTGCTAGCGGATACGGATGCCATTATGATTCAAGATAGAGATAATATTCCTTTTATTTCCGACTATCCGTGCATCAACTGTGGCGAATGTGTCCGGGCCTGTCCGGCCAACGTTCCGGTGAATATGCTTGTACGATTTCTTGAAGCCGGACAATATGAGGAGGCCGCTGACCAGTATGACCTGTATTCCTGTATAGAGTGCGGTCTTTGCAGTTATGTGTGTGTATCAAAAATGCCGGTGTTTCACTATATAAAGCTGGCGAAATATGAACTCGGCCGGACCACTTCAGCGGAGGCAACGAATGCTTAATCAGAAAAAACTCATCGTATCACACGCTCCATTCTGGCACGACGGGAGCAGCATAACGGTTCGAAGTTATCACACAATGCTTGCGGCATTGCCTGCTGCCTTATTCGGCATATTTACTTACGGTATGCCTGCGTTGGGTGTCGTTTCACTGTCCATTTCCTTTGCAATTATATGGGAACTGTTGATCAACAAAGTGACCCAGCGGACCGTCAGTATCGGAGACGGCAATGCAGCGCTCATCGGCCTTTTATTTGCCATGCTTTTGCCGGCAACATCTCCGTGGTGGATGGTCGCCACCGGCACTTTCGTGGCAGTGGTTATTGGAAAGCATATCTACGGCGGCATCGGCGGCAATCCCTTCAATCCCGTTCTTATCGGGGTCGCCATCCTCATGGTGGCCTGGAAAGACTATTTCGATTTCAATGAAGCCCTGGTGAACTACGATCTCAAATTTGCCATGGTTTATCCCCTGGCCGCCGCCAAACACCTGGGAACGTCGGGCATCGAAGCCTTTAGCACGGCAGGTCTTTTATTGGGCCAGCACTCCGGCGGCATCGGAGCAACCTTTGGGCTCGGCCTTATTCTGGGTGGAATATATCTGATTATCAGAGGGTTCATTCGATGGGAAATTTCGGTTTCCTTTTTAGCCGGTGTATTTGTGACGGCACTGTTGTTTCATATGTCTGACTCATCCTTGTACGCAGGCCCTGTTTTTCACCTTTTAACCGGCTATACGCTGATCGGAGCTTTTTTTCTGGCAACCGAAGATTCATCGTCGCCGGTCAATTTCATCCCCATGCTCATTTACGGGGCCGGGGCCGGGGTAATGACCGTATTGATACGGAATATCGGCACCTATGTCGATGGCGTGGTGTTTGCAATTCTGCTTATGAATCTCATCAATCCAATTTGTGACAAAATCAGACCTAAAGCGCTGGGAAAGGTTGTGTAACATGCGAGATTTATTGTTAATGGTGGTAGTTCTGACGGTTTTAAGTGCCTTTTCGGGCGGTTTGCTTTCGGGGCTTCGAAACGCGACCGCTGCCCGAATCGAAGTGCAGCAGCTGAAATTTGTAAAAGGTCCTGCTATTAAAAAGATCCTCCAAGGCGTGTCCAATGATCCCATCGCCGATCGGTTCACCCTTAAAGACGGCGACATAGAACGGAAATTTTTCGTGGGAAAGTTCGACGGCAAGGCCAACACGGTGGTTCTTGAAAGTTCGGGAAAGGGCTACGGCGGTGACGTGGGTCTGATGATCGGCGTTAATGTGGAAAACGACACCATCGTCGGTGCCGGGGTGACCACCCATAGTGAAACCCCCGGACTGGGAGCTACGGCAAAGGACAATCCCGCTTTTGTGTCCCAATTTAAAGGTCTGCCCATCGAAGAGACGTTTGAAGTCACCAATGACGGCGGTAAAGTCAACGCAATGAGCGGAGCGACCATTACATCCAGAGCGGTTTGCGCGGCCGCCACCCAAGCCGGCAGCATTTATAAAAAGCTGAAACCTCAGCTTTCGGAGAAGTTAAAGGAATTTAACAAATAGGGAGATCAACATGGCGAAAACACTCACACAGGAATTTACCAAAGGTCTGTGGGAAGAAATAGCGCCGTTTCGGCTGGTGCTGGGGTTGTGCCCGGTACTGGGTGTCACCACGACCATAGAAAACGGCATTGGCATGGGGTTGGCCACGACCTTTGTTCTGGTATTTTCGAATATCCTGGTTGCCTCATTGAGGAATATCATTCCGTCCAAAGTTCGAATCGCCTGTTTTATCATTATTATTGCGACCTTCGTCGTTGTTACCGAGCTTTTAATGCAGGCCTTTACCTACACCTTGTTTCTCAAATTGGGCGTGTTCATACCGCTGATCGTGGTAAACTGTATTGTGCTGGGTCGGGCTGAGGCATTTGCATCCAAAAACAGTCTAACCTTTTCAATCGCCGACGGACTGGGTATCGGTATCGGTTTTACCCTTTCTTTGGCGGCCCTCGGCGCTGTACGTGAGTTGTTCGGTGCAAATAATCTAACCATTTGGACGACCCCCACTTCCGTTATCGGCATTCAAGAAGTATTTGGTACGAATTTTGAACCGTTTACCTTCATGGTTCAAGCACCCGGGGCCTTTGTCTGCCTCGGGTTGATGCTCTGTCTCATGAACCTTGTGGGAAGCAAATAGGAGTCAATCAATGGGCTACATGGAAATTATTATCGGCGGCATTTTTGTAAACAACATTTTGCTGGCCCAGTTTTTGGGCAACTGCCCTTTTCTCGGCACATCCAAGAAGATGGAAACCGCCGTGGGCATGGCCATGGCCGTTGTCTTTGTTCTGGTGTTGGCCGGGGTGATCACCTGGGTTCTGTATACGTTTTTTCTCGTACCGTATAAACTGGTATACATGCGGACCATCGCGTTTATCTTGGTCATTGCATCGTTGGTCCAATTTGTGGAAATGTTTTTAAAAAAGAGCATCCCGGCACTGTACGCCGGACTGGGCATCTTTCTGCCGTTGATTACCACCAACTGTGCAGTATTCGGTGCGTGTATCTTAAACGTCGATAAAGATCTGAACTTTATGAAAACCCTGGTTCAGTCCGTTGCCTATGCCGTAGGATTTGGCCTGGCCCTGATTCTTTTCGCAGGTGTCCGTGAACGCATCATTCTGGCGAGGGTACCGAAACCGCTCCAGGATACATCCATCGGCCTGGTAACTGCGGGAATTCTCTCCCTAACGTTTTATGCGTTCAAAGGGATGATATAGCAACGGCCATTAGAATTAACTTAGGAGGATACTGTGTTATCATTATCAGCCGTTTTGTTTATGTTGGCTCTGGGAGCTGTCTGCGGCGCTGTTCTCAGCGTGGCGTCCAAAATCTTTTATGTCTATGAAGACCCTCGCATTGCCATTGTAGAGGGATATACGGCCAGTGCCAATTGCGGGGGGTGTGGGTATGCCGGATGCTCCGCTGCAGCAGTTGCCGTGGTGGCCGGGGAAGCACCGCCCAGCGTCTGTATTGTGGCCGGGCCTGAAGCCACTGCGAATATCGCCGGCGTTATGGGTCTTGATCCGGGCACAGCCGAATCTTTGCTCTCTTACAACACTTGCACCGGCGGAGACCGGGCGGCTGAAAAATATGAATATATGGGAATTAATAGTTGCCAGGCACTTGCCACCCTTCACGGCGGACAGCGGGTCTGTCCGGTGGGCTGCCTGGGTTTTGGGGATTGTGTCAAGGCCTGTGCTTTTGATGCCATTAAAATTGGGGCACATGGGTATCCGGTTGTCAACGAAATGAAATGTGTCGGCTGTGGGGCATGTGAAAAAGTCTGTCCCAAAGATATCATGGAAATCAAAACCATGTCCCAAAAACTGCTCCATCTCAATCAGTATGATGATCGTATCGCCCCCTGCCAGCAGACCTGTCCGGCGGAAATCGATATACCCAAATACATTTACCAGACCAAAATCGGAGATTATGAAGGGGCGGTCAATACCATTCGGGAGCGTAATCCCTTGCTCCTGTCCTGCGGCCGAGTCTGCCCGCACCCCTGTGAAGACAAGTGCCGTAGAGGTGTCGAAGACGAACCGGTATCCATCAATCAATTGAAGCGCTTTGTGGCCGACCATGAAATGAACACAGGGAAGCGTCTTCCCATTTCCGTTGCGCCGCCCACCGGCAAAAAACTTGCCGTTATCGGGGGCGGTCCTGCCGGGTTGAGCTGTGCTTATTTTCTCCGCCGCTTGGGGCATGATGTTACGATTTTCGATGCCATGCCCAAACTTGGCGGTATGATTCGATACGGAATTCCTGAATATCGACTGCCCAAGGAGGTATTGGCCTGGGAAACCGACGGAATTTTGAACCTGGGAATTGAACACAAACCCAACGTAGCCCTGGGCCGTGATTTCGATATCGGCTCCTTGATCGCATCCGGATATGATGCTGTTTTCTTGGGCATCGGCGCATGGAAAGATTACACCCTCGGCGTTGAAGGCGAAAATTTGAACGGGTGTTACACCGGAATTAATTATCTCACTAATTTCGCCGTATGGCAGCAGGAAAGGCCCCATGATAAACGGCCGTTTATCGGCAAAAAGTGTGTGGTCATCGGCGGCGGTAACACGGCCATCGACTGTGTTCGCACCCTGGTTCGTCTGGGAGCGGACGAAGTCACCATCGTCTATCGACGGACCCGCAAAGAAATGCCGGCCAACGAAGTTGAAATCGTTGCTGCGGAACATGAAGGCATAAATTTTACGTTTCTGGCTGCCCCCACACGGGTCCTCGGAGATGAGGAAGGCGGGGTCACCGGACTCGAATATCTCAAAATGGAGCTTGGCGAACCGGATGCCAGCGGCAGGCGCCGCCCGGTACCCATCGAAGGATCGGAAACCGTCATTGATATCGACATGCTGATCACGGCCATCGGACAGGGTCCGGATGTCTTCTTCAAAGATGAAAGCAAACGGCTCGATGAAGATCTGAAACTGACCCGCTGGAACACCATCGACTCTGAAGATGAGATCGCCCTTCAGTCCAGCATCCCCTATATTTTTTCCGGCGGAGACGCCGCAACCGGTGCAGATCTTGTAGTCTCAGCCATCGGTGCCGGACGACGCGCCGCCCGATCAATTCACTTTTACCTGGCCGACGAAGACATAACACCCCCATCTAAAACATTATTTAGGAATAATATACCGGTATCGATTTTCGAATCGGTTTCGGGAATTACCCAGCTGCCCCGAACGGAAATGCCGGAGCTTCCTGTGGATGAACGGATCAAATCCTTTGTAGAAGCAGACCTCGTGATCACCGAAGATGAGGCGCTGTATGAATCGAGCCGATGCCTGGAATGCTGTCTGATCTGCTATAACAAAGACGTTGCATAAAGCATATCCTGGGGGCACTGTTGCCCGTATTTTAGCATCGGGATATTATCCGAAATGACAAACGTCGTCGATATTCAAGCCTATCGAGCCAAGGTCATCGAGCAAAGAGCTTTCGGATCCTGGGAGAAGCGGTTTGGCGAATCATACCATATCAACACCAAGCTTTCGGATCTTTCAGACGCCGCCCTCCATTTTCTGGCCCAGCCCGGTGAAAGCAGCGCTGTTGCCTTTTACGAACTGATCATGGGAATTCTGGACCTCGGGCCGGCCATTAAGTTCAATTATCTTCCCAATAGAGAGCAAATAGCGGTGGTTGACATCCACCTGTTTTTAGCCGACCAGGTGCGGTTTGAAATCATGCGCCGATTGAAATGGCTCATCAACCTTCCGTGTGAAAAATACGGCCTGGTAGAGATGGTTCAAGATTTCGACACCGTCAAGTCAGAATGCACAGGCACCTTCCCCGAACTCGCACCGGCCCACCCGGATTATCCCGCCTACGCGCAGCTCCCCCACAGCGAAAGAGAGAGCTTCATTCGCCGCATGCTGCGTGACGCCCTTGAATCATTTAAAGATCGCTTAGGATTTTAGAACAGTTCCCAAAAATATGTTCCGATTTATCCGCCTCTGGCGAGATTGAATTGCTTACGGCCGCAATTTCAGTAAGCCCCAGGACAGTTCCGTTTCCATCGGGAAGCTGTCTGAGCAAATTAGAGCGCGTTAAAGCGAACAGCATAGAGATTTTCAAAATTATAGATAATTATCGTATTCCCGCCGTGTAATCTTAACACCTTAGACCTGTTCGCTTTTACGCGGTTTTATTTGTGAGTTCTTGCCGATGGAAACGGAATTGTCCTGCGGTTGAAACGGAATGTTATCCTGAGAAAGGCTATAAATATAGGCCCGGGGAATTGAAACGGTTTCTAACCGGTTGACCGTAAAGCTGTTATCGTATCCAGCATGTCAGAGGGGATCGGTGCTTCAAAACAGAGATTTGTGTGTGTCGAAGGATGGGTGAACTCAAGGCGCCGGGCATGCAGCATCTGCCTTGGGACGGATAGGTGGTGATCGTTGCTTATTTCTATCTTTATCCTTTCCCTGCGGCCGCCGTAAACCGGATCCCCCATGACCGGATGGTTGATGGCGGCACAGTGAACTCTGATCTGATGGGTTCGCCCGGTTTTTAGATCAATATCAATCAAAGTGGCCGGAATAAAACGTTCTTTTACTTTCCATGTTGTTTCAGCATTTCGACTTTTTTTGCTGCGGGTGGACATTTTTTTTCTATCCACAGGATGCCTGCCGATGGGCAGTGAAATTGTGCCTGAATCCGCCTTCATTTTACCATGAACCAGGGCCAAATATTTTTTCTTGATGGTTCGACGCTTAAACTGATCGGACAGACGATGATGTGCCCCGGTATTTTTGGCCACCACAAGCACACCGGACGTATCTTTGTCGAGTCGATGTACGATCCCCGGGCGCAGCTCCCCGCCGATCCCTTCGATATTGGGGCAATGATACAAAAGGCCGTTCACCAACGTTCCGCTGTAGTGGCCCGGTGCCGGGTGTACCACAAGTCCCGACTGCTTATTGACAACGATGATGTCATCGTCCTCGTGAAGGATATCGATGGGAATCGGTTCGGGTTTAAAGAGGACATGCTTTGGAGAGGGAATGTGTCCGCGGATTTCCTCCCCCGCTCTCACCCGATAACCGGGCTTCTTTAACTCGCCCTGAACCCGAATATTTCCGTCGCGAATCAGGGTTGCGGCAAAAGAGCGTGAACAATCCACAATCCGGGATGCAACCAAAAGGTCGAGGCGCTTGCCTGAATCGGTTGCATCCACACATATGGCAAAGGAGTTTCGATGGTGCATATTTTAAGAAGGTGGGTTATTTGCCGGAATCATCTGTATCTTCAGTTTGCTTAGGGGGAAAAAGCAACTCCATCTCGGATATAATCGCCTCTTCGCTGGTATTTTTGACGGTTGAAAGTTCCATAACCAGCAGGGTTTGTGCGGTATCGTAAAGTTTTCGTTCGCCAAAGGATAGATCCTTTGTTAATTTCAGCAGGGAAAGGTCCCTGTACACTTCAGCCACATCATACAGTGAACCGGTTTTGATCTTGTCCATATATTCCCGATACCTTCGGTTCCAGGTCTGGGTCTCACCGGGCGACGGCTCCCGTTTTTCCATGACTTCGTATACTTTGGAGATATCTTTCTTGTCGATGACATCCCGAAGTCCGACCTGTTCAACATTCCATGTGGGTATCATGATGGTCATTTCGTTTTCGAGAATTTTCATCATATAAAAATCATGTTCTTCGCCGTTAATGATCTGGGACTCGATGGAGTTGATTCTCCCGACACCATGCGCTGGATAAACTGCTAGATCCCCGACTTTGAATTCCCGCACGTCTTGCTTGGGGGGTTCTGTTTTATCTTCAACATTTTTCTCATTCATTTTAACACCGGTTTATTTTTTATAAAAACCTGAAGTCAATCTTCCCGACAAATCGGAATTTACGCCATGCGCCCCAGCAATCTTTTAAAATGTATACCATACAATCAATAAACAATCAACCGGCAATACAATAAAAAAGGACCGGCGCATGGCTGCGCCGATCCTTCGTATTGTATCTGTTTCTATGAATGCTGTCTTACAGCAGGAATGGTACCATAAGCAGTGCAACAACGTTCAGTATCTTGATCATCGGGTTAATGGCAGGACCTGCGGTATCCTTGTAAGGATCGCCGACCGTATCACCGGTNACCGCCGCNTNNTGGGCATCGCTTCCTTTNCCGCCCAAGTGGCCGTCTTCAATGTATTTTTTGGCATTGTCCCAGGCTGCACCACCGGTGGTCATGGAAATGGCAAGAAAAACACCGGTAACGATACTTCCGATGAGAAGCCCGCCAAGAGCCACCTTGCCCAGCAACAGTCCGACGACAACGGGCATCACAACCGGCAGAAGTGCGGGAACGATCATTTCTCTTAGGGCAAATTTGGTGACGATGTCAACACAGGCTGCATAATCGGGTTTAGCAGTGCCTTCCATGATGCCCGGAATTTCGCGGAACTGGCGGCGCACCTCTTCAACCACGGCCCCACCGGCCTCTCCCACCGCTTTCATGGCCATAGAAGCAAACAGGTACGGCAAAAGCCCGCCGATAAAAAGGCCGATGATCACGTTGACATCGGACAGGTCGAATCTCAAGACAGGAGCACCCTCTTTGGCGTGCAGGGCAAATTCCTGTACATAGCATGCAAACAGAACCAGAGCCGCCAGACCGGCAGAACCGATGGCATACCCTTTGGTCACCGCTTTGGTGGTATTTCCCACGGCATCCAGCGGATCGGTCACGGCCCGGACGCTCTCATCCATGTCCGCCATCTCGGCAATTCCACCGGCATTGTCGGTAATCGGCCCGTAAGCATCAATGGCAATCACCATTCCGGTCATGGAAAGCATGGACATGGCTGCCATGGCAATCCCGTATAGGCCGGCAAAGTGAAACGCCAGATAAATCGCCAGACAGATGGCAAGAACCGGAGCAGCCGTGGCCTGCATGCTCACCCCAAGACCGGCAATGATATTTGTGCCGTGGCCGGTGGTAGATGCCTGTGCAATCTGCTTAACCGGAGAATAAATGCCTGTATAGTATTCGGTTATGATAACAATGACAACGGTAAGAATAAGCCCGATAAGTGTGCAATAGTAAATATTCATGGCGGAAATGTCACCCAACCCGCCCATGAACTTTTTGCTGGCATAAAAGAACGCGACAGCCGCGATGATGGCAGCACCGAACATCCCCTTGTACAATGCGCCCATAATATATTCGCTCTTTCCGAGTCTCACAAAGAAAACAGCGATGGCGGAAGCGACGATTGAGATCGCACCGAGCACCAGCGGGAATTCTACTGCCATGGGGTTTTTCGGGAAAAGAAGATGACCGATCAGCATGGCGGCAACCGCCGTAACTGCATAGGTCTCAAAAAGGTCGGCGGCCATACCGGCGCAGTCACCCACATTGTCTCCAACATTATCGGCAATCGTAGCCGGGTTTCTGGGGTCATCTTCAGGGATACCGGCCTCAACCTTTCCGACCAGGTCTGCGCCGACATCGGCGCCCTTTGTGAAGATGCCGCCGCCCAGCCGTGCAAAAATCGAAATCAGGCTGCCGCCAAAACCAAGGGCTACCAGGGCAATAATGTCATGGGTTACGGTATAGTACCCGGCCACGGCTGTTAACGCCAGACCGGCAACTATCATACCGGTAACAGCACCGCCTTTAAAGGCCATGGAAAGTCCGGCCCCAAGTCCTTGTCTTGCAGCCTCTGCTGTTCTGACATTGGCGATTACCGACACCCGCATACCGATATACCCGGCAATAAATGATGCCGTTGCACCGATTAAAAATCCAATGGCGGTTTTTGCCCCCAGGGTGGCAAAGATGATAATAAAAATAATGACACCGGCAATACCCATACTTTTGAGCTGGCGGTTCAGATATGCAATCGCGCCCTCTTTGATAGCACCGGCGATCTCCTGCATTTTTTCATTTCCGGCCGGCGCTTTTTTGACAACTGCAGCCAGAGAAATCGCAAAAAGAACTCCAAAAGCACCAATCAGCGTGCAAAACAACGGTATATTGTTCAATACAGATTCCATTTTCCCTCCATCTGAGATACTTTAACTTAAAATTGAGATTCTTTTGTCGTTGAATCTGTTCATCCCTTCCTTTGTACCTTTACAAAGGGTCGTAACTACGGCGTCCTTTGCTGTTGTGATGATCCGGTCTAAATTTTTTCTTTCTTCTAAATTAAATTTTCCTAGAACATAATCAGCAGCACCGATTCCGGCCTCAGGTCGCCCGACGCCGATACGAAGACGTACAAAATCACCTCCGCCAAAGGCATCGATTAACGATCTTATACCTCTGTGTCCCCCATCCCCTCCTTTCTCTTTTATTTTTAATTTTCCAAAAGCAAGGTCGATGTCGTCATGAACGACCAACATGTCCTCACATAATATCCTAAAATATCCTGCAATTTTCTGAACCTGAGGCCCGCTTCTGTTCATAAAGGCCATCGGTTTAGCAAGGATGACCTTAATGCCGTCGATGGATCCGATGCCGAATCGGGCATCAAACTTTTGTTTTGCAAAAGGTATGGAGAAAGCCGCTGACACTTTATCCACTGCCAGGAAACCGGCATTGTGGCGGGTTTCTGCATAGGCTTCACCCGGATTCCCCAGTCCGACCACCAAGCGTAATCGTCTCTGCGGCATAAATAATACCTGTAAAAACTATTCTTCGCTACCAGCTTCGGGTGTTTCTCCTTCTTCTTTTTCAGCGTCTTCCTCTTCGAGCTCCTCTTCCTCTTCCGGTTCTTCTTCAAGCTTGGGACTGAGAACGGTTACCACCGTAAGATTGGATTCACCCATAAATTCAACTTCACCGTCCAGGGAAATATCTTCCAAATGGATGGAATCTCCCATATCCATATCGGTAACATCGATCTCTATGGATTCCGGAACCTCAAACGGCAGGCATTGCACTTCAAGCTCACGTCTTATAATCTGCAGAACGCCGCCACGTTCCACGCCCACGGAGCTGCCGACGGTTACAATGGGGATTCCAACCGTAATCTTGCGATCCATGTCGATTTCATAGAAATCGATATGCAAATAATTCCGTGAAACCGGATGAACCTGGAGTTCCTTTATCATGGCGGGTCGGGTGTAAGTTTCATCATTATTTTGAACGACCAGGTTCAAAATGATCTGACCGCTCCTTCCTTGTTTCAAAGCCAGATCGAAGTCATTTTTATTTACCGAAAGTAGAACGGATTCTGTTTTCGGGCCGTAAAGCACCGCAGGAATCTGTCCCGCCTCTCTGAGGCGTCGTGCAGGACCGTTGCCCACCGTGGTTCTTATATTCGTTTTTAGTTCTATTAATTCCAAAATATATATATCCTCCTTAATACACTATTTATACAAACAGAGATGTCACCGAATCTCCTTTGAAGCTGCGGATGATCGCCTCGCCAATCAGCTCGGAAATCGAAAGAACTTTTATTTTTTTACAGGATATGGCATTTTCTCTTAACGGAATGGTGTCTGTCACAACCAAGGCTTTCAACGGTGAATTTTCAATTCTTTCGATGGAAGGTCCCGATAGAACAGGATGTGCACAAACGGCATAGACCTCTCTGGCTCCATTTTCCATGATGGCACCTGCGGCTTCCACCAGCGTACCGGCGGTGTCGACCATATCGTCTAGAATAACCACGACCTTTCCGGCAACATCACCCACCACGGCCATGGCCTTGGCTTCGTTGGGTACTTCTCTCCGCTTATCGATGATGGCAAGACCGGCATTGAGGCGTTTTGCAAAGGCCCTGGCCCTTTCCACCCCCCCCGCATCCGGAGAAACAATCACAAGGTCATTGTTAAAATTGTTCCGGATATGTTCGATAAGCACCGGAGCAGCAAAAAGATTGTCCACGGGGATGTCGAAAAAGCCCTGAATTTGTCCGGCATGAAGATCTAATGTGATGATTCTGGAAGCACCGGCAATGGTCAGCATGTCCGCCACCAGTTTAGCGCTGATGGGAACCCGGGGCGCAACCTTCTTGTCTTGGCGTGCATATCCATAATATGGAATCACGGCTGTTATCCTGGCGGCCGAGGCACGCTTTAATGCATCCAGCATCAGAAGCAATTCAACGAGATTTTCGTTGACCGGAGAACAGGTTGACTGAATTACAAAAACATCTCTTGATCTTACGTTTTCATCGATTTCTATCTGGATCTCACCGTCACTAAACCGTTTTACCTTTTCCCCGCCCAAAGCAACATTGAGGTAACTGCATACTTTTTTAGACAAGGCCGGGTTTGAATTTCCTGAAAATATTATAAAATCTTCCATCTAAATTAATATCCTGTATATTCAGCTGCATGCACGGGAAGCTGTCGCCAGTTTCACCGTATCATTTCAAAATTGACATTATTTGGCTGGGGCGGGAGGATTCGAACCTCCGAATGCAGGAACCAAAGTCCTGTGTCTTACCGCTTGACGACGCCCCAGAAGCGAAAATGTTGATAATCGACCACGATACACACTTTGCCCATAGCCGGGTGGCTTCATGTGTCTGATATGCTGTATCCATCATCCTGGGTTATCATATCTGCAAGATACAGGTGCCACGTATCATCGGAACGAACAAGGGCGTGTTTTGCCTTTGAGGCTTTATCTGAATCAGAAAAAAGACCGAACACGGTCGGCCCGCTACCCGACATTAAAGCTCCCAGTGCCCCATGGTCTAAAAGAGCCGTCTTAACAGTATTAATAACAGGGTATTTTGATGCCACGACTGCCTCAAGATCATTGCATAAATGGCATCTTGGATCAAAACTTCCCTTGTCCAAAAGAGAAGCTTTAAGTTTTTTTTTACATTTTGTCAATCTTAAATTCAGATTTTTATAAACCGCTGCGGTTGAAACACTAAACCCTGGAAAAACCAACAATATCTTTAGCTTTTTAAGCCCTGGGTAAACTTTCAGTTTTTCACCGATTCCCGAGGCTGTTGCCGGTTTTCCGAAAATAAAAAAAGGGACATCCGCCCCGATTAAAAGTCCCATGGACATCAGTTCGTCCATGGAAAAGGGATCACCGTAATATCGATTTAATCCTAAAAACACAGCAGCGGCATTGCTGCTTCCCCCACCGAGACCGGCTGCCACCGGTATCTGTTTTTGTATCGCAATTTTTACCCCGTCATTTTTCTTCAATTTTTTATAAAAAAGATCGGCCGCAGCAAAGGCAAGGTTTGTTTCATCTTCCGGGACATGGGGATGATCGCACGAAACCGCCGTCTCTTCAACGCCGACGTCCAGTGAAACCGTGTCGTAAAGTCCGATACAACACATCAGCGAGAAGAGATCATGGTAAGCGTCGGGCCTTTTCCCGGTAATCTGTAAAAAAAGGTTTATTTTGGCAGGAGAAAGAATTTTCATCAAATGCCTGGATTAACCCTTTTCTTTCACATAGATCATCCTCAAATCATACAGTATATTTTTAAGCATTTTCGCTTCATCTTCTGTTAAATTCCCTTGGGTTTTTTCTTCCAGCATAACCAGAATATCTATGGTCTGTTTTGCGATGGGGAGGTTTTTAACCGTTTTACCGGTGGCCGGGTCGTCGATCACACCCAGGTGCATCAGCACGGAAGAGTTTAAAGAAAAAATAAAGGTTGCAAAATTTATTTGCGGCATCTGAAAGTCTTCTGCATCCTTTTCCGGTTCTGCATCCTTTTCCGGTTCTGCATCCTTTTCCGGTTCA